>Ga0207696_1000293_pt1 | contig 58344 bp, 52 predicted proteins | sample KBSS54metaG_FD_184403 | JGI IMG/M metagenome (GOLD analysis project Ga0207696, IMG submission 184403) | Switchgrass rhizosphere microbial communities from Kellogg Biological Station, Michigan, USA - KBS S5-4 metaG (SPAdes) (version 2) | ecosystem: Host-associated > Plants > Roots > Rhizosphere >... | reverse complement strand
GTTCCAGTAACGGGTCTGGTGACCGAAGTGCACACCGGCCTTCAGCATATCGCGCATGTTGACTTGGGACATGATAGTTCCTTAATAAGTCGGGTTTGGCCTCCACGTATCCCAATGACCAACCAGCGGCATCAAGGCCTCCGGCACCCAGGTCATCGTGTCGACACGTGTGTGGATTTAAGCTTTTCGGGGTATCCCCGGAAAGCGGCGCATTTTATACCACACGAAGGGCGAAAACGAAACACGCAATCACATTTGGCCTGGGCGACGTGTACGCAACCCTTTGAATAGAGCCGATATAACCCCATCTGATAGAGAGAAGCGATCGTCGGGGGCTCATGATTTGCCGCCCGCGTCTGTTAGAATCGCGTTTTTTGGCGCTTGTGCGAATTCTGCAACCTTTTGTCGCACGCCCGTAAACCGTATTGATTTCAGCGCATCGCGCTAGAGAGAGCCTGTATGACCGTTAGTTTGAAAACCGCCGAAGACATCGCCGGCATGCGCATTGCCGGCAAACTGGCTGCCGACGTGCTGGAAATGATTGCCGAGCACGTCAAGCCCGGCGTAACCACGGAAACCCTGAACCAGATCTGCCACGACTATATAGTCAATGTGCAGGGCGCCATTCCTGCACCGCTGAACTACAAGGGCTTTCCCAAGTCGATCTGTACTTCGGTCAACCACGTGGTCTGCCACGGGATTCCGGGCGACAAGCCGTTGAAGGACGGTGACACCCTGAACATCGACGTCACCGTGATCAAGGACCGCTACTTCGGCGACACCAGCCGCATGTTCCACGTCGGCACCGTGCCGGTGTGGGCCGAGCGCCTGTCCCAGGTAACCCAGGAATGCATGTACAAGGCCATCGAGATCGTCAAGCCTGGCTGCCGCCTGGGCGACATCGGTGAAGTGATCCAGAAGCACGCCGAAAAGAACGGTTTCTCGGTGGTGCGCGAATTCTGCGGCCACGGTATCGGTACGGTCTTCCACGAAGAACCGCAGATCCTGCACTACGGCCGCGCCGGCACCGGCATGGAGCTCAAGGCAGGCATGACCTTTACCATCGAGCCGATGATCAACCAGGGCAAGGCCGACACCAAGGTGCTGGGCGACGGCTGGACCGCCATCACCAAGGACCGCAAGCTCTCGGCCCAGTGGGAACACACCCTGCTGGTCACCGAGACCGGCTACGAGATCTTCACCCTGCGCGCCGACGACACGATCCCACGCGTTTCGGCGTGAAGGGCCGCCAAGGTTTTCCCAAACTGTGTTGTGACTGACTGATAGATAGAAAGGAAAGCCGATCAATGCCCCAGGTGGATCCCGAACTCTTCGACCGTGGCCAGTTCCAGGCCGAGCTGGCACTGAAAGCGAGCCCCATCGCCGCGTTCAAAAAGGCGATCCGCCAGGCCCGCGAGGTGCTCGACGAGCGCTTTCGCAGCGGCCGGGACATCCGCCGGCTGATCGAGGACCGCGCCTGGTTCGTCGATAACATCCTGCAAAAGGCCTGGGAACAGTTCAGCTGGAGCGAAGACGCCGATATTGCCCTGGTAGCGGTCGGCGGCTACGGTCGTGGCGAGCTGCACCCGTACTCCGACATCGACCTGCTGATCCTGCTGGACAGCGCCGACCATGAGATCTTTCGCGATTCCATCGAGCGCTTTCTGACACTGCTGTGGGACATCGGCCTGGAAGTCGGCCAGAGCGTGCGCTCGGTGGATGAGTGCGCCGAAGAGGCCCGCGCCGACCTGACCGTCATCACCAACCTGATGGAAAGCCGCACCATCGCCGGCCCCGAGCGCCTGCGCCAGCGCATGCTCGAAGTCACCAGCACCGCGCACATGTGGCCGAGCAAGGATTTCTTCCTGGCCAAGCGTGCCGAGCAGAAGGCCCGGCACCACAAGTACAACGACACCGAATACAACCTCGAACCCAACGTCAAAGGCTCGCCGGGCGGGCTGCGCGACATCCAGACGATTCTGTGGGTCGCACGTCGCCAATACGGCACCCTGAACCTGCGCGCCCTGGCCGGCGAAGGCTTCCTGGTGGAGAGCGAAAACGCCCTGCTGGCGTCGTCCCAGGAATTCCTGTGGAAAGTGCGCTACGCCCTGCACATGCTCGCCGGGCGCTCCGAAGATCGCCTGCTGTTCGACCACCAGCGCTCCATCGCCACCCTGCTGGGGTTTGAAGGTGAAGACGCGAAGACCAGCATCGAAAGCTTCATGCAGCAGTACTACCGGGTGGTCATGAGCATTGCCCAGCTCAGCGACCTGATCATCCAGCATTTCGAAGAAGTGATCCTCGCTCCGGAAGACGAAGCACCGCCGCAGCCGATCAATTCGCGCTTCCAACTGCACGACGGCTATATCGAGGCACGCAACGACAACGTGTTCCGCCGCACGCCGTTCGCCATGCTGGAAATCTTCGTGCTGATGGCCCAGCAGCCGGAAATCAAGGGCGTACGCGCCGACACCATCCGCCTGCTGCGGGAAAACCGTCACCTGATCGACGACGACTTTCGCAACGACATTCGCAACACCAGCCTGTTTATCGAGCTGTTCAAGTGCAAGATCGGCATCCACCGCAACCTGCGGCGCATGAACCGCTATGGCATCCTCGGGCGTTACCTGCCGGAGTTCGGGTTTATCGTCGGGCAGATGCAGCACGACCTGTTCCACATCTACACCGTGGACGCCCACACCCTCAACCTGATCAAGCACCTGCGCAAGTTGCAGTACACCCAGGTGTCAGAGAAATTTCCGCTGGCCAGCAAGCTCATGGCCAAGCTGCCCAAGCCGGAGTTGATCTACCTGGCCGGCCTGTACCACGACATCGGCAAGGGTCGGCATGGCGACCATTCGGAAATCGGCGCGGTGGATGCCGAGGCGTTCTGCCAACGCCATCAGTTGCCGCTGTGGGACAGCCGCCTGATCGTGTGGCTGGTGCAGAACCACCTGGTGATGTCGACCACCGCCCAGCGCAAGGACTTGTCCGACCCGCAGGTGATCCACGATTTCGCCGGGACCGTCGGCGATGAAACCCGCCTCGATTACCTGTACGTGCTGACCGTTTCCGACATCAACGCCACCAACCCGACGCTGTGGAACTCCTGGCGCGCCAGCCTGTTGCGCCAGCTCTACACCGAGACCAAGCGCGCGCTGCGCCGTGGCCTGGAAAACCCGGTGGACCGCGAAGAGCAGATCCGCCGCACCCAAAGCGCCGCCCTGGACATCCTGGTGCGCGGCGGCAACGACCCGGACGACGTCGAGCAGTTGTGGTCGCAATTGGGGGACGATTACTTCCTGCGCCACACCGCCGGCGATGTCGCCTGGCACAGTGACGCGATCCTGCAGCAGCCGGCCGATGGCGGCCCCCTGGTGTTGATCAAGGAAACCACCCAGCGCGAATTCGAAGGCGGCACGCAGATCTTCATCTATGCGCCCGACCAGCACGACTTCTTCGCCGTGACCGTGGCGGCCATGGACCAGCTCAACCTGAACATCCACGACGCACGGGTCATCACCTCCAGCAGCCAGTTCACCCTCGACACCTATATCGTGCTCGACACCGAAGGCGAGTCCATCGGCGATAACCCGGCGCGGGTGAAAAAGATCCGCGAAGGCCTGACCGAAGCCCTGCGTAACCCCGACGACTACCCGACGATCATCCAGCGCCGGGTACCGCGTCAGCTCAAGCACTTTGCCTTTGCGCCCCAGGTGACCATTTCCAACGATGCGCAGCGCCCGGTGACCGTGCTGGAACTCAGCGCGCCGGACCGGCCAGGCCTGCTGGCACGGATCGGCGGCATTTTCCTGGAATTCGATTTGTCACTGCAGAACGCCAAGATTGCGACCCTCGGCGAGCGCGTGGAGGACGTGTTCTTTATTACCGATGCCGATAACCAGCCGCTGTCCGACCCGGAGCTGTGCCTGCGCTTGCAGGCGGCGATCGTGCAGCAGTTGAGCGTGCCCCAGGAACCCGGTGTCGAGCTGACGCGCCTGACGATTTGATACCAGGAGCGGCCCACCGCTCCCCTCCCAGTTTTTAACGCCTTGCACGAGATCCACCGATGAACAACGCCCTGAACCAGCTCCAGCCCTACCCGTTCGAAAAGCTGCGCGCCCTGCTGGGTAGCGTCACGCCGAACCCGGACAAGCGCCCGATCGCGTTGTCCATCGGCGAACCCAAGCACAAATCGCCGCAATTCGTTGCCGATGCCCTGGCCAACAACCTCGACCAGATGGCGGTGTACCCGACCACCCTGGGCATCCCGGCCCTGCGCGAGGCCATCGGTGCCTGGTGCGAACGCCGCTTCGACGTACCCAAGGGCTGGCTGGATCCTTCGCGTACTATCCTGCCGGTCAACGGCACCCGTGAAGCGCTGTTCGCCTTCACGCAGACCGTGGTCAACCGGGGCGACGACGCGCTAGTGGTCAGCCCGAACCCCTTCTACCAGATCTACGAAGGCGCCGCGTTCCTGGCCGGAGCCAAGCCGCACTACCTGCCATGCCTGGATGAAAACGGCTTCAACCCGGATTTCGATGCGGTATCGCCGGATATCTGGAAACGCTGCCAGATCCTGTTCCTCTGCTCCCCCGGCAACCCGACCGGTGCACTGATCCCGGTCGACACCCTGAAAAAACTCATCGCCCTGGCCGACGAATATGACTTCGTTATCGCCGCCGACGAGTGCTACAGCGAACTGTACTTCGACGAACAAACCCCGCCACCGGGCCTGCTCAGCGCGTGCGTCGAGCTGGGTCGCCAGGACTTCAAGCGTTGCGTGGTGTTCCACAGCCTGTCCAAGCGCTCCAACCTGCCAGGCCTGCGCTCCGGTTTTGTCGCGGGCGACGCCGAGGTCCTCAAGGGTTTCCTGCTGTACCGCACTTACCATGGCTGTGCGATGCCGGTGCAAACCCAGCTGGCAAGCATCGCGGCCTGGCAGGACGAGGCCCATGTGCAGGCCAACCGCGACCTATACCGCGAGAAGTTTGATGCCGTGCTGGCAATCCTCAAGCCGGTGCTGGACGTACAAGCCCCGGACGGCGGCTTCTACCTGTGGCCGAATGTGCAAGGCGATGATGCCGCGTTCTGCCGCGATTTGTTCGTGGAGGAACACGTGACCGTGGTGCCGGGTTCGTACCTGTCCCGGGAAGTCGATGGCGTGAACCCCGGCGCCGGACGCGTGCGCCTGGCGTTGGTTGCGCCGCTGGCCGAATGCGTGGAGGCGGCTGAACGGATTCGGGCTTTCATTCAGCGACGCCGGTAATCAACTGGGTCATTTCATCTGGCCTAGATTCGCCTCACTCATATCCAGCTCCGCCAACACTTCCCTCAAAACGTCATCACCAATTTGGTGATGACGGCTCAAGCTGTACAACTCCAAGCGTTGCGCACGCAGGGCCTTGAGCCGCAGTTTTCGCTCGAGCAGGTCCATCTGCATCGCAAGCGCCTGGGCTTCGGCCGAGTCGTTGAACACTTCCAACTGATGGCGGTATTCCGACATCAGCCGTGCCTTGAGCTCCGTAGCCAGCGCCGCCTGGGCGGCGTCGGAGGTTTCCGAGTCTAAGGGCTCTTCCGCCTCCAGTGCGTGAATCGCTGCCACGGCGGTTTTTTTCCAGGCCTCGCGCACTTCGTTATGGCGCTTTTCGTCCGGACTTTTTTCAACGCCCCGCAAGAGCAGCGGCAGGGCGATGCAGGCGGCGATCAGCGACAGCAGGATCACACCCGCTGCGATAAAGATCAGCAGGTCGCGCTCGGGGAAATCCTGGCCTGGCACCAGCAGCAATGGCACCGACATTACACCGGCCAGGGTCACCGCACCGCGCACACCGCCCACGGTCAACAGCCAGCAGGAACGCGCAGTGGGCACCAGGGTCAACTCACTTTTCCCACGCAGCCGCCGGAGCAAACCCGACAGGCGCCAGATGCTCTGCACCCAGATAAAACGCAGCACCACCAGCACCAGGAAAATCGCAGTCACATCCAGGCAGCGATACAACAAGGTGGGCCACAGCGTCGGCTCATGACTGGCCACGGCCTTGATGATGTCCGGCAATTGCAGGCCCAGCAGCAGGAAGATCAGGCCATTGAAGGCAAATTCCAGCAATGACCAGACACTGCGATTGAGCAGGCGCGTGCTGGTCTGGCGAGGCAGCAGGTCGAGCCAGCTTTGCATCATGCCCGCCGCGACCGCCGACAAGATGCCCGAGGCGCCGAGCCGTTCGGCCAATACGTAGGCCGCAAACGGCAACAGCAACATGAACACCACATGCGTTGCCGGGTCATCCCAGCCCCGGGCAATCATCCAGGCGCGCAGGCGGCCGACCAGCCAACTCAGCGCCACCCCCACCGCCAGGCCGCCCAAGGCCACCAGGACAAAGGTCAGGCTGGCATCGGCCAACGAGAACACACCGGTCAACGCGGCCGCCAAGGCGAACTTGAAGGTCACCAGGCCCGAGGCGTCATTCATCAACGCTTCGCCCTGAAGCATATGCATCAGCGGCGTCGGCAAACGGTTCTGGGCAATTGCCGACACGGCCACGGCATCTGTCGGCGACAACACGGCCGCGAGGGCGAAGGCCACCGGCAGCGGGATCGTCGGCAATAGCCAATGAATGAAGTAGCCAGCACCGACCACGGTGAACAGCACCAACCCGACGGCGAGTGTCAGGATCGGCCCACGCAGGCGCCACAATTCGCGCTTGGGCATGCGCCAGCCATCGGAGAACAGCAGCGGTGGCAGGAACAGAAACAGGAACAGCTCCGGGTCCAGCGCCACATGCAGCCCCAGTGTGGGCCAGGCCAGCAAGGCGCCGGCGGCAATCTGCACCAGGGGTAACGGCAGGGGGATGACACGTCCGACCAGACGCGAAACGCTGACCAGCATCAGCAGGATAAGAACGGTGTAGGCGGTTTGCATAACGCGGGTTTCCCGGACGATCGGCTTGCAACGACACACATCAGGCAACAACTGGCCGTTGAAGTGCCATATTACCCGGCTATCTTACCGGCCTATGCTGCGCGCTGGCTTTTGCACAAAAGTCGCACGCTGCTGACGAGCGGCACCCAAAATCTCTGGGCGTGGCATAATCCGTGACCTTTCATTTTCATTGGCACTTGCATCAGTAAAGCAGGGGGGGCAATTCCTTGACCGCTTCAAGCAAAACGTTGCACCTTTTCGGCATCAAAGCCTGCGACACCATGAAAAAAGCGCGCACCTGGCTCGACGAGCACGCGGTGAGCTATGAGTTCCACGACTACAAAACGGCCGGTATCGACCGCGAACACTTGACCCAATGGTGCAACGAGCACGGTTGGCAGGTGGTTTTGAACCGTGCGGGCACCACCTTTCGCAAACTCGAAGACGAACGCAAAGCCGATCTCGATCAGTCGAAAGCCATTGAATTGATGCTCGCACAACCTTCGATGATCAAGCGCCCGGTGCTTGATCTCGGTGACAGAACCCTGATTGGCTTCAAGCCAGATAGTTATTCGGCGGCCCTCAAGTAGGCCAGCCCTTCCATTTTTGTAGAGGTAACAGCATGTCCAATTCCCTGTTCAGCCTGGGCTTCGGCGTCGGCACTCAGAACCGCCAAGGTGCTTGGCTGGAAGTGTTTTACGCACAACCCCTGCTCAACCCATCGGCAGAAATCGTTGCCGCCATCGCGCCGATCCTCGGCTACAGCGAAGGCAACCAGGCGATCACCTTCACCGTCGCCCAGGCCCTGCAACTGGCTGACGCGCTCAAAGGCGTCGACGCCACCCAGGCTGCCCTGCTGAGCCGCCTGGCCGAAAGCCACACCCCATTGGTCGCCACCTTGCTGGCCGAAGACACCGCACTGACGTCCACCCCGGAGGCCTACCTCAAGCTGCACCTGCTGTCCCATCGCCTGGTCAAGCCACACGGCCTGAGCCTCGCCGGTGTGTTCCCGCAGTTGCCGAACGTGGCCTGGACCAGCCAGGGCGCGATCGACATCAACGAATTGGCCGAACGCCAACTGGAAGCCCGCCTGCGTGGCGAGCTGCTGGAAGTGTTCTCGGTGGACAAGTTCCCGAAAATGACCGACTACGTGGTACCGAGCGGCGTGCGTATCGCGGATGCCGCGCGTATCCGCCTCGGCGCCTATGTGGGCGAAGGCACCACCGTGATGCATGAAGGTTTCGTCAACTTCAACGCCGGCACCGAAGGCCCGGGCATGATCGAAGGCCGTGTATCGGCTGGCGTGTTCGTCGGCAAGGGTTCGGACCTGGGCGGCGGTTGCTCGACCATGGGCACCCTGTCGGGCGGCGGCAACATCGTGATCAAGGTCGGCGAAGGCTGCCTGATCGGCGCCAACGCCGGTATCGGTATCCCATTGGGCGACCGCAACACCGTGGAGTCAGGCCTGTATGTCACCGCCGGCACCAAGGTTGCGCTGCTTGACGAGTCGAACCAACTGGTCAAGGTGGTCAAGGCGCGTGAGCTGGCCGGCCAACCGGACCTGCTGTTCCGCCGTAACTCCGAGACCGGTGCCGTGGAGTGCAAAACCCACAAATCGGCCATCGAACTGAACGAAGCGCTGCACGCTCACAACTAAGCAGCCACTCGATGCCACTAGCGGGCCCCGACCCTGGGGCCCGCTTATACGAGTCTTGAACACCATGCTTGTGCCCTCCCCCTGGCGCGCCGACTTTCCGGCCATCGCCACCCTGCAACGGCAAGACCAGACCTACCTGGACAACGCCGCGACGACGCAAAAACCCCAGACCCTGCTGGATGCCATCAGCCATTACTACGCCAATGGCGCCGCCAATGTGCACCGCGCCCAGCATTTGCCGGGTGCCCATGCGACCCAGGCCTTCGAGGACAGTCGCAGCAAGGTTGTGCAGTGGTTGAATGCAGGTGACAGCGGGCAAATCGTGTTCACCCACGGCGCGACGTCAGCGCTGAACCTCCTGGCTTATGGCCTTGAGCATTTATTCAATGCGGGCGATGAGATTGTCATCAGCGCCCTGGAACACCACGCCAACCTGTTGCCGTGGCAGCAACTGGCCAAGCGTCGCGCGCTCACCCTGGTGGTACTGCCACTCGGCGATGACGGCGTGATCGACCTGCAAGCCGCCGCCGAGTTGATCGGCCCGCGTACACGCCTGCTGGCGATGAGCCAACTGTCCAACGTCCTCGGCACGTGGCAGCCGCTGCCGGCCTTGCTGGCGTTGGCCCAGGCCCACGGCGCCCTGACCGTGGTCGATGGCGCCCAAGGCATCGTCCACGGCCGCCACGACGTGCAGGCCCTGGGCTGCGACTTCTATGTATTTTCCAGCCACAAGCTGTACGGCCCGGACGGCGTCGGCGTGCTGTACGGCAGCCACGCAGCCCTGCATCACCTGCGTCATTGGCAATTTGGTGGCGAGATGGTGCAACAGGCTGAGTACCAAAGCGCGAGCTTTCGCCCGGCCCCCCTGGGCTTCGAGGCCGGCACCCCACCGATCGCCGGTGTGATCGGGCTGGGCGCGTCCCTTGACTACCTGAGTTCGCTGGATCAGCACGCGGTGCTCGCCCATGAAGCGGCCCTGCATGACTACCTGTTGCGCGGGCTGAACGCACGCAATGGCGTCCGTGTGCTGGGGTCGCCGCAGGCGGCGCTGGTCAGTTTTGTGGTCGAGGGCGTGCACAATGCCGACCTCGCGCACCTGCTGACCGAACAAGGCATTGCCGTACGTGCTGGCCATCATTGCGCGATGCCGCTGCTCAAGGCGATGCATTTGTCGGGGGCGATCCGTGTCTCCCTGGCACTGTATAACGACTCCGATGACCTGGAACGCTTCTTTGAAGCACTGGACCGGGCGCTGGATATGCTGCGATGAGCCTGCCGGTGGATGCGGTAGCTGCGCTGGAGGCCTTTCAATCAGTCGGCAGTTGGGAACAACGCGCGCGAATGCTGATGCAGTGGGGTGAACGTCTGCCCGTATTGGCGGATGAGGAGAAGGTCGATGCCAACCTGGTGCAGGGCTGTGAGAGCCTGGTGTGGTTGGTGGGGCGCTTCGAGCACGGTCATTGGCAATTCGCCGCGAGCAGTGATGCGCGGATGATTCGTGGCTTGGTGGCATTGCTGCTGGCACGGGTCAATGGGTTGTCGGCGGACGAGTTGCAGGCGGTCGACTTGCCGGATTGGTTCAATCAGCTGGGGCTTTCCCGTCAACTGTCGCCGTCGCGCAGCAATGGGCTGAATGCAGTCCTGCAGCGCATGCGCGAACTCAGTCATACCCACATTTGAATCGTGTAACGTTCTGAGACTCAGACGGGCTTGACCCGCTCCGAAGGCCTGCGCACCCCGGCCACAATCTTGTCCACCGCCTTGGTCGCCGCGACCATGCCGAAGGTCGCCGTCACCATCATCACCGCGCCAAACCCGCCGGCGCAGTCCAGCTTCACCCCATCGCCGACAAAACTCTTCTGCAAGCAGATGCTGCCATCCGGCTTGGGGTAGCGCAGTTGCTCGGTGGAAAACACGCACGGCACGCTGTAATGACGGGTCACGGTGCGGGAAAAGCCGTAGTCACGGCGCAAGGTGGAGCGCACTTTCGACGCCAAAGGGTCATTAAAGGTGCGGTTCAGGTCGCAGACCTGGATCAGCGTCGGGTCGATCTGCCCGCCGGCGCCGCCGGTGGTGATGATCTGGATCTTGCGGCGCTTGCACCAGGCGATCAGCGCGGCCTTGGCATTGACGGCGTCGATACAGTCGATCACGCAATCAATGTTGGGCGTGATGTACTCCGCCATCGTGTCGCGGGTGACGAAATCCGCCACCGCATGCACCGTGCAATCCGGGTTGATCGCGCGCAGGCGCTCGGCCATCACCTCGACCTTGGGCTTGCCCACGGTGCTGTCCAAGGCGTGCAACTGGCGGTTGCTGTTGCTGACGCAGACGTCGTCCAGGTCGAACAGCGAAATCTCGCCCACTCCGCAACGGGCCATGGCTTCCGCCGCCCACGAACCGACGCCGCCGACGCCGACGATCGCCACATGGGCCGCTTTCAAGCGCTCCAGGCCTTCAATGCCATACAAGCGGGCGACGCCTGCAAACCGCGGATCTTCTGTACTCATGACCATTACCCCAAAAACCGGCGCGCATTATAGGGCTACGCAGCGACAAGTTTTAAGCTACAAGCTACAAGTTAAGAACTTAGATGTACTTTCGCTGCCCAATGTCCGGTTTTTCTCGGCTTGCTGTACGGTCAGGGAAAGGCCGGTGTAGGATGCGCGCCGTTCGGTGCAGGCCGACACCTCTTTTCGTTCCACACCCTTTGGAACCCGACATAACCATGGCATCGCGTAAATTTGGACTCAACCTGGTGATAGTGCTGGCAATTGCCGCGCTGTTCACCGGCTTCTGGGCGCTGATCAACCGCCCGGTCACTGCTCCCAACTGGCCCGAGCAGATCTCCGGTTTTTCCTACTCGCCGTTCCAGCAAGGCCAGTACCCGCAGAAAAACCAGTACCCCACCGACGAGCAGATGCGTCGCGATCTGGAGATCATGAGCAAGCTGACGGATAACATCCGCACCTACTCGGTCGACGGCACGCTGGGGGACATTCCCAAGCTGGCCGAAGAGTTCGGCCTGCGCGTAACCCTGGGGATCTGGATCAGCCCGGACCTGGAGCGTAACGAGCGCGAAGTCCAGCGGGCCATCGAGATCGCCAACAGCTCGCGCAGTGTCGTGCGGGTTGTCGTCGGTAACGAGGCGCTGTTCCGTGAAGAGATCACGCCTGAAGCGCTGATTGTGCTGCTGGACCGAGTGCGCGCCGCCGTGAAAGTCCCGGTGACGACCTCCGAGCAATGGCATATCTGGGAAAAGAACCCGCAACTGGCCAAGCACGTCGACCTGATCGCCGCGCACATCCTGCCGTTCTGGGAATACATCCCGATGGACAAGGCCGGCCAGTACGTACTCGACCGCGCCAGGGACCTGAAGAAACTGTTCCCGAAAAAGCCGCTGCTGCTGTCGGAAGTGGGCTGGCCAAGTAACGGCCGTATGCGCGGCGGGAATGAAACGTCTCCCGCAGACCAGGCCATTTACCTGCGTACGCTGGTGAACAAGCTGAACCGCCAGGGCTACAACTACTTCGTGATCGAGGCCTTCGACCAGCCGTGGAAGGTCAGCGACGAAGGCTCGGCCGGCGCGTATTGGGGCGTCTACAACGCCGCGCGCCAGCAGAAATTCAACTTCGAAGGGCCGGTGGTGGCAATCCCGCAGTGGCGCGTCCTGGCGATCGGCTCGGTGGTGCTCGCCTTGCTGTCCCTGACCCTGCTGATGATTGACGGCTCATCCCTGCGCCAGCGTGGCCGCACCTTCCTGACCTTTATCGCGTTCCTCTGCGGTTCGGTACTGGTGTGGATCGGCTACGACTACAGCCAGCAATACAGCACCTGGTTCAGCGTGACCGTCGGCATCTTGTTGGCCCTGGGCGCCCTGGGCGTGTTCATTGTGTTGCTGACCGAAGCCCACGAACTGGCGGAAGCGGTATGGACCCACAAGCGCCGGCGTGAATTCCTGCCGGTGGAAGGGGAATCGGACTACCGCCCGAAAGTGTCGATCCATGTGCCGTGCTACAACGAGCCGCCAGAGATGGTCAAACAGACCCTCGACGCCCTGGCGGCCCTCGATTACCCGGACTATGAAGTCCTGATCATCGACAACAACACCAAGGACCCGGCGGTATGGGAACCGGTGCGCGACTACTGCGAAACCCTGGGCCCGCGCTTCAAGTTTTTCCACGTCGCACCCCTGGCCGGTTTCAAGGGCGGTGCACTGAACTACCTGATCCCGCACACCGCCAAGGATGCCGAAGTGATCGCGGTGATCGACTCGGACTACTGCGTGTCGCCGAACTGGCTCAAGCACATGGTGCCGCACTTCGCCGACCCGAAAATCGCCGTGGTGCAGTCGCCGCAGGACTACCGCGACCAGAACGAAAGCACCTTCAAGAAGCTCTGCTACGCCGAATACAAAGGTTTCTTCCATATCGGCATGGTCACCCGTAACGACCGCGACGCGATTATCCAGCACGGCACCATGACCATGACCCGTCGCTCGGTGCTCGAGGAACTGGGCTGGGCCGACTGGTGCATCTGCGAAGACGCCGAACTCGGCCTGCGGGTATTCGAGAAAGGCCTGTCGGCGGCGTATTACCACGACAGCTACGGCAAGGGCCTGATGCCGGATACCTTTATCGACTTCAAGAAACAGCGCTTCCGCTGGGCCTATGGCGCGATCCAGATCATCAAGCGTCACACCGCCAGCCTGCTGCGTGGCAAGGACACCGAGCTGACCCGTGGCCAGCGCTACCACTTCCTCGCGGGCTGGTTGCCGTGGGTGGCGGATGGCATGAACATCTTCTTCACCGTCGGCGCGCTGTTGTGGTCGGCGGCGATGATCATCGTGCCGACCCGGGTCGACCCGCCGCTGCTGATTTTCGCGATCCCGCCGTTGGCGTTGTTCGTGTTCAAGGTGGGCAAGATCATCTTCCTCTACCGCCGCGCGGTAGGTGTGAACCTCAAGGATGCGTTCTGCGCCGCCCTGGCTGGCCTGGCGTTGTCCCACACCATCGCCAAGGCGGTGCTGTATGGCTTCTTCACCACCAGCATTCCGTTCTTTCGTACACCGAAAAACGCGGATAACCACGGCTTCTGGGTAGCGATTTCCGAAGCCCGCGAAGAAATGTTCATCATGCTGCTGTTGTGGGGCGCGGCGCTGGGGATCTACCTGGTGCAAGGCCTGCCGAGCAATGACATCCGTTTCTGGGTGGTGATGCTGCTGGTGCAATCGCTGCCGTATGTGGCGGCGTTGATCATGGCGTTCCTGTCGTCGCTGCCGAAACCGGCCGTGGCACCTGAGCCTGCACCTGTGGCTTAAAAACGTGCGCAATGCACTAAACGGCGGCCTCTGGCCGCCGTTTTGCTATAAGATAACGGCCGTTTTGTCTGCCCGCCTCGCTCTTCCAAACATGCTTTCCGGAGTTTTCCCATGACGGCCCATGCCGACCTTTCGCCGACCCTTCAACTTGCCATCGACCTGATCCGTCGTCCCTCGGTCACGCCGATCGACGCCGATTGCCAGAAGCTGATGATGCAGCGCCTGGGCGACGCCGGTTTTGCGCTGGAGCCGATGCGCATCGAGGACGTGGACAACTTCTGGGCCACCCATGGCAAGCACGATGGTCCGGTGCTGTGCTTCGCCGGCCACACCGACGTGGTCCCCACCGGCCCGGTGCAAGCCTGGCAGAACGACCCGTTCGACGCATTGATCGACGAAAACGGCATGCTCTGCGGGCGTGGCGCGGCCGACATGAAAGGCAGCCTGGCCGCCATGCTGGTGGCGGCCGAGCGCTTCGTCAGCGACTACCCGGACCACAAGGGCTCGGTCGCGTTCCTGATCACCAGCGATGAGGAAGGCCCGGCGCACCATGGCACCAAGGCCGTGATCGAACGCCTGGCGGCGCGCAAGGAACGCCTGGACTGGTGCATCGTCGGCGAACCGTCGAGCACCACCCTGGTGGGTGACGTGGTCAAGAACGGCCGTCGCGGCTCCCTCGGTGCCACCCTCACCGTGCGCGGCGTACAGGGCCATGTGGCCTACCCGCATCTGGCGAAGAACCCGATCCACCTGGCCGCACCGGCCCTGGCCGAACTGGCCGCCGAGCATTGGGACAACGGCAACGCCTTCTTCCCGCCGACCAGCTTCCAGATCTCCAACCTCAACTCTGGCACCGGCGCCACCAACGTGATTCCGGGTGACCTGACGGCGGTGTTCAACTTCCGTTTTTCCACCGAATCCACTGTCGAAGGCCTGCAACAGCGCGTTGCGGCGATTCTCGACAAGCATGGCCTGGACTGGCACGTGGAATGGGCGCTGTCGGGCCTGCCGTTCCTCACCGAGCCGGGCGCGTTGCTCGATGCGGTGTCGGCCAGCATCAAGGCGATCACCGGGCGCGAGACCCAGGCCTCCACCAGTGGCGGCACTTCCGATGGGCGCTTCATTGCGACCCTTGGCACCCAAGTGGTCGAGTTGGGCCCGGTGAACGCGACGATCCACCAGGTCAACGAGCGGATCCTGGCCAGCGACCTCGATGTGCTGACTGAAATCTATTACCAGACCCTGATCAAGTTGCTCGCCTGATGCTGGCCTGCCCGATTTGCAGCGCCCCGCTCAACGCGGTGGACAATGGCGTGGCGTGCCCGGCCGGGCACCGTTTCGACCGCGCGCGCCAGGGTTACCTGAACCTGCTGCCGGTGCAGCACAAAAACAGCCGCGACCCGGGCGACAACCTGGCCATGGTCGAGGCGCGCCGTGACTTTCTCAACGCCGGGCACTACGCCCCGGTGGCCAAGCGCCTGGCCGAGCTGGCCGCCGAACGCGCACCGCAGCGCTGGGTGGACATCGGTTGCGGCGAGGGTTACTACACCGCGCAAATCGCCGCGGCCCTGCCCCATGCCGATGGCTACGCGCTGGACATTTCCAAGGAAGCGGTCAAGCGCGCGTGCAAACGCGACCCGACGCTGACCTGGTTGATCGCCAGCATGGCCCGCGTGCCGTTGGCCGACGCCAGCTGCCAGTTCCTCGCCAGTGTGTTCAGCCCGTTGGATTGGCAAGAGGCCAAGCGCCTGCTCAGTCGCGGCGGCGGCCTGATGAAGGTCGGCCCGACCAGCGGCCACCTGATGGAACTGCGCGAGCGCCTGTACGACGAAGTGCGCGAGTACACCGACGACAAGCACCTGGCCCTGGTGCCGGACGGCATGAGCCTGGCCCACAGTGAAACCCTGGAATTCACGTTGAGCCTGGCCGAACCCCGGGACCGCGCCAACCTGCTGGCCATGACCCCCCATGGCTGGCGTGCCAGCGCCGAACGCCGTGCCGAGGTGATCGAGGCGGCCGAGCCGCTGCTGGTCACGGTGTCGATGCGCTACGATTATTTCGTGCTTCAATAACCGACTTTTAACCATCCGCGAATGGATTTTCGAATCCCGCAACGAGGAATATCCATGCGCCAACCCGATATCGAGATTTACCTGAAGGACGCCGACGTCGACTACAAGGCCATCGCCGCCTGGCTGGGCACCGCCCTGGGCCCTTGCAGCGACTGGGTCCAGCGTGGCCAGACCTACAAGTGCAAGGCCGGCAATGTGCCGGTCACCTGGCTGCCGAAAGCCGTAGGCAAGTGGAACAGCCTGTACCTGGAAAGTGACCAGACGCCGTGGGAAGACGACATTGCCTGCGCCCGCGCTGCGTTTGCTGCGCTGAATGTTGAAGTGCGCTGCGCACCGGGGAGCTGGGTCGAGGAAGAAGGTGAGGAAAGCGCCGACACCTGGATTCGCATCAGCGCGGACGGTGAAGAGCAGATCACCTGGAAAACTGCCTGAGCCTGAGAGGTAAACCACAATCAACATGTGGGAGGGGGCTTGCCCCCGATAGCGGTGTATCAGCCAATGTATTCAGTGACTGACACTCTGCCATCGGGAGCAAGCCCCCTCCCACATGGGTTCAGTGGTGAACTTACAGACCGACCACATCCTCCGCCTGCAACCCCTTCTCGCCGCTTACCACGGCGTATTCCACCTGCTGGCCCTCGGCCAACGAACGGTGGCCGTCGCCGCGAATGGCGCGGTAGTGCACAAACACATCCTTGCCATCTTCACGCTGGATGAAACCATAGCCCTTGGCGTCGTTGAACCACTTCACATTACCTGTTTCGCGCGTTGCCATCTGTTCACTCCCACTTGATTGTTATTGTTGAGCCGGTCGCATTGAACTGCCGAGTATAAGACAGGCTCAAAAACGATCAACTCAAGTTTACATCGCTGCTTTTTTGCCGATTTTCGGCGAATACGGCACACTACCCGCCCGAGCGCCTGCTCGGTTTTTCCCACTTGAAGCAGCTCGCCTATGACCCGCTCCCCGTTCCGCCGTCTGGTGTTTGGCACCTTGCGCCGACTGTTGTACCTCTGGGTTCGCTCGGAGACGATCAACCAGTCGTCCCTTACCCTTAACCTGGACCGCAGCCGGCCGGTGTTTTACGTCCTGCAATCGCCTTCCCTCACCGAATTGGCCGTGGTCGATGCCGAGTGCACCAAGGCCGGTCTGCCGCGCCCGGTACTGCCGGTATCGGTAGGCCCGCTGATGGAACCCGCGGCGTTCTTCTACCTCACGCCCGAGCCGGACTGGCTGGGGCGCCAGGACAAGCGCGGCGCGCCGCCGACCCTGACCCGCCTGGTCAACACCCTCAGCGAACACGCCGAAGAGAATGCACAAATCATTCCGGTCAGCGTGTTCTGGGGACAAACCCCTGCGAGCGAGTCCAGCCCGTGGAAACTGCTGTTTGCCGACAGCTGGGCGGTCACCGGGCGTCTACGCCGGTTGTTGAGCATCCTGATCCTGGGGCGCAAGACCCGCGTGCAATTCTCCGCGCCCATCAACCTGCGTGAATTGATCGAGCACAATAAAGGCCACGAACGCACCGTGCGCATGGCCCAACGCATCCTGCGCGTGCACTTTCGTAACCTGAAGACTGCGGTGATCGGCCCCGATTTGTCCCACCGGCGCAATCTGGTGAAAGGCCTGGTCAACATGCCGCTGGTGCGCCAGGCCATCCTTGACGAAGCCGAGCGGGAAAAAATCAGCCCGGAAAAAGCCAAGGCCCTGGCCCTGCGCTACGGCAACGAGATCGCCTCGGACTACACCTACACCGCGATCCGCTTCCTGGAAGTGGTGTTGAGCTGGTTCTGGAACAAGATCTACGACGGCATCAAGGTCAATAACATCGAGGGCGTGCAACAGGTTGCCCAGGGCTACGAGGTGATTTATGTGCCTTGCCACCGCAGCCATATCGACTACCTGCTGCTGTCCTACCTGCTGTTCAAGAACGGCCTGACCCCGCCGCATATCGCCGCCGGCATCAACCTGAACATGCCGGTGATCGGCAGCCTGTTGCGCCGTGGCGGTGCGTTTTTCATGCGCCGCACCTTCAAGGGCAACCCGCTGTACACCTCGGTGTTCAACGAATACCTGCACACCTTGTTCACCAAGGGCTTCCCGGTGGAATACTTCGTCGAAGGCGGGCGCTCACGCACCGGGCGCATGCTGCAGCCGAAGACCGGGATGCTGGCGATTACGCTGCGCAGTTTCCTGCGCTCCTCGCGCATGCCGATTGTGTTCGTGCCGGTGTATATCGGCTATGAGCGCGTGCTCGAAGGCCGCACGTATCTCGGCGAGCTGCGGGGTGCGAGCAAGAAGAAAGAATCGATCTTCGATATTTTCAAAGTGATCGGCGCACTCAAGCAGCGCTTTGGCCAGGTCGCGGTCAACTTCGGCGAGCCGATCAAGCTGGCCGAGTTCCTCGACGCCGAGCAACCGGACTGGCGCACCCAGGAACTGGGCCCGAACTACAAACCGGCCTGGCTCAACGAAACCACCAACCGCCTCGGCGAACAGGTGGCCCGCCACCTGAACGAAGCCGCCGCTGTGAACCCGGTGAACCTGGTGGCCCTGGCGCTGCTGTCCACCACGCGCCTGGCCCTGGATGAACAGGCCATGGCCCGTCAGTTGGACCTGTACCTGGCACTGCTGCGCCGCGTGCCTTATTCGCCCCACACCACCTTGCCCGAAGGCGACGGCCTGGCGTTGATCAAGCACGTCAAGGACATGGACCTGCTGTCGGAACAGAGCGATGCCTTGGGCAAGATTCTGTACCTGGACGAGCAGAATGCCGTCCTGATGACCTACTACCGCAACAACGTACTGCACATCTTCGCCCTGCCGGCGCTGCTGGCCAGCTTCTTCCAGAGCAGCTCGCGAATGAGCCGCGAGCAGATCCTGCGCTATACCCACGCGCTGTACCCGTACCTGCAATCGGAGCTGTTTATCCGCTGGTCGCTGGAAGAGCTGGATACCGTCGTCGACCAGTGGCTGGAGGCCTTTGTCGAACAAGGCCTGCTGCGCTTCGAAAACAATGTGTTCCTGCGCCCCGCACCGAGCTCGCGGCACTTCGTGCTGCTGACCCTGCTGTCCAAGACCATCGCCCAGACCCTGCAACGCTTCTACATGGCGATCTCGCTGCTGCTCAATAGCGGCCAGAACAGCATCAGCGCCGAAGAACTGGAAGACCTGTGCACGGTCATGGCCCAGCGCCTGTCGATCCTGCATGGCCTCAACGCCCCGGAATTCTTCGACAAGAGCCTTTTCCGACATTTCATCCAGACCTTGCTGGAGCAAGATGTGCTGCGCCGCGACGAGGCCGGCAAGTTGAGCTACCACGACCTGCTCGGCGAACTGGCCGAAGGCGCGGCCAAGCGCGTGTTGCCCGCGGAGATTCGCTTGTCGATCCGCCAGGTGGCCTTGCACCGTGTGGATGGCGCAGCCGAAGCACCGGTGGAAGCGGAAGAAACACGCTAGATTGAACAAGGCGCCAGTTGGATGCTGGCGCCGTTGAAAAGGAGCTGCACCATGAAAAAAATCATTCTCCTGGGCCTCACCGCCCTGCTCGGAGCCTGCCAATCCATGCATCCAGCGCCCAAGGCCAGCCTCGACGGCGAAGTGTTCTACCTGCAACGCATTGCCCTGCCGCCCGCCGCCACCTTGAGCGTGAGCCTGCAAGACGTGTCCCTCGCGGATGCGCCCGCAGTGACGCTGGCCGAGCAGAAAGGCCCGGTCAAAGGCCAGGTGCCGCTGCCGTTTCACCTGACCTACGACCCCGCACAGGTCAAGCCGGGCCACAGTTATTCGGTGAGCGCTCGCATCGAACTGGATGGCAAGCTACTGTTTATCACCACCGAACGGCACACGGTGCAGCTCAACGGCCAGGATCCACAGCCGCTGCGCGTGCGCGTGGACGCCATAGCACCCTGAACTCGAACATAAGGACGCTCCCATGCTCCGCAACTCCCTTCGCCTCACTGCCCTGTGTGCCGGCCTGCTGTTCGGCGCCAATGCCATGGCCCTGGACCTCAGTAGCCTGTCCCAGGGCGACGCCAGCGGCGGCCTCAAGGACGCCCTGACCCAAGGCGCACAGATCGCCGTGAAACAACTGGGTGTACCCGGCGGTTTCAGCAACAACCCTGAAGTGAAGATCGGCCTGCCGGGCAAGCTGGGCAAAGTCGCCGACAAACTGAAAATGTTCGGCATGGGTGACCAGGTCACGCAGTTGGAAGACAGCATGAACAAAGCTGCTGAAACCGCCGTGACCCAGGCCCAGCCGATCCTGGTCAACGCGGTGAAAAACATGAGCGTGACCGACGCCAAGGGCATCCTCAGCGGCGGCCAGGACTCCGCCACCCAGTATCTGGACAAAAGCAGCCGCGAAGCCATCCGCGCCAAGTTCCTGCCGATCGTCAAGGCCGCTACCGACAAGGTGGGCGTGGCCCAGCAGTACAACGCCCTGGCAGGCAAGGCCGCCGCATTTGGTGCCGTGGATGCCAAGAGCGCCAATGTGGAAAACTACGTGACCGAACAGGCGCTGGATGGCTTGTTCAAGATGATTGCGCAGCAGGAAGAGACGATTCGCAAGAATCCGGCGGCCGCGGCCACCAGTCTGGCGAAGAAGGTGTTCGGCGCACTTTAAACGGCAGGCAAGACAGTACTGGTGAACCACGAAAAAGCCCTGATGACCTCAGGGCTTTTTTGCTTCTTGCTGCAGCGCCAGGGGTCAAAGCGTTCAACGCTCATGACCCAAGCCATAAGGGATACTTTTAATAAGGTATCCAAGGCCTGGCCGGAAGACTCGACAGGTTGATCGAGGTCTGGTTGGGGTTCAGGTTGTGGTTCAGGTTGTTATTGTCATTGTTGATATTGATGTTGATGGGTGGGTTCTGGCCCATCCCCCCTCCGAGCCCCATGCCACCGCCCAGCATCGAGCTCATGATTTGCAGCGGCAACGTGAATATAGGTAAAAGCATCATCTCTCCTTCCAATTCAATTTAGACCAACGCCCAGCGCCCGCGAGCTGCAGGTTCGCTGCATGCGGGCGGGTAATGCTGTGTGGCGCGCAGGCTTGAATGGTTCCGTCCCTCGTAAGAAACAGCGCGATGTTCCAGCAGCCCCGTACATGCCAGATGAGCGAACTGAGCGAGCCACGCGTTGAGACACCGTCATAAGCGCAGCAGGACGGATCGCGTCAGTTGAGAATCGAGGTCGCCAGGTGGCCAAGCAGGACCGAGGCAAAACAACCAATGGCGAGCGCAGCGGTCCTGTTGATGACACGCGGCGTCAACCAGTGACGCCCGCGCCCGACGACACCGACGCCGAATACGATCCAGGCCGACCCGACCAGAACCACGACCAATGCCAGCGTGCACATGAAGGAAAGGTAGCCGGGCCAGTGGGTAAACGTATCCGGTGGCGCGATCAACGAGGCGATCAATAGCCCTTTTGGGTTCATCACCGTCATCCAGAAAAAATACCCACCAGTGAAGCGATCCCGGGTCACACCGTCCGAGGTTTTTGCGCTGCGCCATAAGCGCCAGGACACCACGAGCAAGTAAGTACCCGCCGCCAGCTGGATCAGTTTGACGGCCCAAGGGGAGTAAGCGGCCAGGTAGAACAACGCTACGCCCCACGCCGAGACTTGCAGCACGTAGGCCAGGCACTCGATAAATAGCAGTGTCCACGAAGCCCGGAACCCGAACAGCCCCCCTGCACGAAACAGCAGGGTATTGGTCGGGCCGGGGGCGAGCAGCAACAACATCAGGGCAGAAACAGTGGCCAGCATGATTACGCGACGTCCTTCCTCACTCGGAACCACGCAGCATACAGGGCAGGAAGGAACAATAGGGTCAATGCCGTCGCCACGATCAAGCCGCCCATGATCGCCACCGCCATCGGCCCGAAGAACACACTGCGTGACAGCGGGATCATCGCCAGCACCGCCGCCAGGGCGGTCAGCACAATCGGGCGGAAACGCCGCACGGTGGCTTCGATAATTGCCTGCCACGGCGCCAGCCCGGCCTTGATGTCCTGTTCGATCTGGTCCACCAGGATCACCGAGTTGCGCATGATCATCCCAGACAACGCGATGGTCCCGAGCATGGCCACGAAGCCGAAGGGCTGGCGGAACACCAGCAGGAACAGCGTCACGCCAATCAGGCCCAACGGCGCGGTCAGAAACACCATCGCCGTGCGTGAGAAGCTGCGCAGTTGCAGCATCAACAAGGTCAGCACCACCACGATAAACAGCGGCACGCCGGCCTTCACCGAGTTCTGCCCGCGGGCGGAGTCTTCGACGGTGCCACCGACTTCCAGCAGGTAGCCATCCGGCAGTTCGGCGCGCACACCCTCAAGGGTTGGCAGGATTTGCTGGACCAACGTAGCCGGCTGTTCCTTGCCGTAGATATCGGCGCGCACCGTCACCGTCGGCAAGCGGTTGCGGTGCCAGATAATGCCCTCTTCGAAGCCGTATTCGAGGGTGGCGATCTGCGACAGGGCCACGCTTTTACCGTTGTCGGTCGGTACCGCCAGGCTGGGCAGCAGCGACAACTCGGTGCGCTCGTGGACGGTGCCGCGCAGGAGGATTTCAATCAACTCGTTGTCCTCCCGGTATTGACTGACGCTGGAACCGGTCAGTGAGCTTTGCAGGAATTTCGACAGGTTGGCGGTACTGACGCCGAGGGCGCGGGCGCGGTCCTGGTCGATATTGAGGTAGACGATCTTGCTCGGCTCTTCCCAGTCCAGGTGCACATTGACCACGTGGGTATTTTCGCGAACCTTGGACGCGACCTTCCGTGCAAGGGCGCGGACTTCCTCGATGTGTTCGCCGGTTACGCGAAACTGCACCGGATAGCCGACGGGAGGGCCGTTTTCCAGGCGGGTAACGCGCGAGCGCAGGTCGGGGAATTGTTCGTTGAGGGTTTCGATCAGCCAGGTGCGCAGGCTTTCGCGCCCCTCGATGGTCTTAGCCAACACCACGAACTGCGCAAAACTGGCCGCTGGCAGTTGCTGGTCCAGGGGCAGGTAGAAACGCGGCGAACCGGTGCCGACGTAGGCCACATAGTTATCAATGCCGGCGTGTTCCTTGAGCAAGGCTTCCAGGCGCTTGACCTGGTCAGAGGTGTTGCTCAGGGAAGCGCCTTCGGCCAGTTTCAGGTCGACCATCAGCTCCAGGCGGCCTGAGGCCGGGAAGAACTGTTGCGGCACAAAACGAAACAACGCCACCGAGCCGATAAACAGCAGCAACGTCAGGACAATCACGGTTTTGCGCCGACGCACGCACCACTCCACCAAACGTCTTACACGTTGGTAGAACGGCGTGCCGTAGGGATCCGGGCCATCGGTGCCATGTTTGGCCGCGTGAATCTTCGCCAGGTCCGGCAGGAGCTTTTCCCCCAGGTACGGTACAAACACCACGGCGGCGATCCATGAGGCGAGCAACGCGATCGTCACGACCTGGAAGATCGAGCGCGTGTATTCACCTGTGCTCGACTGCGCGGTGGCAATCGGCAGGAAGCCGGCCGCCGTGATCAGCGTGCCGGTGAGCATCGGGAAGGCGGTGCTGGTCCAGGCAAAACTGGCCGCCTTGAGCCGGTCGTAGCCCTGCTCCATTTTGATTGCCATCATTTCCACGGCAATGATTGCGTCATCCACCAGCAAGCCGAGGGCCAGCACTAACGCGCCGAGGGAAATCTTGTGCAGGCCGATACCGAGGTAATACATGGTGGCAAAGGTCATTGCCAGCACCAGCGGAATCGCCAGGGCTACGACCATGCCAGTGCGTATGCCGAGGGAGAAGAAACTCACCAGCAAGACAATCGCCAATGCCTCGGCCAACACCTGCACGAATTCGCCGACACCGGTTTTCACCGCTGCCGGTTGGTCTGATACCTTGCGCAGCTCCATGCCCGCCGGAAGGTTCTTTTGCAAACGTGCAAACTCGCCTTCGAGAGCCTTGCCCAGCACCAGGATATCGCCGCCATCACGCATGGCCACGGCCAGTCCGATAGCATCCGCCCCCATGTAACGCATGCGCGGCGCCGGTGGATCGTTGAAGCCGCGGTGAATATCGGCAACATCACCGATGCGGAAGGTTCGATCAGCGACACGAATCGGAAAGTCGCGGATCTCTTCCACCGTCTTGAAGTTACCCGACACGCGCAGTTGCACGCGTTCGCTCGGAGTTTCAAAGAAGCCGGCAGTGGACACCGCGTTCTGCTCCTGCAACGCCTGCTGCACAGCGGCCAACGGCAGGCCAAGGGTGGCGAGCTTGAGGTTGGACAGCTCGATCCAGATCTTCTCATCCTGTAGGCCAAGTAACTCGACCTTGCCCACATCCGCCACCCGTTGCAGCTGAATCTGGATGCGGTCGGCGTAGTCCTTGAGCACGGCATAGTCGAAGCCGTCGCCGGTCAGGGCGTAGATATTGCCGAAGGTGGTACCGAACTCGTCGTTGAAAAACGGCCCCTGGATATCCGGCGGCAAGGTCTGCCGGATGTCGCTGATCTTCTTGCGCACCTGGTACCACAACTCAGGAATCTGCACAGAGTGCATGGAGTCGCGCGCCATGAAGGTGACGGTGGACTCACCCGGGCGAGAGAAAGAGACAATGCGCTCGTATTCGCCGGTCTCCATCAGTTTTTTCTCGATACGCTCGGTGACCTGGCGCGAGACTTCCTGGGCCGTAGCGCCGGGCCAGTTGGTCTTGATCACCATGGCTTTGAAGGTGAACGGTGGGTCTTCGCTTTGCCCCAGCTTGGTGTAGGACAAGGTGCCGACCACCGCCAGCAGGATCATCAGGAACAGTACGATCTGGCGGTTACGCAACGCCCATTCGGAAAGATTGAAAGCCATCGGGGACTACTCCTTGGCCGCCAGGTTCACTATACGGTTGGAGCCATCCACCGGACGCACTTGCTGGCCCTCATGGAGCACATGCACGCCGGCTGCGACCACCCAGTCGGTGGGGGTCAAGCCTTCCAGCACCGGTACGGTTTTTTCGCCGAAGGCGCCGATGCGTACCGGCGTGCGCTTGAGGGTGTTGTCCGGCTGTACACGCCAGACGTAGGACGCACCGTTCTCCGCACTCAGGGCAGACAGCGGTACCGACAGCGGAACAACGCCGTCGGCCTGTATGAATACGCGAGCGCTTTGCCCCAGTTCCGCCGGGACTTTGCCGCCGGTGAAGGCAACGCGAGCGGCGAAGGTGCGCGATTTTGGATCAGCCGCAGGCGACAGTTCACGGATGCGCCCGGTGAAACGTTGGCCCGGCTGGCTCCACAACTCCACCGCGACCGGTTGACCGATCTTGAAGCGACCAAACCCTTGTTCGGGCAGGCTGATAAGCACTTCGCGCTCGCCATCGGTAGCCAGGGTGAACACGGTCTGGCCAGCGGAGACCACTTGGCCGACTTCCACCGCGCGCTTGGCGACGACGCCATCCTGGGGGGCGCGCAATACGGCGTAGCCGGCCTGGTTACTGGCCACGTCGAACTCGGCCTTGATCTGCTTGAGGCGCGCTTCACCGGAACGGTAAAGGTTTTCGGAATTGTCGTACTGGGAACGGCTGACCATCTGACGGTCCATCAGGGTCTTGTAGCGATCACGCTCGGCGCGCACCAGGCGCAGGTTAGCCTCGGCAGCGGCGACCTGGGCACGGGCGGCCTCCAGTTGCAGGCGCACATCCTGAGGGTCAAGTTCCGCCAGCGCCTGGTTGGTCTTGACCCGCTCGCCCTCCTCCACCAGACGCTTGCTGACTTTGCCACCGATGCGAAAGGCCAGGTCCGGCTCATAGCGAGCGCGTACTTCACCGGGGTAGCTGTCCGTCGACTGCGCCGAGGGTTGCGGCTGCACCACCATAGCCGGGCGGACGGTGGTCTGGACCGCTTCTTCATGGCCGCAGGCGGCCAACAGGAAGACCAGGCAGACAGGCAACGCAAAGGGCAGGAAAGTGCTGCGCATGCTGAAGGACCTTTCGCAAATGGAGCTAGGAATAATTATACTTGCCGGTATGTTATTAATACCAAACTCACCAGTCCAGTATTAAAGGTGAAAATGTCCGACAATCGTGTAAGCACCAATAGCCCCGGGCGTCCCAAGGACATGGCAAAACGCCAGGCTATCCTCTCGGCAGCGAAAATCCTGTTCTTGAGCAACGGCTACGCCAACACCAGCATGGATGCCGTGGCCCTTGAGGCCGGCGTGTCGAAGCTGACCGTCTACAGCCACTTCACCGACAAAGAAACCTTGTTCACCGCCGCCGTGGTGGCCAAGTGCGAGGAACAGTTGCCGGTGATGTACTTCGAACTGCCCGAAGGCATGCCGGTGCAAACGGTATTGTTGAATATCGCGCGGGGATTCCATCGGCTGATCAACAGTGAAGAGTCGGTGAACCTGCATCGCCTGATGATGACCACCGGCAATCAGGACGTGAAACTCTCCCAAATCTTCTTTGAAGCCGGGCCCATGCGCATGCTCCAGGGCATGGAGCGCCTGCTCGGCAAGATCGACCAGAGCGGTGCCCTGCGCATCGACAGACCGTTTACCGCGGCCGAGCATTTCTTTTGCCTGCTCAAGGGCACGGCGAACTTTTGCTTGCTGTATGGCTGCGGCGGGCAGTTGAGTGAGGAAGCCGCCGAAGCCCATGTGCAGGACGTGGTGGGGTTGTTTATGCGGGCCTATAGGCCTTGAGCCCACTCGCCACAAGTTCTTGCGTACCTTTTAAGGCTTGAGTGCTTTCTTGGGATAAATGTCATACCGGCTGGACTTGCCATCCAACGCATGGCTCGGCTTGGGCCCTTCGATGCAGGGCGCCTTGCGCGGGCGCTTGACCACCACGCGGTGGCTGGCCAAGGCCAGGGCGGCGGCCAGCAGGGCCGGTGCATCCGGATCATCCCCCACCAGTGGCCGGAACAGGCGCATTTCTTTCTTCACCAGGGCGGTTTTCTCACGGTGCGGGAACATCGGGTCGAGGTAGATCACCTGGGGTGGCTCCCCTTGCCAATTGAGCATCACGTCAATGGAATTGCCCTTGAGCAGCTGCATGCGCGCGACGATGGGCGCTACGTCAAAATCCTGCGTACCACGCGCCAGGCCATCTTCGAGCAGGGCGCCAATCAGCGGTTGCCGCTCGATCAGGCTCATCTCACAGCCCAGGCTGGCCAGCACGAACGCGTCCTTGCCCAGACCGGCCGTGGCGTCCAGCACCCGGGGACGCACGCCCTGGGCAATGCCCACGGCCTTGGCGATCATCTGTCCGCTGCCGCCACCATACAGCCGCCGGTGAGCTGCGCCGCCTTCGACGAAGTCCACTCGTACCGGCCCCGGCGCGTCGGGACCAAGCTGTTGCAGTTGCAGGCCATGCTCGCCTACCTGCAGGGAAAAATCCGCCTCCGCGAGCTGTAAAGGCAAGCCGAGCTGTGCAGCCCACTGCTCGGCCCGGGCCTGGAAACCTTCGCCCAAGGCCTCGACCTGGATGCGGCTGGCCGCTGGTTGTTCGCTCATCAATCGCTACGCTCAAAAATATTAAGGATCGGCAAACAACGGCCGATAAAAACAACAGTCAGGTATTTTGCCAGAGCTGAGCGTCGACCGAGAAAAATGTCAGACATTCTCCCCCTAACCATCGGTGTACTGCCGACCCATAACCACTACGGCCTGCGCAATACCCAAGCGCTGGCCGGGGTGAGTCATGTGTGGCAGGACTTCTTCGCCCGGGCGCTGGCCGAGCAGCTCGGTGAAACGCCGGACGCGCTCGCGGCCAAGGCGCCGGCACCGGCGGACCCGACGGTAGAACCCAGCGCCGGTGCAGACCTGTTGTCGCAGATCCTCACCCAGCGTGAGTGCGACGTCAAAGACACCGAGATCGCCCCACCTGAGCCACTGTTCCTGCCCATCGCCGAATTCGAAACCGAGTTGCTGCCACCGGCCGCCGAGCCGTTCCCACAGGATGAAATCGTCGCGCAGCAGCGCCAGCAGAATTTCGAAAGCGGCTGGGTTCGCCCCATCGTCCTGACGGCCGGCCAGCCGCTGCCTGAGCCTGGCCCAGCGCCGGAACCACGGCCTTTGCACTTGCCGATTGCCGAGTTCGAACTGGACCTGTTGCCACCACCGGCCACGCCTTACCCAACCGAAGAACTGCTGGCGCAACAGAAAGCGCTGGACTTCGACTACCACTGGGCACGCCCACTGATCACCCACAACCTGCGCCTGGCGGCCTAGCGACACACCCACCAACGCCCCATATCCAGATGGAAATGGTTGCGGTGCGCGGCGTTGTAGTCCGGGCTCAACACCACATTGAAATCATCACAGGCGCCATCGCGCACCTGGCGCAGGAACCGCGCGCTGTCGCCCTCCCCGGACCAATCCTTGAGCACACTGATACTGCGCCCATCCGCCAGGCGAAACCCGGCAATATCCAAGGCATTGGCCGACGCATGCTGGCTGAGCCGTCCTTCGACACGGTTATACATGTTGCGACAGGCAAAGCTGCCCAAGTGATCGACCCGCGTCACCGCCTGGCCGAACACCGCCTGGGCCGCCGGCTGCAGGCTGTGACGCTCGAACAGGGCGAACGCCACGGCCAACGGGCAACTGGCGAGAAAGCTGCTGCTTAATGCCACGTCTGCCCCCTGCACGCGCAAGGTATTGCGCAGAGGACAGGCAGCGTCGGCGGGCGTGTCAGCCTGATGGCTGACACGCAAACCAGAGGTTTTCAGCACTTGGTCGCACAGCTCGGGGTCATCCTGCAGGCGTCCCAGCTTGTAGCGGGTCAACAGGTTCGGGCTGGACCGTACGTCCAGCGGCGACCAGGGGTTCCATTCAGCCAGCAGCGGCAACCAGCCACGCCACACACCCACGGCAAATGCAGCACTGAGCACCAGCAGAGCACCCAGCAGTTTGAAAAAACGCACGGCTCAGTCCTTGAAGAACTGATTGGCCTGGCTGAAGGGCATCGAGCGTTCGGTAAAGCTGAAGGTGCCCAGCTCATAGACTTCCTGGGCCGCTCGGTAGAATTCACCATAGGCCGCCAGTGCCATGGCCGAGCCCACGCTGATGCGCTTTACCCCCATCGCGCTCAATTGCGCCACGCTGAGTTTCAGGCCGCCGGACATCAACACGTTCACCGGCTTTGGCGCCACGGCCTTGACCACCGCCAGCACGTCCTCGGCACTGCGCAGGCCCGGCGCATAAAGCACGTCGGCGCCGGCTTCGGCGTAGGCCTGCAAGCGGCGAATCGTGTCGGGCAGATCCAGGCGACCATGCAGGAGGTTTTCCGCGCGGGCCGTCAGTGTGAAGGGGAATGGCAAGCTGCGGGCAGCGGCGACAGCGGCTTCCACGCGCTCTACGGAGAGGTCGAAGGGATAGATTGGGTCGACGGCAACGCCGGTGGCATCTTCGATAGAGCCCCCCACGATACCGCTGGCCGCCGCCCGCAAGATGGTTTCGGCACAGCCATCAGGGGTATCGCTGAAGCCGTTTTCCAGGTCGGCCGCCACCGGCAGCGCGGTGGCCTTGGCAATCATGCTGGCATTGCGCAAGGTGTCCTCCAGGGACAACGCCCCTTCCGCGTCCGGGCGCCCCAGGCTGAACGCATAACCCGCACTGGTCGTGGCCAGGGCTTCAAAGCCAAGGCTGGTGAGCATCACCGCAGAGCCGGCGTCCCACGGGTTAGGCATCACGAAGGCGCGGTCGCGCTCATGCAGGGCCTTGAAGGTTTCGGCGCGAAGGGCTTGGGCATCCATGACTGACTCCTGGCGGGAAAAGGAGCCCTAGAGTAACCCCAGTTGCTCGACTTCGGGTTCTCGATGCAAGGTCGGCAGCGTCGGCAGGCCAGGCAGGCGCGCCATGAGTTGCGTGTGAAAACGCAGAGCCAGTTGCGCGGCAAGGCGATTATCCGAGGTGTGCAGGAACACGTAGGGTGTGCGGCCTTCTTCGATCCAACCCGCGATTTTTTCCACCCACGGGATCAGGAACGGGTCATTGGCCTCAAGCTCCGGATGGCCGATAAAACGCACTTGGGGAAACCGGGTCAGCGCTGCCGGACGGGGCGGCACCTTGGGCTTTTTCGATTGTGCGTGCAGTACCGCCGCCGAGGTCGACGTGCAACTGAACAACGCGCGCGGGTCGAGGCAGATGCGCTCGACACCGCGATCCCGCAACAAACGGTTGAGCGTGCGCTCGGCATCGCCCTTGGCGAAGAACTCAGGGTGGCGTACTTCCACCGCCATCGGGCGTTCCAGGCCATCGATAAAACCGGCCAGTTCAGCCAGGCGTTGCGGCGAAAAACTCGCCGACAGTTGCAGCCACAGCGGCGAAACACGTTCACCGAGCGGGCTCATCAAACCGACAAAACTTTCTGCCGCCGGCAGTTGCTCGCGTAAGTCACCACCGTGACTGATGTCACCGGGGAATTTGGCAGTGAAGCGAAAATCGTCGGGCATGATGTCGGCCCAGCGCTGCACGGTAGCGGCCGAGGGGCGAGCGTAGAACGTGGTATTGCCTTCAACGGCGTTGAAGACCTGGGAATAAAGGGCAAGATAATCGCTGGAGCGGGCGTCGGCTGGGTACAGGTACTCGCGCCAGGCGTTTTCACTCCAGGACGGGCAGCCGAGGTAGTAAGGCAGGCGCATCAGATGTGGATGTCGAGACCCAGCACTTCCATATCCCATTCGACAAATCCGGCGGTGGTCAGGTAGCTGGCCAGGGCGGTGGCAACGCTTTTGCTCATGGAACGCGGGAAGACCATGTCTTGCTGACGGGCGGGAACGCCGCTGATGCGGGCTTGTGAACTGGCCTGCGCATCGGATTGGACCTCAATGAAGTCCGGCGAATCCTCGACGGAGTCGTCCACCGTGGCGTTTGCCCTACGCGGCTTGCGCTTGATCGGGTACGACTGTGAGGAAAATCCATCTATACGCATAGGCGCGAACTCGCTATCAGTAATGGCATTTTGGCAGCACTGTCCGTTGCGCGCAAATGCTCTGGTGATAACTAGAACACATAATTTGAAAAAGGTTTAAAAACCCGGGCAAATTCTGACGATTGGCGACTTTTGCCTCAAATTGCCATCATTTTTGGCGTCAAATAATCCCTCTTTCCGCCTTGGTCTGCGCGACTTTATCGCGCAGGTAAACCGGTGCGGCCTGATCCGCAGGAATCGCCTCGCCACGTTCGAACGCAAAGCGTGCCAGGGTCAGCAGATCTTCGGCGTGAGGCAACAGGGTGGCGTCCTGCCCAGCAGGTTGAACACCGATGCGCTCGCCATACCCCCAGCCGGTGCCAGCCCCGAACCAGTCACCGCTGGCATCGTCGGGCAATACCGCCGATTCCGGTGGCTGCACCGCTTCCACGCCGACAAGGCGCATTTCGCCGGCCGTTTCGCGGTAGCACCCCCAATACACTTCGTCCATACGCGCATCGATCGCCGCCGCCACCTGCTGCGCGCCCTGCTCGCGCAAGGCACGCTGGGCCAGTACGGCAAGGTTGGAAACCGGCAGCACCGGGCGCTCCAACGCAAAGGCCAGGCCCTGGACCACGCCAATGGCGATGCGCACCCCGGTGAACGCTCCCGGGCCACGGCCGAAGGCGATGGCATCCACGGCCGACAGGGTGATGCCCGCGTCTTCAAGCAGCTGCTTGATCATCGGCAACAGCTTCTGCGCGTGCAGGCGCGGGATCACCTCGTAGTGGCTTGTGACCTTGCCATCATGCAGCAAGGCAACGGAGCAAGCTTCAGTCGCGGTGTCCAGGGCCAGCAGGGTGCTCATCGGTGTGGGTGTCCAAGTCGAAAAAAAGTGCGCCAGTATAAACAACAACGGCCCGCAAGCGGGCCGTTGTCTATCAGCCGATAAAGGATCAGCTCAATGCTTGCAGGACCTTGGCAGTGATGGCTTCTACCGAGCCGACGCCAGGGATATGGCTGTACTTCGGCTTGCCTTGGGCTGCGGACAGCTTCTGGTAGAAATCCACCAGCGGCTTGGTCTGGGAATGGTAGACCGACAGGCGATGACGCACGGTTTCTTCGGTGTCGTCCTTACGCTGCACCAGGTCTTCACCGGTGACATCGTCCTTGCCTTCAACTTTGGGCGGGTTGTAGACGGTGTGGTACACGCGGCCGGAGGCTTCGTGGACGCGACGACCGGCGATACGCTGGACGATTTCTTCATCTTCAACCGCGATTTCCACCACCGCGTCCAGCTCGACGCCGGCTTTCACCAGGGCTTCAGCCTGGGGAATGGTGCGTGGGAAACCATCGAACAGGAAGCCGTTCTTGCAGTCTTCCTGGCTGATGCGTTCCTTGACCAGGTTGATGATCAGGTCATCGGAGACCAGGCCACCGCTGTCCATCACGCTCTTGGCGATCAGGCCCAGCTCGGTGCCGGCCTTGACGGCAGCACGCAGCATGTCGCCGGTGGAGATTTGTGGAATGCCGAATTTTTCAGTGATGAACTTTGCCTGAGTACCTTTACCGGCCCCGGGAGCTCCCAGCAGAATGACGCGCATCGATGTGCTCCTCAATTTTTTATAGAGATGACGCTCGGATTCGCCGCGAGGGGCCAATCGCGTAAAAATATAGGGCTCATGAAAACATGGGCCCAGGCCGCCCAAACGGCCAAAGGCTGATCAAGATACACAGCGGGCCCTAACCACACAAGCCGCCAAAAGTCGCAGGAACCCGCGCCACGCGTACGTCATAGGTAGGGTGTGCCTGAGTGCAACCAGCGCTGTAAACGCCGACCACCCCTTTCGGGGCGGCCGTCGTGGTTTATCCGCAAGCCTTTGAGAACACGCAAAAAACCTCAGCCGGTGTTGCGCAGGCCGGCGGCAATACCGGCCACGGACACCAGCAACGCCTGTTCCAGAGGGCTGTCCTGCGCGGCTTCCTGGCGACGCGAGCGCGCCAGCAACTCGGCCTGCAACAGGTGCAAGGGATCGAGGTAGGTGTTGCGCAGGCGGATGAACTCCAAGGTGTCAGGGCTATGGGCCAGCAGTTGCGACTGGCCGGTCAGGCCAAGCACCACGTCGCATGCCTGCGACAATAGGTCGCGTAAGTGCGCGCCCAATGGCAACAGGTCCGGCTGCACCAGGCGCTCGTCATACAGGCGCGCAATATCGGCATCGGCCTTGGCCAGGACCATTTCCAGCATATCGATGCGGGTGCGGAAGAACGGCCACTGTTCGCGCATCTGCCCCAGCAGTTCACCTTCGCCGCGCTCCAGGGCCTTGCTCAATGCGGCTTCCCAACCCAGCCAGGCCGGCAGCATCAGGCGAGTCTGGGTCCAACCGAAGATCCACGGAATGGCGCGCAGGCTTTCTATACCACCGGCGCGACGCTTGGCCGGGCGACTGCCCAGAGGTAGCCGGCCCAGCTCCTGCTCCGGGGTGGACTGGCGAAAATACTCGACAAATTGCGGATTTTCCCGCACCACCGCGCGGTAAGCGCTGACGCCGTCGGCCGCCAATTCATCCATCAAATGGCGCCACGCCGGCTCCGGTGGCGGCGGTGGCAGCAACGTCGCTTCCAACACGGCGGCCAGGTAGAGATTGAGGTTTTGTTCAGCAATGTCCGGCAAGCCGAATTTGAAGCGAATCATCTCGCCTTGCTCGGTGGTACGGAAACGCCCCGCCACCGAACCCGGTGGCTGCGACAGGATTGCCGCGTGGGCGGGGCCGCCGCCACGCCCGACGGTGCCGCCGCGACCATGGAACAGCAGCAATTCCACCTGTTGCTCACGGCAGATATCCACCAGCCGCTCCTGGGCCCGGTACTGCGCCCAGGCGGCGGCGGTGGTGCCGGCGTCCTTGGCCGAGTCGGAGTAACCGATCATCACTTCCTGCGGGCCCTGCAAGCGCGTCCGGTAGCCCGGCAGCAGCAACAGTTGCTCGATCACGGGACCGGCGTTATCCAGGTCGGCCAGGGTTTCGAACAGCGGCACCACGCGCATCGGTCGTTGAACGCCCGACTCTTTAAGCAGCAGCTGCACCGCCAATACGTCCGAGGCGGCACCGGCCATGGAGATGACATACGAGCCTAACGATGCGGCAGGCGCGGCGGCCACTTCCTTGCAGGTGTTGAGCACTTCGGCCGTATCGGCCGATGGCTTGAAATAGCCCGGCAACAGCGGCCGACGGTTGGCCAGCTCCTTCATCAGGAAGCTGATGCGCATCTCTTCGTTCCAGTCCTCGTAACGTCCCAGGCCCAGATAGTCGGTGATTTCGGTCATCGCCGCCGAATGACGACTGGAATCCTGGCGCACATCCAGGCGCACCAGGAACAGGCCAAAGGTGACGGCCCGGCGCAGGCAATCGAGCAGCGGGCCGTCGGCGATCACGCCCATGCCGCACGCGTGCAGCGACTGGTAGCACAGCTCCAGTGGCTCAAGCAGGTCGCGATTGTTCTGCAACACCTCGGCAGGCGCCGGCGTGCTGCTGCTCAACGCGGTATGTGCCCATTGGCGCGTGGCGCGCAGGCGTTCGCGCAGTTGCTTGAGCAGGGCACGATAGGGTTCGACGCTGTCGCCGACCTTGGCCTGCAACGCCGGGCTGGCCTTTTGCATCGACAGTTCGGAGGCCAGGTGGTCGATATCGCGCAGGTACAGGTCGGCCGCCATCCAGCGCGCCAGCAGCAATACCTCGCGGGTGACCGGCGCGGTGACATTCGGGTTGCCGTCACGGTCGCCGCCCATCCACGACGCAAAGCGGATCGGCGCGGCTTCCAGCGGCAAACGCAGGCCCGTCGCAGCGTGTAGCGCCTGGTCGGCCTTGCGCAGGTAATTGGGGATGGCGTGCCACAACGAATGCTCGATCACCGCGAAGCCCCACTTGGCTTCATCCACAGGGGTGGGCCGCGTGCGGCGGATTTCTTCGGTGTGCCAGGCTTCGGCGATCAAGCGTTGCAGGCGCTGGCGGATCTGCTCGCGCTCAGCAGTGGTGAGGTCGCGGTGATCCTGCAGCGCCAGTTGCGCGGCGATAGCGTCGTATTTCTGGATCAGGGTGCGACGCGCCACTTCGGTGGGGTGGGCGGTGAGGACCAGTTCGATGTCCAGGCGTCCCAACTGGCGGGCCAGGGACTCATTGCTGTGGCCCTCGCCCTGCAGGCGCGCCAGCAACTCGGGCAAGACACGGGACTCGAACGGTGCCGGTTGCGACTCGTCGCGCCGGTGAATCAACTGGTACTGCTCGGCGATATTGGCCAGGTTGAGGAACTGGTTGAAGGCCCGCGCCACCGGCAGCAGTTCGTCTTCCTGCAACTGATTGAGGCTGGCGCTCAGTTCATCACCCGCGGCTTTGTCCGGGGCGGCTCCGCGGCGGTCGGCCTTGGCGCCTTTGCGGATCTGTTCGATCTTGGCGAGAAAATCATCGCCGTACTGCTCTCGAATGGTGTTGCCCAACAGCTCACCCAGCAGGTGAACATCCTCACGCAAGCGTGCATCGATATCACTCATCAGCCAATCTCCAGCCAGAAATCCGGGACGCGCAGGTCTGTCAGAGTGCCGCCAGCATCGTTTTATGACAAGACTTTAAACCTTGTGACTTGCAGCTAGTCTCAAGTGTGAGCCGCCGCGTTTATCCACGCGCACGGCTGGTCACTCATCACCGCCCGCCACCGCAGGCTTTATTGAGGTTGCCATGAAAATTCGAGAACTGGCCCAGCATTGGGAAGAGAACGCCAAGGGTCGCTTGACCAAGACCGAGTACGCCATCCATCTGGATGTGGAGGCGGCTGCGCGGCTGGCAGCCATCGCCGAGATGTACCCCAAGCGCCACACCGAAGAACTGCTCGGCGAGCTGATCGGCGCCGCCCTTGAGGAGCTGGAAGCCAGCTTTCCCTACATCAAGGGACAACAGGTCATCGCCACCGATGAAGAGGGCGATCCGCTCTATGAGGACGTCGGGCCAACGCCGCGATTCCTGACCTTGTCCCGTCGCTATCTGCATGATTTGTCTGCCAGTGCTGACGACCAAAAGCACTGACGGACTCGATTGACACCCATCTGAACCCCGTATTCCGGGCCTCTAGCGAGGCCCGGAATACCCCTGAACGTGGCAAAAGTTCCAATTTCTCACCCTGACCACTCAGTCAGATATTTTTTTAGGCAAATCGCCATCTCTTCTGAACTTTTGAAAAAAGCCTCCGGTCACAGCCAGTAAGCCATCACTTGGAACGGCCGTTTGAAAGGGCCCGTCGTGCTTTACCGCCGCGCCCTGGCCGTTCATCGACTGCGATGGATTTTGATGTTTTTAGGAGCTATCCAATGGAGTTGAAGACGATGAAGACCAGCACTGCCAAATCCACGTTTAACCACCTGCGCGGGCTTAAATTGGCCGCGCTGGCAATCGGCACCAGCTTCGTTTTGGCTGGCTGCGCCGGCAACCCGCCAACCGAGCAATACGCGGTGACTCAGTCCGCGGTCAACAGCGCAGTGAGCGCCGGCGGCACCGAGTACGCAGCAGTTGAAATGAAATCGGCCCAGGACAAGCTCAAGCAAGCCGAAATCGCCATGCACGACAAGAACTATGACGAGGCGCGTCGCCTGGCCGAACAGGCTGAATGGGATGCTCGCGTTGCAGAGCGCAAGTCCCAGGCCGCCAAGGCCGAACAGGCTGTGAAGGATTCCCAGAAAGCTGTTCAGGAGCTGCGTCAGGAAGGTATGCGCCCGGCTGCTATCCAGCAGAAATAAAGCGCCGCGCCTGATTGCACTGCACCCGATATCGAATTGAAAGGACGACACGACTATGCGTAAACAATTGATGATCCCTGCCCTGCTGGCGATGAGCGTTGCCCTGGCGGCCTGCTCCACCCCGCCCAATGCGAACCTGGAAAACGCACGGACCAACTTCTCGTCCCTGCAAACCAACCCGCAAGCCACCAAGCTTGCCGCGCTGGAAACCAAGGACGCCAGCGAATGGCTGGACAAGGCTGACAAGGCCTACCGCGACAAGGAAGACCAGAAAAAAGTTGACCAACTGGCCTACCTGACCAATCAGCGTGTTGAAGTGGCCAAAGACACCATCGCGCTGCGCGAATCCGAAGCCAAGCTGAAAAACGCCGGCGACGAACGTGCCCGTGCCCTGCTCGAGGCCCGTGATGCGCAGATCAAGCAGCTGCAGGACAGCCTGAATGCCAAGCAAACCGACCGCGGTACGCTGGTGACATTCGGCGACGTGCTGTTCGCTACCAACAAGTCCGACCTGAAATCCAGCGGCCTGGTGAACATCACCAAGCTGGCGCAGTTCCTGCGTGACAATCCGGATCGTAAGGTGATCGTCGAAGGCTACACCGACAGCACCGGTTCCGACTCGTACAACCAGAGCCTGTCGGAGCGCCGCGCGGCCTCGGTACAACGCGCACTGGCTCAGCAAGGCGTGGATATTTCGCGCATCGTGACCCAGGGTTATGGCAAGGAATACCCGGTTGCCGATAACGGCAGCGTCTCGGGCCGTGCCATGAACCGCCGTGTTGAAGTGACCATCTCCAACGACAACCAGCCCGTCAAGCCACGTTCGTCCATGGCGAACTGATTGATTGATGCTGGATAAAAAAACCCACCTCACGGTGGGTTTTTTTTCGGTTCGCCGAACTGGATAGAACGATGCGTGTCCTCCGCCGGCAGCTCAATTTTTGGTTTATGCTCCTGTTGGGCCCGACGCTCCAGATCCCCATGACACCTGCACATATTCAGCAGGTTGCGAAATGCCTGACTTTCAGAACTTGCCGGATGTACAGGAGGTAAAGGATTTGCAATTGTCGCCACTTTCTCGGCCCTGATCTGTGTAAGTTACCCCACTTTCTGTGGCTTCTTACGCGACATGGTTCCAAATAAACCCGTCGCCGACTGATCGTCCCATGCACTATAAAAAACCGCCTATGACCGGCGGGTTTTCTCAGGCGGACAATCAGCTGCCAACCCTGCCTGACCCCTGGTAGTCCGGCGTCTGGATTTGCGCACCGCTCTGGGCGCCATCTTGACCGCCTTGCTGACTCTGACCGTCTTGCGCGCCCTGACCGGCCTGTGCACCTTGGTTCGTTTGTGCAAGCAGTTTTTCCAGCTTCTTCAACAGTTCCTCAAGGCTTTCTTCACCTCCGGCACCGCTGCTTCCCTGCCCACCTTGGGAACCTTGCGACTGCTGTTGCTTAATTTTATTTTGTAAGTCCTGAATCTGCTGTTCAGGGCCGCCTTGAGCCCCGCCGCCAGCGTTACCAATATTGCCCACACTCCCAGCACCCGATACTCCGTTGATACCTGCCATAACATCGACTCCACATTAACTAATAAAAAGGACCGATCAGTAATACCAATCAGCCCATAATCTGTGGTTGGCAAATTGAGATGGTTCCAGTCTTATGAGGATCGCAGGTGCATCGAAGGACTAATCGCCAGGTTTCATCGCGTTTTCCCACGGCGGTGATGCGATAGCTTACTGCTGCAATTGCGGCGTTTCCTGCCCCATGCAACGCACAGCCTGCTTCTTGTTGTTTACCAGCACACCACTCAGGCCTTTCTGCTCGGTGTCGAACATTACCAGTACACCATCAACACACTGCGCCACTTGCGCGGCCGGGGTAAGGGAGATCTTGTAATCCTCACCAGGCACAGTCTTGAGCATGGTGAAGTCACTGAGGAGCAGAGCATCTTCCGGCTTGGCGAAGTGCAGGTAGCCGTAGTACCACAGACAACCGACAGTACCGATGATGGTGCCGATGCCGGTGAGGATCAGCGGGATCATGTTGCGTTCTTCGCTCATTGCGGGCTCTCTGATGGATCAACTTTAGGAGTCGGATAGTTCGGAATTTCGCCCAGGCGGCGCAGGCCGTTGAAGTGCTGCGGGTCGTCCAGATAGCGCAGCATCACGGTTTGCCAGGTCTTGTCGGCAAAGGTCTGCACATGGCCGCCGCGGGTCAACTGCAACACCCGTGGCGGCGGCGCGGCCCGATACAGGCGGATACCGTTGGCCACGGGCACGATCGGGTCATCCAGACTGTGGAACAGCAATTTCGGCACGCCGGTCAGGTGCGGCATGGCGTTGATCGCGCTGTCGGCGTCGGGCACCAGCCAAGACAAGGGCACCTGTAAGGGCCATGTTAACCAGGAGGTGCTCAGGGCGAATTGTCCTACGTCACGATAACTGGCGGGCACGCCGTCCAGTATCAGGGCCTTGAGTTGGGACTGACGCTGCGGATGTTCCGCCAGGTAATGCACCGCCAGCGCGCCGCCCAGGCTTTGGCCAAGCACAATCAGCGGCTGGCCCTGGGTTTCGGGCGCCTGGTCGAGCCAGTTGAACGCCGCGTCCACGTCCTGATAGATCGCTGGCAGCGAGGGCTTGCCTGCCGACAGCCCGTAACCGCGATAGTCCAGCAGCAGTACCTGGTAGCCCTGCTCCGGCAACCACCAGCTGCCGCCCAGGTGCCAGGCCAGGTTGCCACCGTTGCCGTGCAGGTGCAGCACCGTGCCCTTGAGAGGCACGCCGGGTTTGGCCGGCAGCCACCAGGCATGCAGCTTGACGCCGTCGGCGGTGGTGAGCGTGATGTCGCGGTATTGCAAATGCGCTTTTTCAGGCGTGAACGGCAGGCCGGGTTCGGGATAGAACAACAGGGAGCTGCAACCGTTCAATGTGAGTAGCAGGCATAGAATGCCGAGGATTCTCATCCGTTGAAGCCTCGTGAATAACAGCGTTTAAAGGATATTGGAGTAATCCGCCTCGATCCGGTCCAGGCTCAAGTGGTTGAGGAAGTTGGAGAAACACATCCACGCCGCCAGTGCATTCATGTCGCGGAACTGTTCAGGCAGGTACTTGGGCGGCACCACCAGGCCTTCGTCCACCAGTTGGCGCAAGGTGCGCATGTCTTCCAGGGTGGTCTTGCCGCAGAACAGCAGCGGCACTTGCTCCAGCTTGCCTTTGCGCACGGCCAGCTGGATGTAGTTGTAAACCATGATAAAGCCCTTGAGGTAGGACAGATCCTTGGTAAACGGCAGGCCGTCCGGCACCGAGCCCCGGAATACCCGGCTGGCGTTGCCATAGCTTTCGGCCATTTCAAAGCCTTGCTCACGGAAGAACTCGAACACCTGCAGGAAGTCGGCACCCTCTTCCACCATGTGGATCGCCCGGGTGCGGTTGGTCAGCTTGCGCAAGCGGCTCGGGTAGGAGGCGAACGTAATGATCTCCATGAGGATCGCCAGGCCTTCCTGGGTCACGGTGGACGACGGCGGGCCCTTGGACAGGAAGGTGCAGATCGGCTGGTTCTGGCCGTTGAGCGTGGTACCGACATGCACCAGGCCTTCGTGGACTTCCAGCGCACGCACGTCGCGGTCGTTGAACATTGCGTCGGCGCGGATCTTGATGTAGTCGGCGCCCGCGGCGGCATCGGCGACGATGCCGTCGGACTCAAACACCCGGATGGTCTCTTCGGCTTCGCCAAATACCTTGTTCAGGCGGGTTTGCAGCAGGGCCACGGCGTCCTTGGCGGTCAGGGTCTTGGCTTCGTCCTTGAGGTCGCCACGGCCGTCGATATTGTTCAGGTAGTCGGAGAGCATGAGGCCCAGGTCAGCCAGGGTCGGGTCGCCGGCGTGGAAGGCATCGGACGCGGCGCCGTAAAGCTCTTGGGAGATCAGGCCGAAGTCCTCGGTGCCACGGGCTTCGAGCATGCGCACCACCATGCGGTATTCGCGGCACATGCGACGCATGATCTGCCCCACCGGGCTGAACTGGCCGAGGCGGCGAGTGATGTCGCGTTCGATGTTCTGGAATTCCAGCTTTACCGCACTGGAGTCGAATGACAGCGGTCGGTTCAGGTAATAGTCGCGGTCCACGGCGGGCATGGCCTTGCCCTTGGCCTTGAAGAATCCCTGGCGAATGTTGTCGTCCCACTTCACAGCGTCAAGGACGCGAATCGGTGTTTGCGCCAGCACAATGCGATCGGACAAGCTGCGTATCGTCTGCTGGTAATCGTCCACCCGGTGCTTCCTCTCTAAACGTTATTTGCCCGCACGCTGGTAGCGCACGGCTTCAACGAACACATCGGCATTGGCCGGATCATCCAGGTAGGCAAACACCTGGCTCATGGAACTGTCGACCCGTACGCCGGCGCCTTCGACGGTCTCCACGCTGCCGCCCTGCAGCACCTGTTGCCCGATGGCCTGGTGAATCTGTTCGAGGTCGAGGTTATAGACCACCAATTCGTGCTTATCGTCGAACTCGAACCCCGCCAGGAAGTAATGCCCTCCGAACCGGGCCGGCAACGGTGCCGACAGGTACCAGCGGTTGCCATGACGCGAAACGGTAAACAGGTACTCATCGCGCTGGGCCGGCGTGGCTTTAGGGTAGCTCACTGCCTTGTAGCGGTGCTCACCGGCACGGCTGATGTGCAGATTGAGCGGTTCGCCCCAGGCATTCCTGCTGGTCCAATGGCCCAGCAACTCATCCGGCGCCGCCTCATGGGCGGGCAACGGGTCCTTGAACGTGACCAGGCACCCGCTGAGCAACAGGAACGACAAGGCGATTACCGCCACACGCCAGGTTTTCATTGGACTCCCCCGGTGTCAGACCGAGGCCAACACCAAATGCATGTAACGCTTGAGGATCTCAAGCATCTCTTCACCGGTCAGAGGCTCTGCGCCGCCCAGCAGGCCCTGATATTCCATCCGACTGATAATCGCCGTCAACACCTTGGCGTCCTGTTGCGGCTCGCGGGAGCCCAATACCTGGAAAAACTGCCCCGTGCCCTGCAACAGGATCTGCTGGTGGGACCGCACCAGCTCAGCCAGGCGCGGGTTGAGCAAGGCTTCCTGGCGAAAGGCCTGTTCGGCCATCAAATGCTCGCGGCGGTTGGTCAACTGGCGCAGCACATAGTCGGCGGTCAGCCGCGCAATGTCATCGGCCAGTTGCGAGCGCGATTCCGGGCTGCCATCGCCATAGGCGACCATCTCACGCAGCAGGCCTTCGTTACGCACCCATAGCTTGCCCATGAAGGCGGCGCTGCGTTCAACGTACTGGGCGAAGGTATCGGTGAGCAGGTCATCGATGTCCTTGAAGTAATAGGTAGTGGCTGACAACGGCACACCGGCCTCGGCCGCCACGGCCCGATGACGCACGGCCCGCACGCCATCGCGCACCACGATGCGCATGGCTGCATCGAGAATGTCTTGCCTGCGTTGCTCGCTGCCCCGACGGCTGGCCTTACGGCCCTGGTACTGGACGCTTTCAGCCACGGCAGCGGCAATGCCGGCGGCACCTTCTTGAGCGGTTACGCGGTTCACGACACACATCCTTGAATAGATCAAAACCTGGCGCTGTTTGCTTGACGCTTAAAAACGCCACATAAAAAAGCCGCCTTATAAAAGGCGGCTTCGGATTTCGCTACGTTTACGCTTGTGGCCGCATGTGCGGGAACAAGATCACATCGCGGATCGACGGCGAGTTGGTCAACAACATCACCAGGCGGTCGATGCCGATACCTTCACCGGCCGTTGGCGGCATGCCGTATTCCAGGGCACGTACGAAGTCGGCGTCGTAGTGCATGGCTTCGTCGTCGCCGGCGTCCTTGTCGGCCACCTGGGCCATGAAGCGCTCGGCCTGGTCTTCCGCGTCGTTAAGCTCGGAGTAGGCGTTGGCGATTTCGCGGCCGCCGATGAACAGCTCGAAACGGTCGGTGACGTTCGGGTTGTCATCGTTGCGACGGGCCAGCGGCGACACTTCGAACGGGTACTGGGTAATGAAGTGCGGCTGTTCCAGCTTGTGCTCCACCAGCTCTTCGAAAATCATCACCTGCAGTTTGCCCAGGCCTTCGAAGCCCAGCACCTTGGCACCGGCTTTCTTGGCGATGGCGCGGGCCTTGTCGATGTCGTTGAGGTCGTCGGCGGTCAGCTCAGGGTTGTACTTGAGGATCGAGTCGAATACCGAGAGACGCACGAACGGCTCGCCGAAGTGGAACACCTTGTCGCCGTACGGCACGTCGGTGCTGCCCAGGACCAGTTGCGCCAGCTCGCGGAACAGTTCTTCGGTGAGGTCCATGTTGTCTTCGTAGTCGGCGTAGGCCTGGTAGAACTCCAACATGGTGAATTCCGGGTTGTGCCGGGTCGAGACGCCTTCGTTACGGAAATTGCGGTTGATCTCGAACACCTTCTCGAAGCCGCCGACCACAAGACGCTTGAGGTACAACTCAGGCGCGATACGCAGGAACATTTCCAGGTCCAGTGCGTTGTGGTGGGTTTCGAACGGCTTGGCTGCGGCGCCCCCCGGGATGGTCTGCAGCATCGGGGTTTCCACTTCCAGGAAGTCACGCTGCATCAGGAAGCTGCGGATGTGGGCGATGACCTGCGAACGCACGCGGAAGGTCTGGCGCACGTCTTCGTTGACGATCAGGTCAACATAGCGCTGACGGTAGCGCTGCTCGGTGTCGGTCAGGCCGTGGTGCTTGTCCGGCAGCGGGCGCAGGGACTTGGTCAGCAGGCGCACGCTGGTCATTTCCACGTACAGGTCGCCCTTGCCGGAACGGGCCAGGGTGCCTTCGGCGGCGATGATGTCGCCCATGTCCCAGGTTTTCACCGAGGCCAGGGTTTCTTCAGACAGGGTCTTGCGGTTGACGTAGACCTGGATACGCCCGGTCATGTCCTGGATCACCATGAACGAGCCACGGTTGAGCATGATGCGACCTGCCACCTTGACCGGGATCGCCGCTTCTGCCAGCTCTTCCTTGGTCTTGTCCGCGTACTGCTTCTGCAAGGCATCGCAGTAGTTGTCGCGACGGAAGTCGTTGGGGAAGGCATTGCCCTTGGCGCGCTCGGCAGCCAGCTTTTCCTTGCGCAGGGCGATCAGGGAGTTTTCTTCCTGTTGCAGGGCTTGCGGGTCGAGTTGTTGGTCGCTCATGTCTTTAAATTTTCCATCAGGTTCGTGGTCCCCGGCCTGCGGCCGGGGATCGCCGGCAAGGACTAGGCGTCCCCCCGGTTCCTACAAGGGGTTACAGGCCAGATTTCAGGCTGGCTTCCAGGTATTCGTCGATGTCACCGTCGAGTACCTTGTCGCAGTCGCTGCGTTCGATGTTAGTGCGCAGATCCTTGATCCGCGACGCATCGAGCACATAAGAGCGGATCTGGTGACCCCAGCCGATATCCGACTTGGTGTCCTCCAGGGCCTGGGAAGCGGCGTTGCGCTTCTGCATTTCCTGCTCGTACAACTTGGCCCGCAGCATTTTCATGGCGGTGTCCTTGTTCGCGTGCTGGGAACGTTCGTTCTGGCAGCTCACCACGGTATTGGTCGGTACGTGGGTAATACGTACGGCCGAGTCGGTGGTGTTTACGTGCTGGCCACCGGCACCGGAGGAGCGGTAGGTGTCGATACGCAGGTCAGCCGGGTTGATCTCGATTTCCACCTTGTCATCGATCTCGGGCGAGACGAACACCGCAGAGAACGAGGTGTGGCGACGGTTGCCGGAGTCGAACGGGCTCTTGCGCACCAGGCGGTGCACGCCGATCTCGGTACGCAGCCAGCCAAAGGCGTATTCGCCCTTGATGTGTACGGTCGCGCCCTTGATGCCGGCGACTTCACCGGCCGACAGTTCCATGATGGTGGCGTCGAAACCGCGCTTGTCGGCCCAGCGCAGGTACATGCGCAGCAGGATGTTGGCCCAGTCCTGGGCTTCGGTGCCGCCGGAACCGGCCTGGATGTCCAGGTAGGCGTTGTTCGGGTCCATTTCGTGGCTGAACATGCGACGAAATTCAAGCTTGGCGAGGTTTTCCTCGAGACGGGCCAGCTCGGCGACGACATCGCCCACTGCGCCTTCGTCGTTTTCTTCGACGGCCATGTCCAGCAGGTCGCGGCAATCGGCCAGGCCGGTGTTCAGTTCGTCGAGGGTGTCGACGATCTGCGCCAGCGCAGCGCGCTCGCGCCCCAGTTCCTGGGCGTATTCAGGTTTGTTCCAGACACTCGGATCTTCAAGCTCGCGATTGACTTCGGTCAGACGCTCATGCTTTTGATCGTAGTCAAAGATACCCCCGAATAGTTTCGGAGCGCTCGGACAGGTCCTTGATGGTGTTAAGGATCGGGTTGATTTCCATGGCGGGCAGCACTCGTTGGCGAACTTTTGAAAGCCGGCGAGTATAACGGCAAACGGGGGGGAGCGGCAGCCCGCCTGGCGAAAAGGCAGACTACGCAGGGTTAAATGTGGGAGGGGGCAAGCCCCCTCCCACATTTTGATCTGTTGCGGCCTCGAGTCACTCGATACCGACCAGGTTTCGCCCGTTGTGCTTGGCCGTATACAAGCCCTTGTCCGCCGCCATGATCAACTGGCGGCAATCCGTACCCTGCACCGGCGTCATGGTCGACAGGCCGATACTGATGGTCAGGCTGGAACCTTCGGCCGGGGCGATATGCGGGATTTTCAGTGCGGCGACGGCCATGCGCAGCTTTTCCGCCACCAGACGTGCCCCACCCGGTGAGGTGTTCGGCAACACCAGGGCAAACTCTTCGCCGCCGTAGCGCGCCGGCAGGTCCGAGGGGCGGCTGCTGGCTTCGCGGATGGTATTGGCGACCTTGCGCAAGGCTTCATCACCCTCGACGTGGCCAAAGCTGTCGTTGTAGGTCTTGAAGAAATCCACGTCGATCATCAGCAATGACAGCTGGGTCTGGTCACGCATGGCGCGGCGCCATTCCAGCTCCAGGTATTCGTCGAAGTGGCGGCGGTTGGACAGCCCGGTCAGGCCATCGGAGTTCATCAGCCGTTGCAGCACCAGGTTGGTGTCCAGCAGCTGTTGCTGGCTGACCCGCAGCGCACGGTAGGCGGCATCGCGCTGCAACAGGGTCATGTAGGAGCGCGAGTGATAGCGGATACGCGCCACCAGTTCGATATTGTCCGGCAGCTTGACCAGGTAATCGTTGGCCCCCGCCGAGAACGCCGCGCTCTTGATCAGCGGGTCTTCCTTGGTGGAAAGCACGATGATCGGGATGTTCTGCGTGGCCGGGTGATTGCGGTATTCGCGCACCAGGGTCAGGCCGTCGAGGCCGGGCATCACCAGGTCCTGCAGGATCACCGTGGGTTTGATGCGGATGGCCTGGGCAATCGCCTGGTGCGGGTCGGCACAGAAGTGGAAGTCGATGTTTTCTTCGTGGGCCAGGCCACGCCGGACGGCTTCGCCGATCATGGCCTGGTCGTCGACCAGCAACACCATGGCGGCGTTTTCGTCGGTCTTGATGTCGTCGATCTGTAAATCATTCATGTGCAGTCACCTGAATTACTGCCTGCAAGCCAACACCGCGGAAGGTCATGATCATTTTGCAAAGACCTCCAGCAATCGGGGCGCAATTCTATCCAGTGGGCGAATTTCAACAGCAGCATCAATCGCCGCCGCCGCTTTGGGCATGCCATACACCGCCGAGCTTTGCTGATCCTGGGCGATGGTCAAATAACCTTGTTCACGCATTAACTTGAGCCCCTGGGCCCCGTCACGACCCATACCGGTCAGCAGTACGCCGACGGCATCGCCATTCCAGTGGCTGGCCACGCTTTCGAAAAACACGTCGATCGAAGGCCGGTAAATCTCGTTCACCGGCTCTGCGGTATAGGCTAGCGTGCCATTCTTCAATAAACGAATGTGGTGATTGGTGCCGGCCAGCAGCACCACCCCGCTTTGCGGCGGTTCGCCTTCACGGGCCAGGCGTACCGGCAGGCCGGAGGCGCTGCTCAGCCACTCGGCCATGCCGGTGGCGAATACCTGGTCCACATGCTGCACCAGCACAATGGCGGCGGCAAAGTCCCGGGGCAAACCCTTGAGCAGGATTTCCAGGGCAGCCGGGCCACCCGCCGAAGAACCGATCGCCACCAGGCTCTGGCGTTTGCCGGTGCTGCGCTCCGGGGTGGTTTCGGCGCGCACACGGCTGCCACGCTGGCCGATCAGCCAGCCGATGTTGAGGATCTTGCGCAGCAACGGTGCCGCCGCATCCTTGGGGTTGCCCACGCCGAGCGCCGGCGTGTCCACCACATCCAGGGCGCCGTGGCCCATGGCTTCGAACACCCGGCTCATATTGGCCTGGCGGTCGACGGTCACCAGCAGGATCGCGCACGGGGTCTCGGCCATGATCTGCCGCGTGGCCTCCACGCCGTCCATCACCGGCATGATCAGGTCCATCAGGATCAGGTCCGGGGTCAATTCGGCGCAGCGCTGCACCGCCTCAAGGCCATTGCTGGCCACCCACACCACCTGGTGCATGGGCTCGAAACTCAAGGCCCGGCGCAGGGCCTCCACGGCCAGGGGCATGTCATTGACGATCGCAATCCTCATGAGCGCGCGCCTCCGATCAGCTCCACCACGGCATCCAGCAGCGCGTCATCGTGGAAGCTGGCCTTGGCCAGATAATAATCGGCCCCAGCGTCCAGCCCGCGACGGCGGTCTTCTTCACGGTCTTTGTACGACACCACCATCACCGGCAACGATTGCAGGCGACTGTCACGGCGCAGGAGTGTGACCAATTCAATACCGTCCATACGAGGCATATCGATATCAGTGATAAGCAGGTCGAAGTCCTCGGAGCGCAAGGCGTTCCAGCCATCCATGCCGTCGACCGCAACGGCCACCTCGTACCCGCGATTGAGCAGTAACTTGCGTTGCAACTCCCGCACAGTGAGCGAGTCGTCCACCACCAGTACCCGCTTGCGCGGTGCCTCGGTGGCCTGCTGGCTGCGCCGGGCGATGCGTTCCAGGCGCCCGGTGTTGAGCAGCTTGTCCACCGAGCGCAGCATATCTTCCACATCGACGATCAATACCACCGAGCCGTCGTCCAGCAAGGCGCCGGCGGAAATATCCTGGACCTTGCCCAGGCGATCATCCAGCGGCAGCACCACCAGGGTGCGCTCGCCGATAAAGCGTTCCACGGCAATCCCGTAAACCGCATCGCGCTCGCGGATCACCACCACCTTCAAGGTTTCGTCATTGCTCTGCCCCAATGGGCGCTGCAACAACTGGCTGGCGGCGACCAGGCCCACATGCCGACCTTCGTGCCAGAAATGCTGGCGGCCTTCCAACTGCACAATGTCGTCGGGGGCCAGATCGCACATGCGCTCGATATGCGCCAGCGGGAACGCATAGGCTTCCTCGCCGACTTCCACCACCAGGCTGCGCACCACCGACAGGGTCAGCGGCACCTCCAGGTGGAAGCGACTGCCCTGCCCCGCCGCCTGCTCCAGCACCACCGCGCCGCGCAGTTGGCGGACCATATGCTGCACCGCATCCAGCCCGACACCGCGCCCGGACACTTCGGTGACCTTGTCGCGCAGGCTGAACCCCGGCAGGAACAGGAACGTCAGCAGTTCCTCTTCACTCAGGTTCAGGGCCGTTTCCCAGGTTGAAAGATGCCGATCGACGATGGTGCCGCGCAGGCGCTCCAGGTCGACGCCATTGCCGTCGTCACTCAGCTCCAGCACCAGCAGGCCGGCCTGATGGGACGCGCGCAGGCGGATCAGGCCTTCGGCGGGTTTGCCTGCCAGCAGGCGTTGCTCGGGCATTTCGATGCCGTGGTCGACGGCATTGCGCAATAGATGGGTAAGTGGCGCTTCGAGCTTTTCCAGCACGTCGCGATCGACCTGGGTCTTTTCACCCTCGATCTCCAGGCGCACTTGCTTGCCCAGGCTGCGGCCGAGGTCGCGCACCATGCGCACCTGCCCGGCCAGCACATCGGCAAACGGGCGCATGCGACAGGCCAGCGCAGTGTCGTAGAGCACCTGGGCACGCTGGCCGGCCTGCCAGCCAAACTCATCCAGCTCGGCGGTCTTTTCCGCCAGCAGCGCCTGGGCTTCGCTCAGCAGGCGGCGGGTATCGGCCAGGGCTTCCTCGGCTTCGAGGCTCAAACCCAGGGTCTTGAGCTGGCCATCCAGGGTATCCAGGGCGCGTACGCTCTGGCTTTGAATCCGTTTGAGACGCTGCATGCTGGCCAGGTAGGGCTTGAGCCGCTGGGTTTCCACCAGGGACTTGCTCGAGAGGTCCAACAGGCTGTTCAAGCGCTCGGCGGTCACGCGTAATACACGTTCGCCACCTTCAGTCATGCGCCGGCCCTGACGCGGCGGATCACTGGCGACGGGCGGTGCGGGCTCAGGCTCCGGCGGCAGCTCTTCGATGAGCGGTGCCGGGGCGGGCTCAGGCACAGCGGGCAGCGGCGCGACGTAGGTGCTGGGCTGGGATGGATCCAGCAGGCGCTCCATCAACGCCACATAGGCGTCGATGTCCGCCGTGCCGACATCGTTGCCAGGGGTGGCGATACGCATCAGCAGATCGGTGCCTTGCAGCAAGGCGTCGATATGTTCGGGTTGCAGGTACAGGCGGCGCTCCTGGGCGCTGACCAGGCAATCCTCCATGACATGGGCCACGCTGACCCCGGCGTCCACCCCGACGATGCGCGCCGCGCCCTTGAGCGAGTGCGCGGCACGCATGCAGGCTTCAAGCTGGTCGGCCTGGGTAGGGTTGCGCTCCAGGGCCAGCAGGCCCGCGCTCAGCACCTGGGTCTGAGCATCGGCTTCCAGGCTGAACAGCTCCAGCAGCGAGGCGTCGCGCATCTCGTCGGGGGTCATGTGAGGCTCCGGGTCACGGCGGACAACAATTGCGCCTCGTCCAGCCACCGCAGGCTACGGCCTTTCCACTGCAACACACCCTGGGTGTAGCGCGCGCTGGCCTGGGTACCCGAGGCCGACGCCGCCTTCAGGGTGCGCTCATCGATGGCATGGATGCCATCCACTTCGTCCACCGGCACCACCACCGGGCCGTCCTGCGCGGCGATGATCAGCATGCGCGGCATGATCCGCCCACCGCTGGCGCCCTGTTGGGTTGTTTCCAGGCCAAGCAACTCCACCAGCGACAGGCACGCCACCAGCGCGCCACGCACATTGGCCACACCGAGCAAGGCACGGGAGCGCTGGTGCGGCAGCGAATGAATCGGTTGCAACGGGGCCACCTCCACCAGGCAGCGGGTGGCGATGCCCAGCCATTCCTCGCCGAGGCGGAACACCAACAGCGAGCGGGTGACGATCTTTTCGTCAACCTCGGCAGCCGCCACCGGGCGATGGTCGTCCTGCTGCAAGGCATAGCGGTCCAGCAAGCGCGTGGCGGCAGCCGAATACACCGAACAGTTGCGACAGTGGATATGCTCCACCAGCAGCGGGCACGACTTGTCGCCATGGATACCGATACGGTTCCAGCAGTCGTCGATGGCTTGGGTGTCGGCCAGGGTCAAGTCCAGGCCTGCGGTGTTGAGCGCCTCGGTGCTACTCATCGTTTGGACTCACTGTCTGCTCGCTCGCTGCGGGCGGCCCGCGCCTGTAAACGGCGCGCCCCCGCACTGTCGCCCTGGGATTCGAGCAAGGCGGCCAGGTGCATCAAGGCTTGCGAATGCTGGGGTTCCAGGTACAAGGCTTTACGATAAAACCCCTGGGCTTCCAGGGCGCTGCCGGCCACGTCGCTGAGCAACCCCAGCCAGTAGAACACCTGGGCGGCCGGCGGGTGACTGTTCAGATACTGCTCACAGGCGGCGCGGGCCTCGGCACTTTTACCTTCGTTGGCCAGGCTGGCGATGCGGCTGAGCAAGGTGCCCGCATCGGAGGGCGGCGCCTTGATCGGCCCCCCCTGGGCGCTGGCCGTGCTGAACGGTCGCGGCTTGACCGGGACCGGCGCGGCGCGGCGCGGGGGTGTCGGCATGGGCACGAATACCGGCTCAGGCGTCACCGGCTCGGCCTGCCGGCTGAAGGCAAATGACTGCGGCACCCCAATCGAGCGCATGCCGTGGCGCCCCAGCAAACTGCCCTCCGCGGGACCGATAAACAGCACGCCGTCCACATGGGTCAGGCCCTTGAGTACGTCGAAGACTTGCTTCTGGGTCGGCTGGTCAAAGTAGATCAGCAGGTTGCGGCAAAACACGAAATCGTAGCTCGCCTCGTTCGCCAGCAGCGTCGGGTCGAGCAGGTTGCCGACTTGCAGGCGCACCTGTTCGCGCACGCGGTCGGCGATGTGGAACCCGTCGCCGTATTCAGTGAAGTGGCGGTCGCGAAAGGCAATATCGCCGCCGCGAAACGAGTTCTTGCCGTACACCCCGCGCCGGGCGCGCTCCACCGACAGCGGGCTGACATCCAGGCCCAGGACCTTGAACTGGTGCGGCGCCAACCCGGCATCCAGCAAGGCCATGGCAATGGAATAGGGTTCTTCGCCGGTGGAACACGGCAGGCTGAGGATGCGCAGGGCGCGCATCTGCTTGATCTCGGCCAGGCGTGCAAGCGCCAGTCGGGCCAGGGTCGCAAAGGATTCGGGGTAACGGAAAAACCAGGTCTCGGGGACGATCACGGCTTCGATCAGCGCGTGTTGCTCGTCCTCGGAGCTTTGCAGGTGCTGCCAGTACTGCCCTGGCGTTTGCGCCTGCACGGCCTGGCTGCGCTGACGCACGGCGCGCTCGATGATGGCCTCGCCGACCGACGCGACGTCCAGGCCGATACGTTCTTTCAAGAAGGCAAAGAAACGCGGGTCGTTGCTCATAGGCTCAGCTCGGCAGAAAACAACAGGGCGCGCACATCATCGGTGAGCACGTCATTCACGCCAATCCACTGCATCAGGCCCAGGGCATCCTCCCGCACCGGCCCCAGGTACCGCGCCTGGCGGTTATCCAGGCCGTAAGGCTGGAATTCGGCCGGGTCGCACCGCAGGGTGTCCGTGGCCTGTTCGAGGATCAGCCCGAGCCAGCGCGATTCGACCCAAGTGTGCGGCTGGTAATTGACCAGCACCAGGCGCGTACTCGTACGCGCCTGGGCCGCTGTGCCGAAGGTCAGCGCGCTCAGGTCGATGACCGGCACCAATGCGCCGCGATGGGCAAAGATGCCCGCCACCCACAGTGGCGCATGGGCGATGGGCTTGAGCGGCAGGCGTGGCAACACCTCGGCCACCTCCGTGGCCTTGAGCGCAAAGCGTTCGCTGCCGATGCGAAACACCAGGAACAAGGCTTTTTTCGCTGCCGGAATGGCGCCGCGTTTAGCCGCGAGGTCGCTCATCAGACTTTGAAACGCGACACGCCGCTGCGCAGACCCACCGCAACCTGGCTCAGTTCATCGATGGCAAAGCTGGCCTGGCGCAGGGACTCCACCGTCTGGCTGCTGGCATCGCCCAGTTGCACCAGGGCATGGTTGATCTGCTCGGCGCCGGTGGCCTGGGCCTGCATGCCTTCGTTGACCATCAACACCCGCGGCGCCAGGGCCTGTACCTGATGGATGATCTGCGACAGCTGCTCGCCCACTTGCTGCACTTCGAACATGCCTCGACGGACTTCTTCGGAGAACTTATCCATGCCCATCACGCCCGCCGAAACCGCTGACTGGATTTCACGCACCATCTGCTCGATGTCGTAGGTGGCCACGGCGGTCTGGTCGGCCAGGCGCCGCACTTCGGTGGCCACCACGGCAAAACCGCGCCCGTATTCACCGGCCTTTTCGGCTTCGATGGCGGCATTCAGGGACAGCAGGTTGGTCTGGTCGGCGACCTTGACGATGGTCACCACCACCTGGTTGATATTGCCGGCCTTCTCATTGAGGATCGCCAGCTTGGCGTTCACCAGGTCGGCGGCGCCCATCACCGAGTGCATGGTTTCTTCCATGCGCGCCAGTCCTTGCTGGCCGGAACCGGCGGCCACCGAGGCCTGGTCGGCGGCGGTAGACACTTCGGTCATGGTGCGAACCAGATCCTTGGAAGTGGCAGCGATCTCCCGCGAAGTGGCACCGATCTCAGTAGTAGTGGCCGCGGTTTCAGTGGCAGTGGCCTGTTGCTGCTTGGAGGTGGCCGCAATCTCGGTGACCGAGGTGGTGACCTGCACCGAAGAGCGCTGGGCCTGGGACACCAGGGCCGTGAGCTCGGTCATCATGTCGTTGAAGCCGGTTTCCACCGCACCGAACTCGTCCTTGCGCTCCAGGTTCAAGCGTTTGCTCAGGTCACCGGTGCGCATGGTCTGGAGGATCTCGACGATGCGTTGCATCGGCGCCATGATCGCGCGCATCAGCAGCAGGCCACACAGGCCGGCGGCGAGGATCGCCACGGCCAGCGACAGGAACATGCTGACCTTGGCCGAGGCAACGGCGTCGTCAATGGCTGCCGTCGCGTTGTCGGACACGGCCTTGTTTTCCGTGATGATGTCATTGAGCTTCATGCGCCCTTCGGTCCAGATCGGCGTCAATTGCTCTTCCAGCAGTTCACGGGCGGCCGGCAGGTCATTGGCTTCGACCCGATCGAGTACCTGGGCCAGGACCTTGTTGTAGTTGATGTGGGCGGCCTTGAAGTTATCGAACTCCATGCGATCGGCCTGGCTATTGACGGTTTTTTCGTAATTGGCCATCTGCTGTTCGATACGCGCCTCGAAGGCCTTGTAGTCCGATTTATCGCTATTGGTGAAGGTTTTATCCTCACGCAGGCCAATGATATCGATGGTCTGCAAATAACTGTCGACCCATGCGCTGCGGATCATCGAACTGAGGTAAACCCCCGGCACGGCGTCGTCACGTACCGATTCCTGGCTGGCTTCGATCTTCAGCAACCGTGAGTAGGACACCACAACCATCAGCAGCATGATCGCGATAATGACCGCAAAGCTCGCCAAAATCCGCTGGCGCAAGGTCCAATTCTTCACAGTGTTTCCTCGAAGGGCCATTCAAATGGAGGGGAGTATAGCTGAGCAGAAGCCCTCATTTATCAATGGGTTTCGGTGTTGTGCCGACCTACATGCAAAAACACCTGTGGGAGGGAGCTTGCCCCCCTCCCACATCTATGGTTTGCGTACCTTCGGTGGTTACTGGTTAAGCCGTACCTGCTTTTCCAGTTCCAGCTTCAAGCCCGGCTCGAGCTTGAGTTGGCGGGCCAATTCGTCCAGATACGCCTTTTCCATAAAGTTCTCCTCGTCCACCAGCATCACGCTGGCGATGTACATCTCGGCGGCCATTTCCGGAGTGCCGGCGGCGCGGGCGACGTCGGCCGGGTCCAGCGGTTTGTTCAATTCGGCGTGCAGCCAGCTTTGCAGTTCGCGGTCGTTGTCCAGCTTGGTGAATTCACCTTCGATCAGTGCGCGCTCGCGTTCATCCACATGGCCGTCGGCCTTGGCGGCGGCGACCAACGCCTTGAGGATCCCCTGGCTGTGCTGCTCGACCTGGGCCGGTGGCAGGCGGTCGATGGTTTGCGGTTCGCCCTGAGGCGCGTTGGCCTGCTTCGCTTGCCAGTTGCCGTAGGCTTTGTAGGCAATCACGCCCAACGCGGCCAGCCCGCCATAGGTCAGGGCCTTGCCGCCAAACTTGCGCGCCTTCTTGTTGCCCAGCAACAGGCCCATCGCCCCCGCCGCCAGGGCGCCACCGCCCGCACCGCCGAGCAGGCTGCCCAGACCGCCGCCGAGCAGCCCGCCGAGGGCGCCTTTATCGTCCTGCTTGCGCTGGCCGCCGGTTTTGTTCTGCAACATGTCCTGGCCGGACTTGAGCAACTGATCGAGCAATCCACGGGTATTCATTCGTAGCCTCCAGACACTAGGGTTCATAGGACCAATAGGCCCTCAGCGTAAAACTAAGTGCCAAAAAGCCGCGATCTAGAGTGCTTCCAGATGTAACGCCGCCGCCCTTCGCTTAAATCGATATACACTCGGATAAATCTATAAAAACACCCCACTGGTAATTCCAGCATGATGACCTTGCGTCAAATCCGGCATTTTATCGCCGTGGCCGAGACCGGTTCGATCTCCGCCGCCGCGCAGACCGCGTTCATTTCCCAGTCCACCCTGACCCTGGCGATCCAGCAACTGGAGCAGGAAATCGGCGTCACCCTGTTCAACCGCCACGCCAAGGGCATGACCCTCACACACCAGGGCCACCAGTTCCTGCGCCAGGCGCACTTGATCCTCGCCACCGTCGACAATGCCAAGCGCAGCCTGCAACAGAGCACCGACCAGGTCGCCGGGCAGTTGATCATCGGCGTGACCAGCCTGGTCGCCGGCTACTACCTGGCGGATTTGCTTACCCGCTTCCAGCGCGCCTACCCCAACGTGGAGATCCGCGTGATGGAAGACGAACGCCCGTATATCGAGCATTTGCTGGTCAGCGGCGAGATCGATGTGGGCGTACTGATCCTCTCCAACCTGGAAGACCGCCACGCCCTGCAGACCGAAGTCCTCACCCACTCGCCCCACCGTCTGTGGCTGCCGGCGCAACACCCGCTGCTGGAGCACGACAGCATCAACCTCGCCGACGTGGCAAGCGAGCCGTTGATTCAGTTGAATGTCGACGAAATGGGGCATAACGCCCAGCGCCTGTGGGCCGCTGCCGGCCTGCAACCACACGTGACCCTGCGCACCGCCTCCACCGAGGCCGTGCGCAGCCTGGTGGCTGCGGGCCTGGGCGTGTCGATCCAACCGGACATGACCTACCGCCCCTGGTCCCTGGAGGGCGACATTATTGAAGCGCGGCCGATTGCCGACCTCAGCCAGACCCTGGACGTCGGCCTGGCCTGGCGTCGGGGCACCGCGCGACCGGCCTTGGTGGATCCGTTCCTCACCGTTGCGCGGGAACAACCACACCCGCGCAAGCCATCTATTTAATCGAATTCTGCATTCAGTATTTAGTATTTGTTGACCTCGCGCCTGGCCTCTAGTCTCTGTCTATTCATAGGAGAAGGTCATGCGCCTTGTAAGAGAACGCCCATGACCACACAAGAAAAGAGATCACGAAAAATGTCCGGCGCGCCCACCCCGCTGCTCACCGCGTTGCTGATCGACGGCGAACTGGTCCAGGGCCAGGGCGTTGCGGAGCCGATCCTCAACCCGGCCACCGGCGAAGTGCTCACCCAGATCGCCGAAGCCAGCACCGAGCAGGTCGAAAGTGCGATCCTCGCCGCACACCGCGCTTTTGCCGGCTGGTCGCGGACCACGCCGCAACAACGTTCGAACATCCTGCGGGGCATCGCCGACGCCATCGAGAAACACGCCGACTATCTGGCCCGCCTGGAATCGCTGAACTGCGGCAAGCCGTTACACCTGGCGCGCCAGGATGACTTGAGCGCCACCATCGACGTGTTCCGCTTCTTCGCCGGCGCCGTGCGCTGCCAGACCGGCCAGCTCAGCGGCGAATACCTGCCGGGCTACACCAGCATGGTGCGCCGCGATCCGATTGGCGTGGTGGCCTCGATTGCGCCGTGGAACTACCCGCTGATGATGGCCGCGTGGAAGATCGCCCCGGCGCTGGCGGCCGGTAATACCTTGGTGTTCAAGCCATCGGAACACACGCCGCTGTCGATCCTCGCATTGGCCCCGGTCCTGAAGGACGTGTTACCACGCGGGGTCATCAACATTCTGTGCGGTGGTGGTGAAGGCGTCGGCAGCCATCTGGTCAGCCACCCCAAGGTGCGCATGGTCTCGCTGACCGGCGACATCGTCACCGGCCAGAAAATCCTGCAGGCCGCCTCCAAGACCCTCAAGCGCACACACCTGGAATTGGGCGGCAAGGCGCCGGTGATCGTGTGCAACGACGCCGACCTGCAAGCCGTGGTCGAAGGCGTGCGTGCCTACGGTTACTACAACGCCGGCCAGGACTGCACCGCGGCGTGCCGCATCTACGCCCAGGCGGGCATCCACGACAAATTGGTCGCCGAACTGGGCGCAGCCGTCAGCAGCCTGCGCTTCGCCGGCAAGCGCGATGCCGATAACGAACTCGGCCCGCTGATCAGCACACGCCAGCGCGACCGCGTGGCCAGCTTTGTCGAGCGTGCCCTCGGCCAGCCGCATATCGAGCGGGTCACCGGCGCCGCCGTGCATTCCGGGGCCGGCTTCTATTACCAGCCGACGCTGCTCGCCGGTTGCAAGCAGACCGATGAAATCGTCCAGCGCGAAGTGTTCGGCCCGGTGGTCACCGTGACCCGCTTCGACGAACTGGAACAGGCGGTGGACTGGGCCAACGATTCCGAATACGGCCTCGCCTCCTCCGTCTGGACCCAGAACCTGGACAAAGCCATGCAGGTCGCCGCGCGCCTGCAATACGGCTGCACCTGGATCAACAGCCATTTCATGCTGGTCAGCGAAATGCCCCACGGCGGCTTGAAGCGCTCGGGGTATGGGAAAGATCTGTCCAGCGATTCGCTACAGGACTACAGCGTGGTGCGCCACATCATGGCCCGCCACGGCCAGCATCTTTAAAACAACAACTAAGCTCATGCGTCACGGCTTCACACACTGCCCCGACCATAATTAAAGAAGAGGGAACCCCCATGTCTGCGCATAAGACCGCACTGCTCAGTGCCTTGACCACCGCGCTGCTGGCCAGCGTCAGTATCCAGGCCGCCGAACCGCTCAAGGCGGTGGGCGCTGGTGAAGGCCAGCTGGATATCGTCGCCTGGCCCGGCTATATCGAACGTGGCGAAAGCGACAAGGCCTACGACTGGGTCACAGGTTTCGAGAACGAAACCGGCTGCAAGGTCAATGTGAAAACCGCCGCCACCTCTGACGAAATGGTCAGTTTGATGGCCAAGGGCGGTTATGACCTGGTCACCGCGTCCGGGGATGCGTCGCTGCGGTTGATCGTCGGCAAGCGTGTGCAGCCGATCAACACGGCGTTGATCCCCAACTGGAAGAACATCGACCCGCGCCTCAAGGATGCGCCGTGGTACGTGGTGGGCCAGCAGACCTACGGCACCCCGTACCAGTGGGGGCCGAACGTGCTGATGTACAACACCACCGTGTTCAAGACCGCGCCCACCAGCTGGAATGTGCTGTTCGATGCGCAGAACCTGCCGGACGGCAAGCCGAACAAAGGTCGCGTGCAGGCCTATGACGGTCCGATCTACATCGCCGATGCGGCGCTGTACCTCAAGTCCACCAAGCCTGAGCTGGGCATCCAGAGCCCGTACGAGCTGACCGAAACCCAGTACAAAGCCGTGCTCGAACTGTTGCGCGCGCAGCAACCGTTGATCCACCGCTACTGGCATGACACCACCGTGCAAATGAGCGACTTCAAGAACGAAGGCGTGGTGGCCTCCAGCGCCTGGCCGTATCAGGTCAACGGCCTGCAAAACGAGAAGCAGCCGATTGCTTCGACCATTCCCAAGGAAGGCGCTACCGGCTGGGCCGACACCACCATGTTGCACAGCGAGGCCAAGCACCCGAATTGCGCCTACAAGTGGATGGACTGGTCACTGCAGCCCAAAGTCCAGGGCGATGTCGCCGCCTGGTTCGGCTCGCTGCCGGCGGTACCCGCAGCCTGCAAGGAAAGCGAACTGCTCGGCGCCGAGGGTTGCAAGACCAACGGCTTCGACCAGTTCGACAAGATCGCCTTCTGGAAAACCCCGCAGGCCGAGGGCGGCAAGTTCGTGCCGTACAGCCGCTGGACCCAGGACTACATCGCGATCATGGGCGGCCGCT
>Ga0207696_1000283_pt1 | contig 59741 bp, 51 predicted proteins | sample KBSS54metaG_FD_184403 | JGI IMG/M metagenome (GOLD analysis project Ga0207696, IMG submission 184403) | Switchgrass rhizosphere microbial communities from Kellogg Biological Station, Michigan, USA - KBS S5-4 metaG (SPAdes) (version 2) | ecosystem: Host-associated > Plants > Roots > Rhizosphere >... | reverse complement strand
AGCCAGCTTGACCAGCAGTGGGTACTGTTCTGCGGCAATCGCGGGAGGGCGTCCGGTTCGAGGCATGACTTCAAGGGCATCTAGGCAGAAGGAGCACAGAGCTTAGTTTATTTTGTCTACACCCTCTAAGTACAGACGGCCGCAGCGTCTTGATTCGCACGTTCTGCTGACGCTGATGGTTGAAGGGGCCGGTATGCGATGACTTCACCGCTATGGAGCCGGTTTGATTGAAGCATCACTGAAATCGACTGCTTGGCCCCTCAACATTCATCCGCACGTTCAGTTTTGATACCGTAATGTCACCGCGAAATTACGCGGATCACCGTAGTAATTCCCGAGGTTCACATCATAGATCGTGGAGTAGTACGTCTTGTCGAATAGGTTATTAACGTTTAACTGAACGCTGAGGTTGTGGTTGATCCGGTACTGGGTATTCAGGTTGACCAGGTTGTAGGCCCCTTGCTCCACCGCGTTGCGATAGATCTTGCTCTGATGATACAAATCCCCGCCCACTCGCCAAGCATTGAACGCGCCGGGCAATTGATAGGTGGTCGCCAGTTTAAACAGGCGCTGGGGTGAGGTATCGGTCGCGTAGTCCTGACCTTTCTTGGTGCCCGCCACATATTCTGGGTGGCTGTAGGTATAGCCACTCATGACGTTCCAGCCCGGCAGCACCTCTCCGCTGACCTCAGCCTCGAAACCACGCGAGCGCACCTTGCCGCCTTCTTCATAACAGGTCGATGCGCGGCTCGGCCCGCACACGCGCAACGTGCCGGCCACCGCCTCGGGCATATGACTTTGGTCGACTTCGAACAACGCGAAACTGGTGTTGAGGCGCCCGTCGAACAAGCCTTGTTTCAGGCCGATTTCGTAGTTTTCACCGGTAATAGGATTCAATAGGCTATTGTCGACCCCATAATTGCTCTGCAGCCGATAGATATCCGTGTAGCTGGCATAGGCAGAGGTGGTCGGGGTGAGGTCGTACACGATCCCCGCGTAGGGAATGACCTTGTTGTTTTCTTTGTAAACGTTGCTGCCATCATCGTAGTCGACCCAGCTCAAGCGGCTACCTAGAATCACGTGCAGGTCGTCTACCGGGTTCAACCGTGTCGCGACGTATAGGCCCTTGTCCTTGCGCAGGGTGCGATAACGAATACGGTCGTAGGCATAGGTCGGGAGCGGCAGTTGCGATGCGCTGTAATCGAGGATATCGACTACTGCCGAATTGTTATTGTAACGCGAGTCATTGATGAACCGGTCGCGCCGTGCGGTGGTGCCGAACACCAGCTCATGCTTGCGCCCAAAGGCGCTGAAGGCGCCGTTCAAGGCCATGTCTAGGTTGATCTGCTCGTCGTCGTACTTGGTGTCGTTGGTGTAAAGCCGCATCTGGTCATTGCCCATGTTGTAGCCATAGGCGCCAAGGAAATCCGCGTTGGACCAACTCAGCATGCCGTTGATCGTCAGACTCCAGTCCTCGTTGAAGCGGTGCTTCACATCACCGAACGCCGTGCGGTTGATCTTGTTCAGGTGCATCCAGTCAGTGGCGAATGAGGTCGAGCGGGAGAACGGATAGAAGCTGCCATCGGTACGGGTCGGCAGGCCGCCCCAGTCGTAGCCGCCGTGGTAGTCCTTCTGCAAAGCCGTGCCCAGGCTGACGGTGGTGTCTTCGCTGAGGTCCGCTTCACCGATGGCATAGAAAAGCTGGTTATTCTTGTCAGCTTTGTCGACGAAGCTGTTGCCGGTGTTGTACATCAGCACCGTGCGGCCGCGCAGGGTGCCCTGATCGTTGAGCGGGCCGCCGACGTCGATCTGCGCGCGGTAGTTGTCCCAAGACCCGGCGCCCACTTCAGCCTTCAGTTGGTAGGTATCCGTGGGGCGCTTGCGCACCATGTTGATGGCCGCCGAGGGGTTGCCCGCGCCTTGCAGAAGGCCGTTGGCGCCACGCACGATTTCCACGCGGTCGTAAACGGCCATGTTGTTGACCGAGGTCACGTCCATGGAATAGCTCTCGGAAATACTGCTTGGCACGCCGTCGTACTGCAGGTCGTTGACCTGAAAGCCGCGAGAGAAATAGCGCGAGCGTTCACTGCCGAAATCCTTAGCAGTGCGCACTCCGGTGGTTGCCCTGGCGACGTCTTCAAGAGACTGCATATTCTGGTCGTCCATCTGCTGGCGGGTGATCACGCTGACCGATTGCGGTGTCTCTTTTTGCGACATCGGTAACTTGGTCGCCGTGCGGCTGGGGCCCGCGGTATAGCGGCCGCTGCCTTCGGTGGTTTCGTCGTTCAAGGTGGTGCTAGAAATCACGCTGGCGTCCAGGGTAACTCCGGCGCTGTCGGCCGTGCGCTTGATAAGACCGTACACACGGTCTTGCAGGCGCACCGCCTGCAGATTCGAACCCGCCAGCAACTGCGCCAGCGCAGCGTCGACGTCGTAGTCTCCAGTCAGCCCCGCAGAGAGCAGACCTCGGGTCAACTCGGGCGTGTACTGAACGCTGATACGCGCCTCTTCGCTGAAGCTAGCAAGCGCTTGCGACAAGCTGGCGGCGGCGATGTTGTAGTGCTGCGGCGCACTGGATGTGGTCGCCAGAGTCGCGGGCGACGCTGCCAGCAAAGCCAGGGCCAGCAGCGACACGGTCAGGGGGGCAGCGCAATGTTTAGTCGGGATCATTGAACGTGTAGTCCTGTAGTTTTGGCAGATTCACAACTAAGGACTGACGAGGCGAAAAAAGCGGCCAGAAAATCTTAGGACCTGCCAATAGTCACCCAGTACCGTGTGCGGTACGAGACCCGCACCGGCAAGGTGGTGGACAGCGCTGCGAGAATCGCATCGCTATTGTCCAGTTGGAAGACGCCGCTAATGCGCAAGTCGGCAACGCTCGGATCACAGCGCAGCACGCCGAGCCGGTAACGCCCCAACTCCCGCGCGAAGTCCGCAAGCGGCAGGTCGTCGGCGACCAATTGGCCTTTGGTCCACAAGCTGAGCTGCGCCTGCGCCGCTTGCAATGGTCCGAAGCCTAGGAGATCGAACCGCACCTGCTGGCCCGCCTCGACGATCTGGAAGTCGGCGTGCCGCGGGGTCGCCATTACCCGCCCTTCCAGCACCACCAGTTGCGTGCTGGTGTCGAACTGACGCACGTTGAATCGCGTCCCGAGTGGTTCCATCATCCCGTCGGCGCTGGTCACGCGCAACGGGCGATGGTGGCTGGCACCCCGGTCGGCGCCACTTACGATGAATATTTCCCCCCGTATCAGCTGGATTAAGCGCTGTGTGGGGTCGAAGCGCACATCGATAGCACTGTCGGTGTTGAGGGTCACCACACTGCCATCAGCGAGCGTCACTTGCTGGCGCTCGCCGACCCCCGTGCGATAGTCAGTCGCCCAGCCCTGGGCGGCTCCATATCGATAGCCCAGGTAACCGACTGGCAGCGTCACGGCCAGCGTCAGCAGCGTCTTGAGCGCCTGGCGCCGTTCACGGTTGAGGGTACCCATCGCCAGCGCCGGCGGCAGGCCGCCCAGTTGTTGCTGTATGTGTTGCACTCGCTGCCAGGCACGTTCGTGATCGGGGTGCGCGGCCCGCCACTGGGTGCAGGCGTGTTGCTCCGCAGAGCCAAGCGGTTGCATATGCAGGCGCATTAGCCACTCGGCCGCTTGCCGTGCAACGGCGCGACTGATGGGCAAGTCAGGATTTGCCATTAGACATCGCCCTCGAAAAGGATGCAGGCTTCAAAGGCGCAGACCATGTGTCGCCGCACCGTGCGCTCGCTGATGTTCAACCGATCGGCAATCTGCGCGTAAGTCAGGCCATCGAGTTGAGCGTGCAGAAAGACCGTGCGCACCACCGGTTTCAGGCGATCCAGTAGCCGGTCAAGTTGCAGCAGGGTTTCACGGAGCAGTAACTGATGCTCGGGGGAAATGGCGAGTGCCTCGGGCACCAGCGCTAGGGCGTCGAGGTAGGCCCGCTCTAGCGATACGCGGCGGAAATGGTCATAGACCAAGCGCCGCCCGACGGTGGCGAGGTACGCGCGTGGCCGTTCGAACTCCGCGCCTTCATTGTTTTTGCGCCGAGCCACGAGTAGGCGCAGGAATGTATCCTGCGCTAGGTCCGCAGCCTGGCTGGAACATCCCAGGCGGCGGTATAGCCAACCTTTTAGCCAACCATGGTGCTCCGTGTACAACAACCCGAAATCCTTGCTCATGGCCTGCCCTGCAATAGAAGGGCGCAAGATAATTGATAAGCATTCTCAAATCAATATTCTTGTCTTTCTAGCGTGGCGGTTGACTTACCGGGCAACGAGAACACGGAACGACCGATATTCCCTGCACCCCATCACCAAGTTCAACCGCTGTCCCGGAACTCGTGCCAGACCCAAGGGCCAATAGCAGTCATTCAGCGTGGCTACGAAACCAGGGGCGATTCAGTCCTCACGGCGGGCGTGGCCACCTTGGGCCGCGCGCTAGAGCACTACGCGCTGTTCCCGGCCCGAACCAACGTGCATTTCCTCCAGGTCATCAACCGCCAGCACATCCGCCTGCGCATCTGGGAGCGCGGCGGCGTAGCGTTGGGTGCTCGTGCCGCGCAGCGGTAAACGGCATGGGCCGGGGCCTGCTGGACAGCGCGGCCAAGCTGAAAGCACGCGGCGGCTGTGACAAGGCCTGGTGGCTGCTACAGTTGCTCGCAAACTTCAGCGTACCCTCAGGTAACCGTAATGGACTACACCACCCACCTCGATAGATTTGCCGCCGCTATCCAGGGCACCGACTTCCAGTCCATCAAGGATGCCTCGCAGATACCGCCTGCATTTCGCCTGGCCCAGGACGGTGGCCTCACCAGCCACTACACGCCGTTCGAGTACATCAATGCCACGGCCAAAGTGGTGTTGGTGGGAATCACCCCCGGGTTCACCCAGTGGAAGAACGCCATGGGCGCGGCCCAGGCGGAGCTCGCCATGGGCTCGAAGGCTGACAAGGTGTTGCAGACCGCCAAACGCACCGGCGCGTTCAGCGGCGCCATGCGCCCGAACCTGGTGGGGTTGCTGGACCGTATCGGCGTGCACACCTGCCTGGGGCTGGAGTCCTGCGACAGCCTGTTCAGCCACCATGCACATTGGGTGCAGTCGACATCGATCCTGTGTCATGCCATTCACGTCGCTGGCGAAAATTACAGCGGCGCGCCAAACATGATCCGCCAGCCGTTGCTGCAGCAGCAACTGCTGGAGCACTTCGCCCCGGAGGCGCGTGCCTTGCCGGACGCGGTCTATATTCCGCTTGGGCCGAAGGTCAGCGAAGGGTTGGATTGGCTGGCACGCCAGGGCGTGATTGCCAGCGACCGAATCCTTCACGGCTTGCCACACCCCTCCGGCGCCAACGCTGAACGAATTGCCTACTTCCTCGGGCGCAAGCCTGCCGGGCAGCTTTCGGTGAAAACCAATGCCGGCAAGCTTGATGCGCTGCGCGAGAGTTTGACTGCGCAGGTGTTGGCACTGCGGCCTCAGCTTCAGTATTGATAACGCAACGTCACGGCAAAATTCCTCGGCTCGCCATAGAACAGCCCACCAAAGTTGTTCGACGTCGGCAAGGTCTGGTAATAGCTCCGGTCCAACGCGTTGTTGAGGTTGTACTGCACGTTGAAGTGCTCGTCGATCTGGTAGTTCAGGTGCAGATTGACCAGCGCATAGCCGCCTTGTTCGATGTCGTAAGTACTGGCCTGTGAGTAGGTGCGGCTTTGCGCGAACACCTCGCCACCCGCGCGCCACTGATTGAGGCTGCCCGGCAAGCGATAGTCGGTGGACAGTTTCAGCAGTCGGCGTGGGATACGCGTGTAGTAGTCGGTGCCCTTGCTCTTGCCCGCTACGTACTCCGGGTCGCTGTAGGTGAAACCGGCGCCCAGGTTCCAGCCTTCGGCGGGCTGGCCATTGATCTCGATTTCGAAGCCGTTGTTGCGAACCTTGCCGCCTTCCTCGTAACAACTGCTGGTGCCGGTGACGCCGCAGGTACTGGCGCCAGCGATGGCTTCCGGCATGTGGGTAAGGTTGGTCTGGAACAGCGCCAAGGAGGTGTTGAGGCGGCCGCCGAAGTACTCGCCCTTGATGCCTGCTTCGTAGTTTTCGCCTTCGATGGGCGCCAGCAGCTTGTTGCCCACGCCGAAGTAGCTCTGGGTCTTGTAGATCTCGGTGTAGCTGGCATATAGCGTGTGGTGGGTGTCCAGGTCGAACACCAGCCCGGCATAGGGCACCACGTGACGGTTTTCCTTGTAACTGTCTACGGTGGAGGGGCTGTCGATGGCGTAATCGGACCAGCTCACGCGGCTGCCCAGTATCAGGCTCAGCGAATCGGTGAGGCTCAGCCGGGTTGCGCCGTACACGCCTTTTTCCTTGCGCACGTAGTTGTAGTCGGCGCGGCTGGCCGGGTTGACGATGGGCGTGGCGATGCTGTCCCAGTCAAATGAGGTGATGTCGATGGACGGCGTGTTGGTGGCCTTGTAGATGGCCGCGTCGAAATCATCGCGGCGCAGGTTGGCCCCGAACACCAACTGATGCTCACGCCCCAGCGCGCTGAAGGGGCCGGTAGCGTAGAGGTCGAAGCCGTACTGCCGGTCGTCGTAACCCACCTTGGAAATGGGCAGGGTGTACTGGTTGCCGCTGGTGTTGCTCGTGACCCGCGCCGGGTACGAGGAAAGAAACTGCGCGTCGGAGCTGATGGCGTTCACCGCCAGGGTCAGTTTCCAGTCGTTGTCGAACTGGTGGGTGAGGTCGCTGAAGACGGTGTAATTGGTCTTGTCCAGGTACGCCCACTTGCCGGCCAACGAGGCTGAACGCGACAGCGGGTAGAACGAACCGTCGACACGGGTGTTGAGCCCGCCCCAGTCATAACCGTTGTTGCGGTCCTGCTGCAGGATGGCACCCATGGTCAGGGTGGTGGCGTCATCAAGGTCGGCTTCGCCCACCAGATACAGCAACTGGTTGTCCTTGCCTGCACCGTCGCGAAAGCTGTTAGCCGTGTTGTAGTAGGCCACGGCGCGCCCGCGCACGCGCCCGTCATCGGTGAGCGGGCCGGAGACGTCGACCTGACTGCGGTAGTTGTCCCAGGAGCCTGCACCCAGCTCCGCGCTGAGGCGAAAGTCCCGGGTCGGCCGTTTGCGCACCAGGTTGATGGCCGCCGACGGGTTGCCGGTGCCCTGCATCAAGCCGTTGGCTCCGCGCACGATCTCTACCCGGTCATAGATGGCCATATTGGCGGTGGACATGACGTCCATCGAGTAGTTTTCCGAGACATTGGTGGGAATGCCGTCGAATTGCAGGTCGTTGATTTCGAAGCCGCGGGCGTAATAGGTGGAGCGCTCGGTGCCGATCTTGGTGTAGGTGATACCGGGCGTGGTCCTGGCAACGTCGTCCAGCGATTGCACGTTCTCGTCATCCATCCGCTGACGGGTGATGACTGTCACCGACTGCGGCGTTTCGCGCAGGCTCATGGCCATTTTCGTCGCGGTGGCGGTGGAGCCGGTCGTGTAGGAACCGGTTCCTTCGGTGGTCGCGCCCAGCGCGCTGGCCACCACTGAGGAGGGCGCCAGCTCCAGGCTGCCATCGCGCTGGGGCACGGCCTCCACAGACCAGGTATCGCCGTGCTGCACACTGCGCAGACCGCTGCCGGCCAACAGTCGCGCGAGCGCATCCACCACGCCGTGGCGCCCCTGCAGGCCGCCGGTGCGCTTGCCTGCGGTAAGGCTGCCGTCAATCGACAGCAGAATGCCCGACGCCTGCGCGAACTGGTTCAGGGCAGGGTCCAGGTCGCCGGCCGCGATGCTGTAGTCACGGTTGGTTTCCTGCTGCGTGGTAGCCGCCTGTAGCGGCGGGCAGGGCAGCCAGGCGCTGGCCAGCAGCGAGCTGAGCAGCAGCGGGCGCAATGTCGAGCGCTGCTGGGGGCGGGGAGATGAGATCGGCATGCCGTGGGAGTCCTTCTTGAAATGACGAATGGGGTTCAAGAGGTATCCCGGACGAGTTGGCAAAATCTCTAATCCACTGCGCAAAAAAAATCAGCCAAGCGCTTCAACACTCACCCAGAAGCGCGTCACCCGGCGCACGCGCACTGCCAGCGTCTGCTCCAGCGCCGCGAGAATACGGTCGGTATCGGTCAGCGGAAACACCCCGGTCAAGCGCAGGTTGGCTACTGCCGGGCTCCAGCGCAGGAACCCGGGCCGGTAGCGCGCGACGTCCTGCAGAAAAACGCCCAACGGAGTCTGGTTGGCAACCAGTTGGCCGCGGCTCCAGGAAATGGTGTTGGCATCGGCAAAGCCCGCAGGCCTGCTGGTACTGGCGTTGAACCACAGCGCATGGCCTGCGCTTACTTGCACTGCTGCCGCGTGTTGCGGCCGCACCTGCAGGGCGCCTTCGTACAGGCACACCAGGCAACCGTCGGCCATCTGGCGCACGCTGAAGCGTGTGCCCAGTGCCTGTACTTCACCTACGGAGGTATCAACGATCAGCGGCGCGTGGGTGTAGGCCCCGTCGTGGCCGCTGGCAAGCAACAGCTCACCGCTGATCAGCCGCACCCGGCGCGCCTGGGCGCTGAACCGCACGTTTACCGCTGTCGAGGTGTTGAGCCACAGTTGGCTGCCATCGGCCAACTGCTGCTGCAGGGTTTCACCGGTGCCGGTCCGCAGGTCCGCCATTGCTTCACGCCAGGGCAGCTGCCGCTCGGCCAGCCAACCGCTGCCGCCCGCCGCCAACAGCCCGGTCAACAACTTCAGCGCATCACGGCGCCGCAGCTGCGGTTGCTGGCGCAACACCGCCAGCGACTGCGCCTTGGGCAGCCGGGTAAACGCCTGCTGCAGCTGCTGCAACCGCGCCCACGCCCGCTGGTGTTCCGGATCGGCGCCATGCCAGGCCGCGAACGCAGCCTGCTGCGGTTCTGCCAGCGGCCCTTGCCAGTGCAGCATCAGCCAATGGCTGGCCTCGGCCACCACTGCGGGGGCCACGGGGGTATCCGCCAGGGGCTTCATTCGCTGTACATCACTTCGTAGCAGGCCTGGATAGCCCGGGTCATGTACTTCTGCACCGACCCCAGGCTCACCCCCAGGCGCGTGGCAATCTCGCTGTAGCCCAACCCCTCGAACTGCGACAGCAACAGCGCCTCGCGCACCTTGGCGGGTAGCGCGTCGAGCATGCGGTCGATACGCAGCAGGGTTTCGACGATGACCGCGCGTTCCTCCAGCGAAATGGACAGCTGTTCATCGGCGCTGGCCAGTGCCTGCAGGTACGCCTGCTCAATGCGCTGGCGCCGCCACAGATCGATGACCAGGTTGCGGGCTATCTGCAAAAGATAGCCACGACCTTGTTCCGGCTGTGGCAGCCGACGGCTCACCAGCAGGCGCAAGAACGTGTCGTGGGCGAGGTCCGCAGCCTGGTGCTGGTCGCCCAAGCGCCGGCGCAACCAGCTCTGCAACCAGCCATGGTGATCGGTGTACAGCATGTGGACCCGCACAGGGGGGGTGGGCTCGGGGATGATAGGGGTCACAAGGCGTTCCATCGCGCACAAGTCATGCTAATGAGAATTACTCTTAAGTGTACCGACGACGCGTCTCCTTGGGTACTGATCTGGAAGAAAAATATGGCCGAGTTCCTGCTTGACTCGCGGAGTCAGCTGGCGGCTTGACAAACCGTTGCGCATGAAGTGTTAAGTGAACAGCCGCTCGCCAGCCAGCAGCACGGCAATCACGATCATCGCTGCGCCGGATACCCGACTGACCACGATGGCAACCGATGGTCGAGAGGAAAGCACTGCCCGGGCACCGAACCCCACCGTCAGATACACCACTGCACAACTGAAAGCATGCAGGGTGCCCAGCGCCACTATCTGCAAGGAGACCGGCCAGGCGGCGAGCGGGTTGGTGAATTGCGGCAGCAGGGCGAGGAAAAGCAGTAGCACCTTGGGATTCAGCCCGCTGACGCACAGGCCTTTGAACGCCCAACGGCTCCAGCGGCCGTCCGCGGCAGCCCCTTGGACCGGCGGTGAGGGTTTGAGCAGCATATTGATGCCCAGCCACAACAAATAACCGGCACCCAGCAATGTCAGGGTGGACAGCGCATAAGGCACCTTCACCAAAACCCCACCCACGCCTGCCGCCACGAGTACCGTGGCGAGCAGATGTCCCGAGGCCACCGCTGGCACCACCACCCGGCCGCGCAGCCCCGCAGCAATGGCGTAGGCCCAATCCACCCCCGGGGTGATGACGAATAGAAATGACACGGCCCAGAAGGCCGCTAACACAGAGATATTCACACTCAGGCTTCCTTTGGCGTTCGCACGCAGAACGGTTTAGGTTGGTCTTTTTACCGGGATAGAAGAATAATGAAAATCCATGGGGATTTTCTTTCGAAGTGAATGGGTAGTATTTTATTTTGTGGAAGGAATTTATAAGTGGACAGAATAGATAGGAATATTCTTGCGCAGCTACAAATGGACGGTCGTCAATCCTTGACCGAGCTGGCCGAGCGGGTTGGACTGAGCCTGTCGCCATGTCACCGTCGTGTTCGGGCGCTGGAGGATGCCGGTGTGATTCAGGGGTACCGGGCTCACCTGTCGGGGCCCGCAGTGGGGCTGAATTTTTCCTCACTGGTATTTGTAACGTTACGCGAGGGGCACCAGAAGGCGGTCGCGGCTTTCGAAGCGGCGCTCCCGCCCATCTCTGCCATCGTGCAGGCCCAGCGCCTGTTCGGTGATCCTGATTATCTGCTCATGGTGTTTACTGCGGACCTGCCGGGTTTTCAAAAACTCTACGATGAAGAGCTGTCGAGGTTGCCCAATGTGCAGCGGTTGACGTCGACGCTCGTGATGAAGCATGTCATTACTGATCGCCCGCTCCCCTTGGCGAACTGATGAGTGGCCAGGGCGTGTATGAAAAATCTACTGACCATGGGCGAGGTGGTGAGCGGGTTTGCCCAGTGAAATTTTGGGCCGGGAAGAGGTTGTTCATTCCAAACAGAACGTATTGCTGCTTTTTATACCACCGAGGTTTTAGGCTCACAGGCCTTGACGTTGAAAGGGAAAAAATGAAATCTGCCCTGACGCCGACCAGGCATTTTTTGATAGGTCGATCAAAGATCATTTAGAGCACAATCCCTCGACACTTGAGTGAAGGTTTTACTTCCTGAAACTGTTGTTTTCAAGCGCTTTGCGAAGGTGTAGCTTGAGAAATACGGCGATGCAGAGCAGTAGAATCATACCAAGAGCTGATGCGTTTAGAGCTATCATGCGCTCAATGGTCATTGGTCTGGTAATTCTCGCCATGGTGTAAAGATTCTGGGCATAGCCATACATCATTATTGCTACGCCCATCCAGATCAGACGAACCTTAAGATCTTGAAGGCGTTTTCCTTCGATCGCGAAGTACATCAGTACAAGTCCCGCAACACTGATGGCAAGTTCTACTTTTTCCATGAAATACCTCCGTTTACCTGTGGTAGATTCATCTCGATGCCAATTGGCAGATGGAGCGTAGACACTTTTTCAGTATATGCCAGCTTAGCGCTGCGAAGAACTAGTTTGTCTGCGACATGCTTTGCGGATACTGCTACCAGTATAGAATGCAGTCAATGACCCAGCTGCGCTCCATGAAGCCTACATCCAGACGCGGGTTACCGAGGCTTTCTGACGGTGCCAGGTACCGAAGAAATCATGGGGCCTATGGTTGACTGGTTGAAACAAAACGGCCGGATCGTGGGCCGCTTTGCTCGAAAAGGTACTCGGCCCCCTGGCGTGTCGCCGCTTACCCCTGAAGCTCCCTGCGCACAATCTCCGCACCCGCACTCAACGCATTCAACTTGCCCCTTGCCACCCGCCGAGGCAACGGGGCCATGCCACAGTTTGTGCACGGGTAGAGCTTGTCGGCGTCCACAAACTGAAGCGCCTTTCGCAGGGTGTTGGCGACTTCCTCAGGTGTTTCGATAGTGTGGGTTGCCACGTCAATGGCCCCTACCATCACTTTCTTGCCACGAATGAGTTCAATCAGGTCCATTGGCACCCGCGAGTTGTGACACTCCAGCGAGACGATATCGATGCTGGATTTTTGCAGCCTGGGGAACGCCTCCTCATACTGGCGCCACTCGGCCCCCAGCGTCTTTTTCCAGTCGGTATTGGCCTTGATGCCGTAGCCATAGCAGATATGTACCGCCGTTTCGCATTTGAGGCCTTCGATTGCCCGCTCCAGGGTGGCCACGCCCCAATCATTCACCTCGTCGAAGAAGACGTTGAAGGCGGGCTCGTCAAACTGGATGATATCAACGCCCGCAGCTTCCAGTTCCCTGGCTTCCTCATTGAGAATCCTGGCGAATTCCCATGCCAGTTTTTCGCGGCTTTTATAGTGGTTGTCATGAAGCGTATCAATCATCGTCATGGGACCCGGCAGTGCCCATTTGATGGGTTGCCGGGTTTGCTGGCGCAGAAACGTGGCGTCTTCAACGAACACGGGTTTCTGGCGAGCCACCGCGCCCACGACGGTGGGCACGCTGGCATCGTAGCGATCACGGATCCTGACGGTCTCACGCTTCTCGAAATCGACGCCGCTCAGGTGTTCGATAAACGTGGTGACAAAGTGTTGGCGTGTTTGCTCACCGTCGCTGACGATATCGATACCTGCCTGCTGTTGCTCTTGCAGCGACAGCCGCAATGCATCGTGTTTTCCCTCGACCCATTCATCGCCCTGCAGTTTCCAGGGCGACCAGAGTGTCTCTGGCTGTGCCAGCCAGGCGGGTTTGGGGAGGCTGCCAGCCGTTGAAGTGGGTAGCAGTTTTTTCATGATGCATGGCCTTGTGTATGCAGTTGACCAAAAAGCGCCATCAGGCGCGCCTGGTATGGCTTGATGAAGTGTTTCTCGGCGAACGCCCCTTGCTCCATGGCCAGGCGGCTGCGCTCTTCTCGGTCATAGGCAATTCGGGTCAGTGAATAATCCTGATGCTTCAAGCTTGGCTGGTAGGATTTTCCTGCTGCGGAATTCGCGTTGTAGATCTCGGGGCGGTAAATTTTCTGGAACGTATCCATCGTGCTGATGGTGCTGATGAGTTCAAGGTTGGTGTAGTCGCCGAGCAAGTCACCGGTGAAGTAAAAAGCCAGGGGCGCAGCACTATTCGCAGGCATGAAATAGCGAACCTTCAAGCCCATTTTCCTGAAGTATTCATCCGTCAGCGAGTATTCACCCTGCTGGTATTCGACACCCAGTACAGGGTGCTGGTTTTCAGTCCGATGGTAGACCTTGCTGCTGGAAACACTCAGGCAGATAACGGGCGGTTTTTTGAAGTGATCTCTGTAGGCGCTCGAGGCTACGAAGCACTGGAACAGCTTGCCATGAAGGTCGCCGAAATCGTCCGGGATACTGAAGGCGGACCGGCCCTGGTTGTGGCCTGGCAAGAGCACGCTGAAGTCGTAGTCCCGAACGTAAGAGGAAAAATTGTTTCCGACAATACCGTCAATGCGTTCGCTGGTTTTTCGGTCAATGACCGTTGTTTTCAATATCTCGATCAGCGGGAGGGCATTGGCGCTGCTGTCGAAGTCGATATTCATCTCGACGGAGATGATGTCAAGCTCGACCGTGTAACGATCGCCGGCGGGGTTGTCCCACTGCGCCAAGGCATTGAAGCGATTGTTGATCATTTCCAGGGTGTTGCGTAAATTCTCCTGGCGCCTGCTTCCTCTCGCCAAGTTGGCAAAGTTGGTCGTGATTCGGGTATTGTCCGATGGCGTGTAATGTTCGTCGAAACGAATACGCCTGATGGTGAAGGCGAAGTCATTGCTCATGGTGGTCGGGTGCTCTAATCGATTCTGTTTGTCAGTGCGCTCTGTTTTCCCTTTTGCCGGTTTTGGTCAATGAGTATCTGCACTGTTATTGAGCAGCATCATATGGGGGGCTATCGAACAAGCGCTAGTGAATTGATTTCACAGAACCTTTAGTCATCTTCATGCGGGCGTCACGGCGTGACTCAAGTTGGATATCGCGCAGTCAGGCCATGATCGCCAGGAGAGAAAGGTGTAGTAGCCAGTCATCACAACCAGTGCCACAACCGACTCCAGAACCCACGCTCCAGATCATTCCTGCACCCCGCGTATTGCTGCGCATACATCTGCGACCGGGCCTGCACCTTGCCCGCCACGTGCGGCAACCACGCCTTGCTGGCATAGGTTCGCTGCCGATATCCACCCCAGCCCTCGTGGTAGTTCAGGTACTGGTCATACGCATCGTATTTCGACACGCCGTTGATGGTGTAGGTCTTGTCCATGTACCAGCCGACAAAGTCGATGGCGTCGTCGAAGTCCTGACGGCTGGCGCCGCTGCGGCCGGTACTTTTGCGGTAATCGTTCCAGCCTTCATCCTTGGCCTGCGCGTACCCTGCGGCCGTGGTGACGCGCCCCCATGGGATGATCCACAACAGATATTTGCGCGGCGCCTTGGCGTCCTGGTGGAAGCCTGACTCCTGATACATGATCGCGAACGGCACCTGGATCGGCACGCCCCAGCGCTGTTGGGTGACTTTGGCGGCGTCGTACCAATCATCCTTCTCCCGAAAGATGCCGCAGATGTCATCGGGCGTGCGCGGTGGTGACGTGCTGCATGCGGCCAGCAAGGCGGTGAGTAACAAAAGTCCTGCGGTTCTGCCTGCGCTCAATGGGCACCTGTCCGATACGCGAAAAAGCCGACATTTTACGCACTCGGGGGGACTGATGCCGATATGTCATCACGCGATTGCTTCAACGCCCAGGCCGCAACGCCCCGCAAACAGGCAACTTATTGAAAATAATGAATAATTTTTCATTGTCCGTAGAACTTTTCTGCCGGTCGTGGTCTACCTGATGAGATTTTTGTCGAAACTGACACAGTTGGCGCCGCAGCCGCGAGGCCGATTCGGATTCAACGGCTTATCAGAGACCTACCTGACTTATGAAATTCTACAGCCCCTCCATCGTGCTCGCAGCGGTGCTTTCGTTGGCGGCAGCAGGGACTGCCTGCGCCTCGCCAATGCAGGCGCCGCTGGCCCCGTCGCTCGTTCAAGGCCCTGCGGGGAAGCCTCAGGGCGCGGCCAACCCATGGCCAGGTTTGCTGAGCATGGGCAGCCAGCAGTCAACCGAGTTGGCCTATGACGACCACTACCGGCGCGACGGCCACTGGCAGTCCCGTCAGGAGCAGATTCGCCGGGAGCGCTGGCGGCGGGAGCAGGCACGCCGGGAGGCGGAGCGTCGTCATGAGTGGGAACGCCGCCATCATCATCGGCGCTAAGCCAACACATGTACTCGCGCGTTGCCAGGCACATCGCATGAAGGCCGACGCGGCCTCACGGCTGCTACCGGTCTCGCACCCGCTGAAGCGTCAGGCCCGCCCCGCAAACACTTCCTTGAGCACCGGCACCGCCGACATCGCTTTCGGCCACCCCACGTAAAACGCCAGGTGCGTCACCACCTCAGCCGCCTGTTCCCGGGTGAGCCCGTTGTCCATGGCGCGGTTGAGGTGGAAGGGCAGTTGCGCTGCCTGGCCTTGGGCGACAAGCGCCGCCACGGTCACCAGGCTGCGGTCTCGGGGTGTGAGGCTGCTGTCGCGCCACACCTGCCCGAACAGTATTTCGTTGGTGTAACGGGCCAGTTCAGGGGCCACGTCACCGACACCGGCCTGGACGGCGGCGCGGCGTTTGCTTTCGCTCTCCGGGTCCAGGGTGAGGGGCGCGCTGGCCGCCGGCGTTACCTGCTCGGCACCCAGGTGTCGCTCCGTGAATACCTGCTTGGCCACGCCCACTGCAGACATCGCGTTAGGCCAGCCGGAATAGAACGCCAGGTGGGTGATCAGCGCGGTGATCTCGCCGGGCGTGAGGCCATTGTCCAGGCCCAGCCGGATGTGCCCCTGCAGTTGTGGGAACTGGCCGCTGGCGACCAGCGCGGCCACGGTCACCAGGCTGCGGTCGCGAGGGGACAGTGCCTCGCGTTTCCACACTTCGCCGAACAGCAGCTCAGTGGTGTAGCGGTACAGTTGCGGGGTTATTTCCAGCACGTCGGACGAAGGCTTGGGGTCGGGCCGTGCCTGTGCCTGGTCGGCGCCCACGGCGGCGGAGCAGAGCAGGGTGGCGAAGGTGGTCGCGGTCAGCAGTTTCATGGTGCACTCCCAGCAGAAAATTGAACGGCCCCGGGCGCAAGGTCGGCCCCTGCGTGCGCTGACGTGAATGCCGATCAGGCTTCTTCAGGCGCGGGCACCGGCCCATGGTAGGCAACGCGGGCCGGTAGATTAATAGCCGCAAACAGCATGTAGTGATGAGTGTTGCTCATCAACGTGATGACACGGCAGGGGCGAACTCAGCGGTTCACGTTCTTCTGCAGGTGGGCTGGGTAGCGATCCCCCACGACCTGGATCTGTGCCAGGGCCGTGGCGATGGCGGCCAGGTCGTCGCTGCTCAGGTCGAGGCTGGCGGCCCCGTTGTTTTCAGCCAGGCGGTGCGGTTTGGTCGTGCCCGGAATAGGCACGATCCAGGGCTTTTGGGCCAACAGCCACGCCAGGGCGACCTGGGCTCGGGTCGCGCCCTTGCCATCGGCGATCGCGCCGAGTACCTCGACCAGCCGGGCATTGGCTGTGCGGTTTTCTTCGCTGAAGCGGGGCACCACGTTGCGGAAATCATCGGCGGCGAACTGGGTGTGCGCATCAATGGCCCCGGTCAGGAAGCCTTTGCCCAAGGGGCTGAAGGGAACGAAACCGATCCCGAGTTCTTCCAGCACGGGCAGGATCTGTTCTTCGGGCTCACGCCACCACAGCGAATATTCACTCTGCAGAGCCGCGACCGGCAGCACCGCGTGGGCACGACGTATGGCATCGGCGCCGGCTTCGGACATGCCGAAATGCAGCACCTTGCCTTCCTGAACCAGTTGCTTGACCGCCCCCGCCACTTCTTCAACCGGCACCTGAGGGTCGACGCGGTGCTGGTACAGCAGCTCGATACGGTCAGTCCCAAGCCGTTTCAGCGAAGCCTCGACCACGGCCCTGATGGTGTCGGGGTGGCTGTCCAGCCCTTGCGCGGGCATACCGTTCCTGAAGCCGAACTTGGTGGCGATCACCACCTGGTCACGCACCGGTGCCAAGGCTTCGCCCAACAGGGTTTCATTGCTGTAGGGGCCATAGGCTTCGGCGGTGTCGAAGAAATTCACCCCCTGGTCAAAGGCCGCGCGAAGCAGCTTGACGGCGGCGTTGTGTTCAAGGGCGGGGCCGTAGGCGAAACTCAGGCCCATGCAACCCAGCCCCAGGGCCGAGACCTGCAAACCACTTTTACCGAGCTGACGCTGTTGCATGCTTCGTCTCCTTCGCAAGAATGTAGATGGCAGGTACACTTTAGATTCCTGTGCCAATCTCAACAATTGGCAAATGGGTTCATGGGGTGTTGAGGAGAATTCACCAATGATTCGTGCCGGGTTGCCTGAATTGACGGCCTTTGTCGCCATTGCCGAGCAGCGCAGCTTCAGTGGCGCGGCCAGGGCGATGGGCGTGTCGCCTTCCGCGCTCAGCCATTCCATGCGTGGGCTTGAAGCGCGGTTGGAATTGCGGCTGTTCAACCGCACCACCCGCTCAGTGGCGTTGACGGAGGCCGGCGAACAGCTGTATCGCCGTGTGCAGCCGTTGCTGGGGGATCTGGAGTGTGCAGTGAACGACGTTACCTCCGAGCGCAACACGCCTTCGGGCTCGATACGCTTGAGTGCATCGGAGTCGTCGTTCAAGCTGCTGATTCGGCAGGTGATGCCAGCGTTTCTGCTGGAACACCCGCGTATCCATATCGAATGCAGCGTGGACAGCCGCCTGGTGGACATCGTCGCGGACGGCTTCGACGCCGGCATCCGGCTGTACGACGACGTGCCTCGGGACATGGTGGCGGTGCGCTTCGGCCCGGATATCCGCTTCGCCGCGGTGGCTTCACCCGATTACCTGGCGCGGCACCCTGAGCCCAAGGCGCCCCATGACCTCAAGGCGCACCGCTGCATCCGGTTTCGCTTCGCCAGCGGCACCTTGTTCCGTTGGGACCTTGACCACTTGGGGCACTCGGCGAGTATCGACGTGGATGGCCCCATGACCCTGGACAACATCAACCTGATGGTCGAGGCCGCGCTGGGCGGCATTGGCATCGCCTGGGTGCCCCTGGACCAGGTGGTCGAGCACCTGCAGGCCAGGCGCCTGGTGCACCTGTTGCCCGATTGGGGGCCCTATTACCCGGGAGCATGCCTTTACTACCCGGCGAACCGCCACCCACCCATGGCCTTGCGGCTGTTTGCCGAAGCCGTGCGCGAATGGACGCGGCAGCAGGCGTAGGGGCCCGCGCCGTGGCGAACGTGGGTACGGGTCAGGCTTTGCCCGCGCGCAGAAAGTCGGCCCACCGACGCACCAGGTAATTGTGCTCGTCCATGACCGAGTTCCACACGCTGATGTGCCCCATGCGCTCGGCGTAGGAGCCGCCTTCACGGCGGGCGCCGGCGTCAATCAGCGGCAAGCCGTCGCTGCCCATCAGCTCTTCGCGTGCCGGCTTGCCGTCGTACCAGTAGTCCCACTCCGCGGCGCTCAAATGGTCGCGGGCACGCAGGGGGTTGGAAATATAGAACCCTTGGCGGGCCATTACCGCGCCCGGCCAACCCGCCAGCCACCAGTTGAGGTAGGCATAGGCGGCATCGCGCACACGCCCCGGGGCGCAGCGGGACAGTGACAGCCCGCCGAACCAGGCTCGGTAGCCTTCCCTGGGCACGGCCAAGCGGTACTCGATACCGGCGCGGTGCAGTTGCATCAGCGTGGGTGACCACAGGCTCTGAATGTCGATGCGCGGTTGCAGCATCAGCTCGCCGGCCTCCTGGCCGTCTGACCAGAAGGCGGCGAAATGGCCATGGCGCTGTTTGTCGATGAGGATTTTCGCCAGTTGGTCTATTTCTTCCAGCGCCAGGTTGCCGATGTTGTCGAACCGGGCCAGGCCTGATGCCTGCACGGCCAGCGCGGCATCGAGGGCACCGATGGACGCATCGCTTTGCAGGGCGATGCGCCCGCACCAGGACTCGTCCACCAGCCATGCCCAGCTCTCGTCCGCCATGGCCAGCCCGGCCGGCAGGTGCTGGGGGCGGTAGGCGAAACTGTCGGCGTTGTGGGTCAGGGGCAACATGCTGATCAGGTCGGTGGCGCGCTTGCCCAGGCTGCCGTCGTGCTGCACGAACAGACGGTCGCACGGCAGGCTGCCGGTGGCCAGGCGGTCATCGGGGTTGAGCCGGCCGCGCTTGGGCAGGTCGTTGATCTCTTCCCACAGCGCCAGGCGGCGGGTGTCGATGGGCTGGATGGCTCGTGCCGGCCACACCAGGTCGACGTTGTGGAACCATTGGTCGTACAGGTCGTAGCTGTCGGGTTGCATCACCGCGATGCGCTGTGCCTGTTGCACGTCGTGAATCTGGTAGACGATGCGCACCCCCAGCTCTTGCTCGGCGCGCTGGCGAATCGACTCCAGCAGGGTCACTGAAGTGCCCAGCACGCGCAGGGTAACCGGCTCGGTCATGCGGCCACCCGTGGCTGGCCGAGAAAGGCGGCGAACGAACGGCGCAGCAAGCCGGTGTCCACGCCCCGCACGATGAACACCAGGCGCGAGGTGCGCGGGCCTGCGGGCCAGCAGGCCAGGTGGACGGGGGCGTGCAGGCAGTGCTGCACACCGTGAATGACAATGGGATGTTCGCTGTTGATCACTTCCAGGATGCCCTTGACGCGCAGGATTCGTTCGCCGTGGCATCTTAGCAGCATCGACAGCCACACACCGAAGGTCAACCAGTCCAGGGGGGCGTCGAAGCTCAGGCAGCACACCTGTGCTTCAGCGTGGTGGTGCGCGTCCACAGGCTGGAACAGCGTCCAGCGCGCCAGTTCGCTGGCGATGGCCTCGCCCCGTGGCCCCTGGCTGCGCAGTAACGGGTCAGCGCCGCTCAAGGTGCGGGCGAGCTGGACCGGGGCCCCGCCGTTGATTCGGCTCAGGCGTTCCTGTACCTGCGCCAGTACCGTCGCGTCGACGCGGTCGTCCTTGCTGATCAGCAGGTGGTCGGCGGCGGCGACCTGCGCCAGCCATTCGGGGTGCAGGCGCTGTTGCAGCGCGGCATGCTCGGCGTCCACCAGGGTAATCATCTGGCCTAGGTGAAAGTGGCCGCGCAGGTTGGCGTCCTTGGCCAGTGTCGCCAGGATAGGCGCGGGGTCGGCCAGGCCGGTGGTTTCCAGCAGTACGCGGCGCAGCACCGGCAACTCGCCGCGGCGCTGGCGTACCTCCAGGTTCAGCAGGGCGGCCTTGAGGTCACCGCGAATGGAGCAGCACACGCAGCCGTTGGGCAGCAGCACGGTGTCCGGCGCCAGGTCTTCGACCAGCAGGTGGTCCAGGCCCACTTCGCCGAATTCGTTGATCAGCACAGCGGTGTCGCTCAGGTCCTGGTCGGCGAGCAGGCGCTTGAGCAGGGTGGTTTTGCCGCTGCCGAGAAAACCGGTGATGACGGTCAGGGGGATGCTCATGACGCGGCCTCCAGGTGCTGCAGCAGGCGCGGGTCCAGCGGGTCGAGAGGGCGCCCGATGATGGCGTGGGCCTTGCGCCACAGTTCGTCCAGGCCGCTGGCCAGTTCCTGGCGGCCGGTGGGGCCCTGTACCAGGTAGGCAGAGCCCTGGAAGTCGCACACGTTCAACCGGAACGGTGCCAGCACGCGGTTGATGGCCGTGATGCGTTGCAGCCGCTCACGGCGGCGCGGCAGTTCGGCGCTCAGGGGGTCGCTCCAGTGAATGTCTTCGCCCAGCAGCCCGCACAGTCCACACATGATGTTCGCCTTCTTGCAAAGGGCCGGCCCGGGTCGGGCCGGCCGGTTCGATGCACCGTCAGGGCATCACGTCGCCCGAATTGGGGCCCAGGGTCTGGCCGACGAACAGGTTGCCGCCCGGCTCCGAGGCCAGCAGCACGGCAACGGGCGCCACTTCTTCGGCCAGGCCGAAGCGGCCCAGGGGCAGCTCGCGGGCCTTGGCGGTTTTCCAGTCCTGGCTCAGGTCATCCACCAGCGCAGTGGTGATGGGCCCGGGCGCGATGGCATTGACCAGCACGTTGTGTTTGGACACTTCCAGTGCCAGCGACTTGGTGAAGCCGATCACGCCAGCTTTCGCCGCCGCGTAGTGGGTCAGTTCAGCGCCGCCCTTGATACCCAGTTGCGAAGCGACATTGATAATGCGCCCCCAGCGCTGCGCCAACATGGCGGGCAGGGCCCGTTGGCTGGCGATGAACACGCTGGTCAGGTCCACGCGCAGCATGTCGTCCCACATGTCCTGGGTCAGGTCCACGCAGGGCGCCTGGGTGAGCATGCCGGCATTGTTGACCAGAATATCGATGCCGCCGAAGGCGTCCACGCAACGGTCGACGCCGGCCTGGGCGCCGGTGCGGGTGCCGACGTCGGCCACGCAGGTCACCACGTCGGCGCCCAGGGCGCGGCACTCCAGGGCCACGCGCTCCAGGGCCGGGCCGTTGCGGTCGCCCAGCACCAGCCTGGCGCCCGCTTCTGCATAGGCCCGGGCGATGGCCGCACCGATGCCGCTGGCCGCGCCGGTGATCACGGCGCGCCGCCCGGCCAGTGGGCGGGCGAGGGTTCTGAGGGTGTCTTGCATCACGGCTTACTCCGGCCAGCGAACGGTGAGGCCACCGTCGATGACAATGCTTTGCCCGGTCAGGTAACTGGCGTCGGACGAGGTCAGGAAGGCCACCAGGGCGGCCACTTCATCGGCGCGCCCCACACGCCCCAGGGGGATGGCGCGGGCGGCCTTGGCCAGGCCCTCGGGGCCCAGCGAGTTTTTTGCGTCCAGTGATTGCGGCGTTTCGATCAGGCCGGGAATCACGGCGTTGCAACGAATGCCGCGCGGCGCCAGTTCCACCGCCAGCGAGCGGCACAGGCCCGGTACGCCGGCCTTGGCGGCGGCGTAGTGGGCATGGTCCTGCCACCCGTAGACGCCGCCAGCGATGGACGAGATGGCCACCATGGCGCCGCCGTCGCCCATGTAGCGCGAGGCCGCGCGGAAGGTGCGCATCACACCGGTGAGGTCGACATTGAGCAACTCGTTCCAGCGTTCATCAGTCATCTCCAGCAGCGGTGCGGCTCGCAGCAGCCCGGCGTTGGCCACGGCATAGTCCAGGCGCCCGAACTGCTCCACGGCTTGCGCTGCCGCGGCGTCTACCGATTCGGTAGAGGTCACGTCCAGCGCCAGCATGATGCACTCGCCACCCACCTGGGCGACGCGGCTGGCGGTGTGCTGGGGGTCATGTGGGTCGCCCGGGAAATACCCGCCCACCACGCGCACGCCGCGCTGGGCATAGGCCACGGCCAGGGCCTGGCCGATGCCGCTGGCGGCACCGGTAATGAAGGCTACGGGGGAAGTATCGACAGCAGTCATGTGCAACTCCAGTTTACTTGACACTTTCAGGGCTGACGTGGCGCGCGGCCAACATCACCAGGCCGGACAGGAAGCAGGGCACCGCACCGAACCAGATGGCGGCGCTGCCCCATTGGCCACCGCCCGTCAGCACGCCGGTGATGCCCAGGCCAGCGACCACGGCACCGATGGGCCCCATGGCATGGACGATGGCACCGCCCGTGGCACGGATGCTGGTGGGGAAGCTTTCGCTCATGAAGAACAGCAACGCCGAATAAGGGCCGTTGAGGAAGAACAGGCCAACGCTGTACAGCGTGACCACGGTGACCAGGTCGCTGGGGCCATAGATCATGGCCGCGAAGGCCACGCCGCCGCACATCCAGCCCAGGGCCACGGTGTTGCGCCGGCCGATGCGGTCGCCCAGCCAGCCGTGGAACAGGTAGCCGCAAAAGCCCACCAGGTTGGACAGCACCAGAATCCACAGGGAGTTCTGGAATGACACGTTGTGCACGCTGACGATCACCGAGGTGCCCAGCACGCTGAACACCTGGATGGCGGACCAGTTGAGCAACAGTGCCACGCTCAGTACCAGCGTGGCCCGCAGGGCCTGGCCGCGGAACGCCGCGCCGACACCGGCCTTGGCGTGTTCCTGGTAATCAATACCGTAGGCCTTGGCCAGGGCTTGTGCCTGGGCGTCTGCGCCGGCCTTGCGCAGGTGGGCGATGCGCAGGTGCAGCTGGAACTGCTGGCTTTCCTTGAGCCTGCGAGCCAGGATCGCCACCACGAACGCCGGGATGGCGGCGAAGACGAAGCACCCTTGCCAGCCAATGCTGGGCAGCAGCAGGGCGGTCAAGCCAGCGGCGATCAGGGCGCCGACCGGCCAGCCACTTTGCACCAGGCTGTAGATGAACCCGCGACGCTTGACCAGCTTCGGGTCGGTGGAGGCCGCGTAGATCTCGGTCAGGTACGTGGCGTTGACCCCTTCCTCGGCATAGCCAAGGCCTGCCACCGAGCGCACGGCAATCAGGCCGCCCTTGCCCACACCTGCGGTAAAGGCGGTCAGCAACGAGCACAGGGCGGAACCGGTGACGGTAAAAATGATGCCGCTGCGGCGGCCCAGGCGGTCCACCACCGGGCCGATGGCGAAGGCCACCACGGCACCGCCCAGGGCTACCCAGGTGGCAATCTCTGCCTGGGTAGCCTGGTTCCAGCTGAAGTGCTCACCCATCACCGGCAACAGCGTGCCGAACAGGATGAAGTCATACACCGCGAACACCCACGCGAAGAACGCGATCCAGGTGGCGTATTTGACATCTCCTGACGTCAGGTACTGTGGCTTCCATTCGGCGGCAGGCACCTGCTCAGGTGCGAAAACGGCGGTGGGCGTAGTCATGGTCAATCCTCGGCGGGATAAAGATCAGCGCTGGCGGGGGTGGCGTTTGATGAAGTCGTCGGCAATCTCGTCCATGGTCACGAAGCGCACGCCGGCATGGCCTTGCATGTGCTCGATGAAGCGTTCGAGCATCAGCAGCACCTGGGGGCGCCCGGACACATCAGGGTGAATGGTGATGGGAAACACGGCGTAGTCGTGCTCGCGGTATACCCAGTCGAACTGGTCGCGCCACATTTCTTCCAGGTGGCGCGGGTTGACGAAGCCGTGGCTGTTGGGTGATTTCTTGATGAACATCATCGGGGGCAGGTCATCCAGGTACCAGTTGGCCGGGATCTCCACCAGGTCGGTTTCCTGGCCACGCACCAGCGGTTTCATCCAGGTATCGGGGTGCTGGCTGTAGTCGATCTTGGTCCACTCGTCACCCACGCGCACGTAGTAGGGGGTGAAGTCGTTGTGCATCAGGCTGTGGTCGTACTTGATGCCTTTCTTGAGCAGCAGTTCGTTGGTGACGCGGCTGAACTCCCACCACGGTGCGACGTACCCGGTGGGGCGGCGACCGGTCAGTTCGGTGATCAGCGCAATGGACTTGTCCAGGACGATTTCTTCCTGCTCGGCGGTCATGGCGATGGGGTTTTCATGGCTGTAGCCATGGATGCCCACCTCGTGGCCCGCGTCGGCGACGGCTTTCATTTCCTTGGGGAAGGTTTCCACCGAGTGCCCGGGGATGAACCACGTAGTGCGCAGGTCGTACTTCCTGAACAGGTTGAGCAGGCGCGGGGCGCCCACTTCACCGGCGAACAGGCCGCGGGAGATATCGTCCGGCGAATCCTCGCCGCCATACGAACCCAACCAGCCGGCGACGGCGTCAACGTCCACGCCGATCGATACCAGAATCTCTTTAGCCATGGGTACATCCTCCTCCCGGTGACAACGGACGAGCGCTTGGGCCGGGCCCCCGGCGCCCCTGAAAGAAGCCGTCTGAATGAAGCGGGTCAGGCGGGGTGGGCGAACAGCTGTTCCACGGCCAGGGCCGCGCGCAGTACCGGGGTGTCGTCACCGCTGCACCCGGCCAGCAGCCAACTGGTGGCCAGCCCGGCGCGGTCGACGCCGCTGGGCAGGGCGATGCCGGGCATGTCCAGCAGGCTGCCGGCCATGGTCAGGCGCAAGGTGGCCAGGTTGGTGCTGGCGAACAGCACATCGTCCTGGGCCAGGGGCGCCAGCAGTGGCGCCACGTGGGCCACGGTAGGCGTCACCAGCAGGGCGCCGTCCAGCTCTGCCTTGAGCCGTGCCTGCAACAGGGCGCGACGTTCGTAAAGGTGCAGTTGCACGCTGGCGGGCAGCGTGCGTGCCGCTTCCAGGCGCTTGCGTACCCGTGGGTCGAGTTGTTCGGCCTCGGGGCTGTCGAGCAGCGCCTCATGGCGGGCAAAGGCCTCGGCAGCGCCCAGCCAGCCTTGTTCGGCGATGCAGTCCAGGGTCGCTTGCCAGGCGTGCACCGGGCGACGGTCGATGCGCGCCCCGGCTTGGCCTAGCCGCTGCAGGCAATGAAGCAGGTTGTCCCTGACGGCGGCGTCCACGCGCGGGTCGTTCAGGGTTGTATCGTCGACACGCACGTGCAGGTTGCGCAGGTCCGCCGGTTGCACCGCTGGGCCACCTGTCAGGAGCTGGTCGATAGCCAGCGCATCGCGCACGCTGCGGGTGATCGGCCCCAGGGCATCGAGGCTGCGGGCCAGGCTGAACACGCCGTGTGCGCTGTAGCGCGGGCGGCTGCTGCGGTAACCCACCAGGCCATTGAAGGCGGCCGGAATGCGGATCGACCCCGCGGTGTCGGTGCCCATGGCGATCGGCACGATCGCGGTGGCAACGGCAATGGCCGAGCCCGAAGACGAACCGCCTGGCACCCGGGCTTCACCCGAGTGGCCGGGCAGGGTGGGGGTGCCGAAATGGGGGTTCAGGCCCAGCCCCGAATAGGCCAGTTCGCTGAGGTTGGTCTTGCCCACGCTGACCAGCCCTGCCTGGGTCAAGCGTTGCACGAGCGTGGCATCGTGTGCCGCGGGGGCGGCGTTGCGACGAAACGCGGCGCCTGCGGTGGTGACCGTGCCGGCCATGTCGAACAGGTCCTTCCACGCCATGGGCACGCCGTCCAGGGCGGACAGCGGCGCACCGGCCTGCCAGCGCGCACGGGAGGCGTGGGCTTCGCGGCGGCCCCGGTCCAGCGTCAGGGCAGTGAAGACCGCGTCGCTGTCCTGAGCCCTTTCGGCGGCTGCCTCGAACACGTCGACAGGGTCTCGGGTGCCGTCGGCATAGGCTGCGGCGAGGGTGGACCCATCGAGCGGGGCGTGAAGGTCGTTCATGAACGGCTCCTAAAACAGGGCTTCATTAAAAATGTACATTTGCGATATCAATACATTTTTATGAAGCATGCATCATGCCAACCAGCAGATCAGGCACGCAGAATGCACAAGCAAAGGCGTTCTTGATACGTTCAAAGGGGCAGGGGGAGTCGAGACCTAAAAATGGATCTATTTTTTAAATATCCATTTGTGAGCGAAAAAGTAACACGTGCGGGTAAATGGCCCCACTTTGGTGCCTGCGCAACCGCCCCACACCCAAGGCCAGGTGTGAGAGAATTTTTTCCAGGCCCTTGAAAGGAAATGCCGCTGATGTTGGTCGCCGACGACCTTGTAACCGAAGAGAGCCGCAGTGCCCCGCGTTATGGGCTGATTCGCAGTGCCTTGCGTGACGCCATCCTGCAGGGCCGCGCCGCGCCGGGCTTGGTGTTGCTGGAAGCGCCCTTGGCCGAGCTGTTCGCCACCAGCCGCGTGCCTGTGCGCCAGGCACTGGCGCTGCTGTGCGAAGAGGGCCTGGTGCGCCGCTTCGAAGGCCGTGGCTACCTGATCAACCCACAGGGGCTGGACCTGCCGCCAGTGCGCGTCACCCTGACGCGGCAATTGCTGGGTCTGGAGTCGGGCGAGGACCTGATTGACCTGCGCCCGCTCAGCGAGCGGGTCTACGATGAGATCGCCACGTGCGTATCGACTGTGATGGTGTTCGGGCACTATCGGCTGGACGAGCACGCGGCGGCCGAGCATTTCGGCGTCAGCCGCAGCGTGGTGCGTGAGGCGCTGATGCGCTTGCGTGACCGTGGCCTGGTCGAGAAGGAACCCTACGGGCAGTGGCTGGCCGGGCCGTTGACCGCACGGGAAATCACCGACGACTACGAACTGCGCGCGTTGCTGGAGCCCCAGGCCCTGCAGCAGACCGCATCGGGCCTGAGCCGTGAGGCGTTGCTGGCCATGCTGGAGCACATCAACCAGTTGCAGCAGGCACCGACCCAGGCGACGGCTGCCGGGGTTGAAAAACTGGAACACGACCTGCACGTGTGCTGCCTGGCCGGGCTGCGCAACCGCAAGATGGCGGCGCTGATCCAGCTCTATCAGAGCCCCATGAACGTCAGCCGCATCTTCAACGACGCCCTGGGCCTGGGTGTCGACGAAGCCACCCTGGTGGAGCACCGGCTGGTGATCGAGTCGCTGTTGCATGGCAACGTCGACTCAGCGGCGCTGAGCCTGCGTGACCACCTGCTGCGCGCCCGCGAGCGGACGCTGCAACGGCTGAAGGTGCTGTCGGTGTTGCCGGAGCCGGAGTTGCCTCCTTATCTGACTCGGCTCAGTTGAAACGCTGAACGGGCGCCCAGCGCCCAGGCCGGCTCGCCAGCGATACTGAACAGCTGGCACCCCCCACCGTTCTCCACGGGGTGTGCGATGTCATACCCACGCCAGTCACCCATGGCATCGCTGTCGAGCTCGGCCGGGCGGCGTTCGAGCAACCAGGCGACGGCATTGATGAACTGCCCGTGGGAGAACACCGCGACGTCGTCGGCCGGATGCTCGGCGAGGCGCGCCAGCAGCGATTGCGCACGCGCGATGAATTCGGCGAACGACTCGGCCCCGGCGCCGTCGACATGAGCCGGCGCCGCCTTCAACCAATAGTCCTCGACCCATCGTCGCCGGTCCGCCACGGTGGTATTCATGCACTTCGCAGGTGCCAGGTAAGTGAACTCCTGAACGGGCCATGTCTCGAGTGGGGTGCCGGGGAATACCGCCACAGTCGCGCGCGCGGTGGCTTGGGCCCGGGAGAACGGCGAGGTGACGATCAGTTCGGGAGCCTGGGCGAAAGACCCCGCCACGCCTAGCGCCTGTTCGCGCCCCTTGGCGGTGAGGGGAATGCTGGCGTGATCCTGGCTAGGGGCACCGGCGTTTGCGGCGCTTTCCCCGTGGCGAATCAGTCTGATATGTTTCATGGGCTTCCTTGTCTTTTGGCCGTGTCTGGACGTTCGCTGGCAAGCCAGCTGCCACAGACGATTCTGAACCAAAACCAGCGGACGTGGCCACGTCACGAACGGCGCGCAGTAGCAGGCATAACGCAGATTTCCCCCAAGGAGGCCAAGGACGAACTGATGGCGGTGATCATTTCCATCGTGTGCAGGTGAGGAGGGCTGGCCGCCCGCTGTAGCGCCCTCGACCGGTACTTTTGGGCAATACCCTGTCGTTGCGCGAGACGGCATAATGCCATCAATTAGTCAGGCCCCTCCGATCCCGCTCGAGACCCGCAGATGCAGTTCACCGACGCCTCCGATGCCATGTACCGCCTGCTCGTGCAGAGCGTCGTGGACTACGCGATCTACATGCTTTCGCCAGAAGGCATCGTGACGAACTGGAACCCGGGCGCTGAACGCGCCAAGGGCTACAAGGCGGCTGAGATCGTCGGCCAGCATTTTTCGCTGTTCTATACCCCAGAAGACCGGGCGGCGGGGATGCCCGCCCATGGCCTTGAAACGGCGCGGCGCGAGGGGCGCTTCCAGGCCGAGGGCGTGCGGCAGCGCAAGGATGGTTCGCATTTCTGGACGCATGTGGTCATCGACGCCATTCACGATGACGACGGCCAGATGATCGGCTTCGCCAAGGTCACGCGCGATATCACCGAGCGGCGCGAGAAAGAGCTGCAACTGCTTGAGGCCAATGTGCGTGCCGAGCAGTACAGCGCCGAGATGGCTTCGCTGTCGCAGTTCCTGGATTCGGTGATTTCCAATATTCCGGCCAGTGTCATCGTCAAGGACGTGCAGACCAACCGCATCCTCCTGGCGAACCATCAGGCCGAGGCGTTGTTCGTGCCCAACGGAGCCAGCATGGTGGGCCAATTGATGAGCGAGGCACTGTCGGCGGATACCGCAGCGTACATCGAACAGCAGATGGGCCAGGACCTGAGCTTAGGCGCCATCAAGACGGTCGAGGCGCTGGTCGGCACCAACCGCGGGCCTCGCACGCTCAGAAGCCGCACGGTACTCAACCAGGACCCCGGCAATGCTTCGGAATACGTGCTGTTCGTGGCGGAGGACGTCACGGTGGAGTTGGAGGCCAATGCGCGGATCCATCACATGGCCCACCACGATGCACTGACCGGGTTGCCGAACCGAGTACTGTTTCATCAGAAGCTCAAGGAAGCGCTGCTGCAGGCTGAGGGCTCGGGCAGGATCACCGCCACGCTGTGCCTGGACCTGGACGACTTCAAGAACGTCAACGATTCGCTTGGCCATGGTATTGGCGACAAGTTGCTGCGGGCGTTGAGCAGCCGCCTGGAAATGGAACTGCGGGAGGTCGACACCCTGGCCCGCCTGGGCGGGGATGAGTACGCCGTGATCCTTCCGGAACTGGAGACAGCGGAGGCGGCCGAGTTGATGGCGCAGCGCCTGATCCAGGCCGTACGGCCGCCATTTCTGATTGATGGCCATAGCTGCTCGGTGGGGGTAAGCGTCGGTATCGCATTGTCCCCGCAGGACCACGACAGTCCGGAGCAACTGATGGGCTATGCCGACATGGCGTTGTATGAAGCCAAGCGTAATGGCCGCAACCGCTTCGAGCGGTTCAAGTTTCAACTCGACGAAGCGGCCCGCCACCGCCGCACCCTGGAGACTGACCTGCGCACGGCACTGCACCTGGGGCATCTGCAGTTGCATTACCAGCCGATCGTGACCCACGGTGGCGACGAGGTTTCAGGGTACGAGGCGCTGTTGCGTTGGCAGCATCCCACCAAGGGCACCATCATGCCCATGGACTTCATCACCATGGCGGAAGAGACGGGCTTGATCCATGAAGTGGGTAACCGCGCGCTGAATCTGGCCTGCAAGGAGGCCGCTACGTGGGGCACGCCGCAGACCGTGGCGGTGAACCTGTCGCCGGTGCAGTTCAAGAACCCGGGCCTGGTGGATGCCGTGGCGCTGGCGCTCAGTGATGCCGGGCTTGAACCGGCGCGCCTTGAGCTGGAAATTACCGAGTCGGTGCTGCTGGAGGACAACGAAGGCAACCTGGACACCCTGCGGGCACTCAAGGCACTGGGCGTGGCCATATCGCTCGACGACTTCGGCACGGGGTATTCGTCGCTGGGGTATCTGCGCTCGTTTCCGTTCGACCGGATCAAGATCGATATGTCGTTCGTGCGCGAAATGAAGAACAGCAAGGAGGCCCTGGCAATCATCCGGGCCATTACCGGCATGAGCAACAGCCTGCTGATCAAGACCACTGCCGAGGGCGTCGAGACGGCCGAGCAGATGGAGCAGTTGATCAAGGAAGGCTGCTCGCATTTCCAGGGCTACTACTTTGGCCGCCCGGCACCCGCGAACCAGCGGCGCAGCGCCGGCGCCGGCTCGCCAGCGAGCGCTTAGCGCCGCTGCTCGACAGGCGTGGTCCCGATTCGGGCGTGCCGGTGCGGGCGCGCACCATTTGGATGCGCGTGGGCCCGGCGCCCACAAACCAAGTAGCCGCAACTGTCCTTGCAGGCGGGGCTGCGAGGCTGTTGGCCCGCAACTTGCTGTTCAATTCCCATCGACGCACCCGGCCTGCTCCGCCAGGCTGAATATCTCCAACGATGCAGATATTCCTCGCCGGTGCCGACACCTCGTTTGCCGACAACGTCGTCGGTTTTGAATCAGGCATGTTCCTGCCCGGTTCCATTCCCCATACTGGTCGCTTTCCGCCTGCGTGCGCCTGCCGCGCAACGCTTGGGCACCGTTGACTGGTATGACGGAGACCCCCGATGCCCGCATCCCCGCAACCCGCCACCCTGAAGGTCGGCCTGCTGTTTTCCAGTACCTGCATGACCGCCGCCGTGGAGGCCACCCAAGCCCAGGCGACCCTGCTGGCCATTGATGAAGTCAACGAACAGGGCGGTATCAACGGTGTGCCCCTTGAGGCGGTCAGCCTGCCTATTGGCGCCACCCCGGAAAGCTATCGCCAGGCCGCCCTGGAGTTATGTGACCGCCATGGCGTGCAGGTGCTGTTCGGCACACATATGTCCAGCACCCGCAAGGCAGTGTTACCGGTAGTAGAGAGCCGCCGCCGGTTGCTGTTCTACCCAACCTTGTATGAAGGTTTCGAATATTCCCCCTTTGTGTACTACACCGGCGCCGCACCGAACCAGAATTCCCTGCAACTGGCCCGCCACGCGTTGAAGCATTTTGGCCGCCGTGTGCTGTTCGTCGGCGTGCCCTACGTGTACCCGGTCGAGTCCAACCGCATCATGCGTGACCTGTTCGAGCAGGCCGGTGGGGAAGTCGTCGACGAGATCTACCTACCCTTCGGCGCCGGTCTCGACGCCTGCCGCCAGGTCATGGCGCGGGTGCGTGAAACCCTCCCGGACGTGATCTATTCGACGGTGGTGGGCGGCGATATTCCGGCCCTGTACGGCGCCTACCACGAAGCCGGTTTCGACCCGGCGCGGCAGCCCATCATCAGCCTGTCGACCACCGAGGCCGAAGTGGCGCTGATGCCCGCGCACGTGAGTGCCGGGCACATCTGCGCCGCGCCCTGGTTCGACACGGTGGACACGCCGCTGAGCCGTCAGTTCGTGAGCCGCTATCGTCAGCGCCATGGCGCCGATGCACCGATCACCGCAGGCGCGGAAGCGGCGTATTTTCAGGTGCACCTCTACGCCCAGGCAGCGCGCAAGGCGCAGCCGAACAACCTCGATGCCCTGCGCGCGGCCTTGGCCGGTTCGACCTTCGAGGCTCCGCAAGGCCCGGTGCGCATCGACGCCGAGAACCACCACACCTGGCTGTGGCCACGGCTGGCGCGCATTGATGCCAACGGCCGCTTCGAGGTACTGGAACAGGCTGAACAGCAGGAGCACCCCAGCCCGTACCTGATCGAACTGTTGCTTGACGGCAACGAGTGAGGCGGCCATGACCACTGCCAACCTGCTGGGTGAACTCAAGGGGCTGCGGGTGCTGGTATTGCACCCGCAAGACGCGGAAGCGCAGATCGTGCTGGGCCACCTGCAACGTATCGGCTGCGAGGTGCAGCAACAATGGCCGGTGCCCGACCGCCTGCCCCCGGACGTCGACGTCGTGCTGCTGTCCATCGAACTGGACCAGCGCAAGGCCATCGAGCGCCTGGTGGACAGCCTGGATGAACAAGCCCCGCCGATCATCGCCATCGTCGGCTATGAAAACCCCTCGATGCTGCAACTGGTGCTGCTCAGCCAGCCCGCGGCGGTCATCGAACGGCCGCTGAAACCCTTCGGCCTGCTCACCCAACTGCTGATCGCGCGCTCGTTCTGGCGCCGGCGCGTGGCCATGCTGGCGGAGATACGCAAACTGGAAATTCGCCAGTCCGCGGTGTCGCGCATCTCCATGGCCAAGACCCTGCTGATGGCCCGCCACGGCTTCAGCGAGCCTCAGGCGCACCAGCGCATCCAGCGAGACGCCATGGCCCAGCGCTGCAGCATGGACGTGGTTGCCCAGCAGATCATCGACAACGACAGCCCCGAACGCGCGCCCCCCTGATACCCACGCGTCACCCCTTTGATTGACCCCACACACGCCATCGCGGCCAGCCGCGGTCCGGGCCTTCGCACGCCCGAAAAACGAGGTTTACCCCATGAGCAAATTGAAAGACTGGTTCCAGGGCCCCCAGGACATCACGGAAGCCGAAGCCGTGGAAGACTACGCGGTGGGCCGCGTGCCCAGCCGCTACCGCTGGCCCATCCCGGCGATCATCCTGGTGCTGCTGGGCAACTCCACCGCCATGTTCTGGTTCAGCCTGGGCGCCGACATGAGCTACCAGGTGGGCTGGCCGAAGATCCTCATTCCCATCCTGTACATGGTGGTGTTCGCCACCCTCATCGGCGCCTGCGTGATGAAGCTTGCGGCCAAGGAAGGGTTGTCCCTGAGCCTGCTGACCCGCGGGCTGGGCTTTGGCTACATGGGCTCGGCGTTCACCTCGCTGATCTACGCGGTGAACTTCATTTTCTACTTTCTGTTCGAGGGCACCATCGTCTCCCATGCCATCGCCCACTACGCGGGGGTGGAGGTCGGCTCGCTGGCCGGGGTGGCGATCTTCGCCGGCATTGGCCTGGTGACCGTGTTGTTCGCCTGGAAGGGCATGTCGTCCATGCAGTTCCTGCAGACCTGGGGCGTGCCGATTTTCGTGGTGTTGTTCGCCTTCTGCCTGTACCAGCTCACCCACAACTATGACGCCGTGGGCCCGACTGGCTGGATGCCCCACAGCCAGGACAGCGCCACCGCCTTGTGGATGGTGATGAACATGGCCAACGGGCAGATCGTGTTCCAGGGCCTGATGGCCACTGACTATGGCCGCTTCGCCAAGCCGACCATCAGCCACAAGGGCACGGCCACCATCATGCTGGGCATGCTGCTGCCGATCGTTGCGGTGATGCTCAGCGGTGCCTATCTGGCGTATACCCTGATTCCACACATCACCCAGGGCGACGCCTTCGCCCAGGCCATGGACCCCGGCTTCATCTTCCCCACGGTGCTGGGCCTGATCGGAGTGATCTTCGCCATCGTCACGCAAATCCGCATCAACGTGATGAACCTCTATTCGGGTTCCATCGCCCTGTCCAACACCATGGACATGACCCTCAACTACCGCCCCGGCCGCCAGTGGTGGATGCTGGTGGTGTGGCTCGTGGGCGTGGTGTTCTATGTGTTCAACGTGCTGCAGTACACCGGTACCTTCCTGGCCATCACCGGCATTCTCACCAACACCTGGGTGTTCATCATCCTCGCCGACTACCTGGTGTGCCGCAAAATGCTGAACCTGGCGCCCAGTGACTTCGTCGAGTTCCGCCGTGAGCACCTGCGTTCCTGGAACCCCTGCGGCGTGTTCAGCCTGCTGATCGCCGTGGCCATCGGCGCCGCTGGCATCCTCGGCGCCTACCCCATGTACTACGCGTCCTTCATCGCCATGCTGGTGGGTCCAGTGCTGCACGTAGCGCTCAGCCTGATGACCCGGGGCCGCTACTACTTCAGCAGCTTTCCCCAGGACATGGCCACCCAATGGCAACCGTCCCACTCCTACAGCGGCCCGCAGCCGCTCACCCGTTCGACTGCCGCCTGAGGAAGCCAATCATGCATAACCTGCTCAATGTCGCTGCCGTGCAATTCGAACCCACCCTGTTCGAGAAACCACGCAACCTGGACCGCCTCAGCGAATGGGTGGAGGAGGCTGCCCGCGCCGGTGCGCAACTGATCGTCACCCCGGAAATGGGCACCACTGGCTACTGCTGGCAGGACCGCGAGGAAGTAGCGCCCTACGTGGAGACCATTCCGGGCCCTACCACCGAACGCTTTGCCCGCCTGGCGCGGCAGTACGGTTGCCACATCGTCATCGGCATGCCCGAGGTCGACCCGGTGGACGACCTCTACTACAACGCCGCCGTGCTGATCGGCCCCCAGGGCGTGGTCGGCAAGCACCGCAAGACTCACCCCTACATCAGCGAACCGAAATGGGCCGCGTCCGGTGACCTGGGCCACCAGGTGTTCGACACCCCCATTGGCCGCATCGCGCTGCTGATCTGCATGGACATCCACTTCCTGGAAACCGCCCGGGTGGCAGGCCTGGGCGGTGCAGACGTGATCTGCCACGTCAGCAACTGGCTGGCTGAGCGCACGCCGGCGCCTTACTGGATCAACCGTGCGTTCGAAAACGGTTGCTACCTGGTGGAAAGCAACCGGTGGGGCCAGGAGCGCGGCGTGCAATTCAGCGGTGGCACCTGTGTGATCGAGCCCGATGGCCATGTGCAGGGCATCCTCGACAAAGGCGACGGTCTGCTGTTTGGCAAACTGGACCTGGCGCGCGTGCGTGACCGCCAGCCCATGCTAATGGCAGCGCGTCGGCCGGCGTTGTACAAAGAACTGGCGCAGCCGGCCTACGCCTGGAACCCACTGGATTTCTTCGGCCTGTACGGCCTGTCGCCGCGGGCCAAGGGCAAGGTGTCCGCTGTTGCAGTGGGGCAGTTCGCGCCAGGCCGCGATACCGCCGCGAATCTGCGTGCCATTACCCAGCAGGCTCAGGCCGCCAAGGCCCAGGGTGCTGAGTTGGTGGTCTTTCCAGAGCTATCGCTCAGTGGCGGTTATGTCGATGACACCAGCGCGCTGGCAGTGGACGGCCCCGAGGTCCGCGCGTTGCTGAACCTTGCCATAGAGCTGCGAGTCCACCTGGTAGCGGGCCTGGTGCTGGCCGAAGGGCAGGCGCTGTACAACAGCGCCGTGGTGGTGGGGCCTGAAGGGGTGGTGGGCCATTACCACAAACTGCACCTGAGCGAGGGCGACAAGGCCTGGGCCACGCCCGGAACCACCTGGAAAACCCTCGACCTGCCGCTGGGGCGGGTAGGGCTGTTGATCGGTGACGATTGTCTGGTACCCGAAGCGGGCAGGGTGCTGGCTCTGCGCGGCTGTGACCTTATCGCTTGCCCCGCGGCCCTGTCGGCGCCCCTGCCGGGTGCGCACCCCGGCACGGCCATCGCCCATCCAGCGCCGATCCCCACGGGCGCGGACCCGTACCATTGGCACCTGGGCCGCGTGCGGGCCGGTGAGAACAATCTGTACATGGCCTTCGCCAACAGCCTTGACCCGGCAGTGGGGAGCTTTGGCGCCAGCGGGGTGTTCGGCCCGGACACTTTCGCGTTTCCGCGCCAAGAGGTGATCGTCACCGGGGAACGGGGCCATGCGGTGGCGCAAATGGACACCAGTAACCTGGACACGCCGTACCCCACTAACGTGGTGCGGCGCAAAGACCTGGTGCTCATGCGCCAGGCTCACCAGTACGGGCCTTTGTGGCAAGTCGCGCGTTGAGGGGCCACCGGGTCAGGGCTTCGGCCCTGTCTCCGGGTAGCTCCAAGCCGTGAGTGAAGTGGAGCTGGCTTCATGTGCCAAACCTGCACGCAGGACGGCATAATGTCATTCACATCAAAGGAATGACTCATGATCACCTGCCACGTCAAATACATCATCGACCCTTACCAGCTACCGGCCTTCGAGCGCTATTCGCGCGAATGGATCAGCCTGGTGACACGCTTTGGCGGCCAGCACCACGGCTACTTCCTGCCGGCCGAGGGCGCCAGCAACATCGCTTATTGCCTGTTCAGCTTTGCCAGCCTGGCCGAATACGAGCAGTATCGCCAGCAGGCGGCGCTGGATCCGGAATGCATACGGCTGGTGGAGGAAGCCACTGAGCTGAAGTTCATCGTGAGCTATGAGCGAAGCTTCCTGCGGCCCGTACTCGAGTGATCAAACCATACGCCTGGGACGCGGCCTGGCGGCCGCTGCAGGGTTGAGGGACGTCTCCCATTCAGGAACCCACCATGCCTTACCCCATCGAGAAAAAACTGGTCGTGGGCGTTGCCTCCAGCGCGTTGTTCGACCTTGCCGTGTCCGACGATATCTACGAAAACCAGGGTGTGGAGGCATACCGTCAGCACCAGGAACAGAACATCGACGCGCCTTTTGCCAAAGGCGTGGCGTTTCCGTTCATTCGCCGTTTCCTGAGCATCAACAAGGCATTTCCCGAGCAGCTGCCGGTGGAAGTGGTGCTGTTATCACGCAACTCGCCCGAAACCGGCCTGCGCGTGTTCCGTTCCATCAACCACTACGGGCTGGATATCACCCGTGCCGCGTTCATGTCCGGTCGCTCGCCTTACGAATACATTCCGGCGTTCAACGCTTCGCTGTTTCTCAGTGCCCACGAACCGGACGTGCAGCGGGCCATCGATGCCAGCTACCCAGCAGGTCTGGTGCTGCCCACGCGCATCATCGATGACGAAATAGACACCGAGCTGCGCGTGGCTTTCGACTTCGACGGCGTGATCGCCGACGACGAAGCCGAAAGCGTGTACAAGCAAAACGACAACCTCGACGACTTCCAGGATTATGAGCGCGCGCACCAGGCCATCCCGCATCAGCCCGGGCCCTTGGCAGACCTGTTCCGCAAGCTGTCGCTGATCCGCACCCTGGAGGATGAAAAAATCGCCCAGTGCCCGGACTACCAGCGCATCCTGCGCATTGCCATCGTCACGGCCCGCAACGCGCCGTCCCACGAGCGGGTCGTGACCACCCTGAAAAACTGGGGCGTGTCGCCCGACGAGTCGTTTTTTCTCGGAGGAATGGAAAAGGCCAGGGTATTGTCCATCCTCAAGCCGCACATGTTCTTCGATGACCAGCGCAGTCACCTGCAATCGCCGGCCGGTAACCTGCCGATGGTGCATGTACCGTTTGGGGTGGCCAACAAGGCGGGGGCGCAGCCGGCCTCGGTCGAGGTGGCGGTGCCTGCGTCAGATACTGGGGCAGGCGTGGCCTGATGGCTGAAGAGCGCCGATGCTCGGGCCCCAGGAGCACCGCGCAGTGCCGTTCCCGAGCTTGCGCCCGGTCCCACAGGGGGGAGTGCGGTAGTGGGGTTTTTCTCTGTGGGACCGGGCGAAGCTCGGGAATCAGGCGCTGCGGTCTACCAGGTACGCTCCGCAGCTCCGTTCTTCTCAGACGGTATCGGCCGCCTGTGCCTCCAAGGTCTTGATCGCCTGGGCCAAGGCCTGCAAGGTGGTGAGAATGCGTTCTCGGGGCACATCCAGGTTGAGGTTCTCCTTCTCCGGGGCAAACTGGAACGTATTGATCAATAGCGTTTGCAGATCAGGTACATGCCTGAGGTCTTTTCGCGTCGCTTGAATCCTGAAGCCCCCGAGGGCCGAGAAGATCCATAGGTATAGCGACCCTTTGAAGGCTACGGTCAGATCCATGCTCGGCTCGAACTCCGAACCGCTGACAGGGTGGTATTCGTCCGCTTCCAACGGCAAAAGCTTATTTTGGAATGATTCGGTTCGAAGCTGAGTATACAGATGGTAGCTGAACAGCTCTGCATGCATCCCACTCATGCGGCTCTTCTTGAGCAGGTAGATATGCTCCCCCTCCCAGCGTAGCGCATGCTCACCGCAATAACGAAATACCGCCGGCGTATCCACCATGATCTGGCGCCAAGGCTCCAGGCCGCGCGCCTTGGCAATCAGTTTGTCCAGTTGGCCCTCAAGCTCAGCATCGACGTCGATCTGCTCTAACAGTGATTGCAACAGCGCCCGCGCTTGCTGCGCGTTTTCGCCGGTACCGCCGCGTAACAGCCGCTTCCAGCTGCCTTGTTCCGAGGCCGAGTTGACCAGGAACGAATAGTTGTAGCCGCTGGGCAACAGGTAGTCGCCCAGCGACAGCAACGCCCTTTCCCAACGGAAGTCCGGCAGGCTGTTCAGACCCCGTGCGTTGAACATTTTTTCCGCCTTGTCCAGAAACCCGGAAAAGCGCTGTTGCAAGGCGACATGTTCGCCGGGTACCCACTGGGCCAACTCCGCGCTGCTGCGCTTGGCCACGATGCCGCTGAACGCCAGCAGGAATTCGATCTGGCCCTTGAAGTAGCCGTGCTTTTCCGCCTGCTCGATCAGTTCGCGCCAGCCACTGTGGGCCAGCAACAGTTCGGCCTTGAGCTGCTCTTCGCTGATCTGCTGCTGGAAGAAACCGGAAGTGGGTTTTTCGGTGCTGGCGAAGTAGCCAAGGATATCGCTGGCATGGGGCAACAAACCCTGCACGGCCGATAGACTGCGCTGCAGGTCGGACGGGCGTTCGTAACTGGAATTGGTCGATAGGTTGCAGATCACCCGCATCCATTCCAGTAGCGCTTGCTGAGCGAGTTGCCCATCGCTTTCGCGCAGGAAGGCGACATAGGCGAACAGTTGCACCAGGTCAGTGTAGGGTAGTGCGGCAGGGTCGCTGACCAGGCGCTGGAACATGGTTGCTTCATTGAAGTAAGGGTTCTCGGGCAACAGGGCGGTGAAGCGGCTGCCCTCTGTGCTCCAGCTTTCCAGTAGCAACATGAGGGTGCTGGCGAAGTCGCGCTCCAGCCAACCGCCGTTGTGGTACAGGGTGTAGGCCTGCTTCAACGGTTTGCTTCGGAAGCTGCTGATATCTTCCAGGTAGCGGGGTGACTCCGGGTCGCGGCAGACGAACGCCACGGCATGGAAGAAGTTCATGATGGCGTCGTCGTACAGGTGGGTCTCCTTGTCGCGGTACCCCCAGAAAAAATCGGCCCAGCGGGTGTCCATGCGGCGGGCGAAGAAATCAGCGACGGGGAATGCCTGGCCGCTGATGTCACGCGTCTGCTCGCCAAACTGGCCTTTGAGCTCGTGCTCGAATCGGGCCTTGAAGGTCTCGAACGCGGTCAGCGGTTTGCCCCTGGCGTTCATCTTGATGTAGAGATCGTCCGATAGCCCGAAATGGTCCAGGTCAAGCAACTGGAAGGTGATGACCGGTTGCTGTTCATCCATCAACCGAGCATAGGCACCCGTGGCATCGGCGAAATGCTCGTGAATGCCATCGAGCATGGTCAGGCAGGACTGGATGGTGGGGTCCAGGCGCCAATAACGGAAATACCAGGCCTGGTTGGTGATCAGTGCAGACAACGCAGCCCCGTCGGCGGCCCCGCTTTCAGGCCAGAAGTTTACCAGCGCGTCAAAGAATTCACCGCTGCTGGGCCGAACGCTGTAGGAAAACCGTGAGCGTGCACCGTCGCAGAACACCTGATGGAAGTCGGCCTGACAGCCGTCACGCCACGCTAGATACCAGTGCATCAGAAATAGCGTGGTCAGGCGCTGTTGGCCATCCAGTGGCTGGAAGCGTGGGCCCTCGGCGTCGACGTTGCCGTAGATGAAGTCCAGGTTCAGAGGGAGGGCATCGTCACTGGGTGCCAGTGCAAAGGCCTGCCTCAGGCTGCCGAGGAACTCCTTGCGCACATCTTCCACGGCTTCGCGACCTTGCGCGTAGTCGCGCTGGATCATCGGGATCTGGATACGCAGGTGGCGGCTGAGCAACTGTTTCAGGGTGATTTGGCTTCCAGACACGCTCATGCGTTGATCTCCTTGGTTACGCTGAAGAAGCCCACCAGGGCTCGGGTGATTTCGGCGTGGTAGGCTTCGCGGTCGTCCTTGCTCCAGAACATCACGTTGTCGACCTGGGGGCTGTAGCACTTGAGGAACACATTGCGCGTGCACAGGGGCACGAAAATGCCGGACTGGTCGAGGGCCAATAGCGCCTTGCGCTTGACCGCGAATACCGCATTCTTGTAACTGCGGTTGGTACTTTTATCCAGCAGCGTCAAGTTGCTGATGCGATGATCGGTGGGCGTTTCATCGCTTTCCTGAAAGAATTTCAGGAGTTTTCCGTACAGCGCTTCAAAGGCTTCATCCGAGTGGGTTTTTCTTGATTGCTCGATGAAGGCATGAATGCTTTTCAGCAGAGGAACGACCTGTGCGGACTGGTCGTTGAGTTGCTGCGTTTCCAGGTAGCCCGCACACAGGTTGAGCCAGTTCACCTGGTCATGCAGGCGCATTGGCCGGCTGGAGGCGACCGAGCGAACGTGTTCGATATCCCATTCGCCGTTCTTGAAACTGTCGAATTGAAAGCGCAGGTTGGAGCGCGGGCTATCCAGCAGGGTCGCCAGGTTGAACAGTAACAGTAGCGAGCGGATAGCCTGGGAATGGCGGCCGTATTCGAGCTCCTGCAAACGTTCGCTGATGCACAGCTGCAGCGTATCGGGTGTCAGGGTGTCGAGGTCTTCATCACCGATAGTGCGGGTAAACACTGCTTTGCGCAGCTTGCGTTCAAAGGCGCTTTTGGTGGTTTGCAGGGACAGGTCGCGGATGCTGCCCACGTCCATGCCCTCCTGAATCAAGAACCCGACGACGTGGTAAAGCGTGCGGTCTTCGAACCACTCTTCCAGCATCATGAAAGTCTGCTTGATGCGTAGCCATTCCTGCGGCGTGGCGCCGGGCACCTTCAACTTTCTGGCGTAGGCGTGGAAGATACTGTGCTCATCCTGGCCCGCCTCTTGGGCTGGACCGTCAGCCTTGGCCACCAACTCGAACAGCAGGCCGATGCGGTTCTGGGGCGGGCTTTTCTGGTTGCTCAGGAAATACCAGAAATCGTTCGCCTGCAGGGCCTTTTCCAACTGGTCCCATTCGTGTGCGATACGTAACTGCTGGGCGGCGGTTTCTGGTTCGCTGGCATCCCCGCGCTTGAGGAACAGGGCGCGGATCAGTTCATCATCAGTGAGGGGAATCTTGCCCACGTTGAGGCGCGTGAACGCGTCCACGGCGTTGTCCTGGGCGGCTAGTTCAAACCAGATGACCTGGGTCTTGCCCAGCAGCGCCGTCTTGATCTCATCCACTTCATGGGCGCGGGTGCTGAACCACTCTTCGATTGTCTGGATGGCACTGTACAGGTAGAAATAATCGACATTGCTGTCGGCTTCGGCCTCACTGGGTTCATCAAGAAACGCCAGCAGCCCTGGCCGCGTTTCGTAGTCGAGGGTGAACAGCTTTTGCCGATATTTTTCCGCCAGCCGCTCATTGAAATGCCGAAGAATCAACAGCAGCGTAGTCAGGCGCTGCTGGCCATCGACGACCTCGAACGGGCCATGTTCGGTAGCCTTGATCACCAAGGGTTGCAGGCAGTAGAACTCTTCCGGCTGGGGATTGCGGCGCTGGCTGAATTCACGGATGTCCTCCAGCAACTGGGTCACCTGCAACGGCTTCCAACGGTAGCCGCGCTGGTAGGCGGGAATCCAGAACTGCGTCGAATTGCCGTCCTGGTCGGTTAGCAGCTTGTGTATCGGTTTAAGGCACAAATCGGAATGGTTCATTCGAGTCCTTTCGGGAGGGGGCACGGCGTGTGGCGTGAATGCGATAACGGCGAAATGCTATCATTATGCCTCCTCAATGCTTGCTGTGCAGCACCCGGAATTGAAATTCAGAGCCACCATCGAGATACGCCAGCTAGAAGGTTGCGACGACTCCGATCGTTTCTACCCCGGATTTACCTGGCGCACGTGGTGGCCTGGTTTCAGGGAAAGGGAAGGTACCCTGTTCCTCAGGGAATGCTTGAAGTCGCCTGCTACAACGGGCTGACCCCCAGCGCAGCGATCAGCGACTCCACCGATGCTGGGGCGCCCTCCAAGCAAGTGTGCGAGCGCAAGGTGTCCCAATCCATCGCATCGTTCAGGCAATAGTCGCCAATGCAGGTCATTGAATGGGTCTGCGGGTCAAGTAGCCCCAGCGGTACCCACACATAGGGCAAGCCGCGCAGGAGGTTGGGCACGGTGGTACCGCACTGTTTGCAGAAGTCATTGCGGTAGCCGCTGGGCTTTTGCCAGGTACTGATATCGGCCTGCCCCGCCAGCCAGTGGAAGTGGGCGGCGGTGACGATGGTCGCGCAGTTGTAGCCGGTACCTGTCTGCCGGCGGCACAGGGAGCAGTGGCATCGGTAAAAGAACAGAGGCGCTGCCTCAAGGGAAAATCTGACGCTGGCGCAGAGGCATTGTCCGGTGGGCATGTCCATATTCCTGGCGGGTTCCCGCCCATCATACTCCGGCAGGGGCGAAGAGGGTGGGCACTGAGTGATGCCATACCGCTCCGCCGAGAGAACGTCGCGCCGGAGCCGTGGGTGTACATCAAGCTTCCAGCGCCTGCCACCACAGTGCGTAGGGCGTGTTCATTATTCGTTGGCGATTGAAGTCCGGACTTCCATCGCTCCACCACGGCGGGCCCCGCTCTCCCAGTGCGACCTTCGCCTCCTGTACCGCAGCGCGCGCGACCCGCAACGCTGCCGGATCCTGTGCTGCATTGGCAGCCCGCACCGCCCGCCGCGCCGCCATCAACTGCGCGACCAGCACCGAGCGAGTCGCTTCATCCAACGCGGGGTTGGAGCACCGCCACAGTTGCCCTTTCACCACAAAATAACGCCCATCAGGCGTGGTGGGATGGCCGCTCGCCACGGCCTAGGCCGTCGCGTGGCGTGGCACCAGCGGCGCGCGCTCTCGGCGTACTGGCGCCGGCGCGGCAGGTGCATGCCGGCGGGCGATGCGCAGGATGCCCCACAACATGGCAAAGGCAATCGCCAACCAGGCGGCAATCATGCTGAAGATAGTCATCGATAGGCTCATTGGGCGCCTCCTTTGGGTTATCGTCGTCATGCTCTCCTATTAACCGACCGCCATCGTCGCCGGGGATTCAATCGGATTCCAACACCGCCAGATGCGTTACTGCTCGCCCCCCACCGGTTGGCGCGCCACTTTCGTGGTGCACAACTTCACCCCGCTTGCCGCCAGCAGCACGCCGGCCCAGGCCAGCAGAGGCATCGGCTCGTGGAGCACGCACAGCGCAAACAGCGCCGCGCAAGGTGGCACCAGAAAGAACACCGCTGATACCTTGGCCGCTTCGTTGCGGCGCACCATCAACATCAGCAATGCCACGGCCAGCAATGAGTTGCACAGCCCCAGGTAACCCAGTGCGCCGAGCAGCGCCCCGTTCAACTCCAGCCGGGGTACCTCGGCCACCAGCACCAAAGGCCCGACCACCACCAGCCCCATCACGTACTGCACGGCCAATGAAACCAGCACCGGCTGTGGAGTCAGGGTTTTTTCCAGCAACACGGCGCCGGTAAGGCCAAGCAGTGAGATCACCGCCAGGCCCAGGCCCAGCGCCGTGAAGGTTTCCACCCGCGACTTGCTGAGGATGACCACGATCGCCCCCAGGAAGCCCAGCAACAGCCCCAGCCACTGAAGACGGGCGACGGGGGTACGCAGCACGATGGGCGATGCCACACCCACCAGCACCGGCTGCATCGACACAATCAGTGCCAGCAGCCCCGCCGATATCCCGGCGCTGATCGCCAGGTAGGTACCAGCGAAATACACGCATTGCATCAACAACCCCGAGACGATGAGGCCCAGCCACTGGCGGCCTTTTGGCAACGGGGGGCGTTGAATCAGTATCAGGGGGGTCAACACCAGTACCACCAGGGCATAGCGTAGCCACAGGAACAGCAGGGGGCTGCTGTACGTCAGGCCCACTTTGACGATGGCGAATCCTGAGGACCACAGGATCAGGAATGCGGTACAGATCAGAATGTCCGCGCGTTTATTCAGAGTTTCCAGATACCTGGCCAATGAGTTTCCTCGATGTTCAACCGTTACCCCGGGCCCAGTGGCGCCCCCGGCGCAAGGGGCGCCCCGGTAGCGCCGGGTCAGCTCCAGTAAGTCAGTGGGCGCTCGCTCCCATAGCAGCCAATGAAGGCGGCCATGCCGATACGGTAGCTTTCATCGCTGGGTGTCACGGCGTGCAGCATTCTGGAACTGAATATGATCAGGTCGCCTGCGTCAGGATGGATCACCAATGGCGCCGCTTCCACCTCTGTCGGCAGCAAGCCTTCGACGTCTCTGATTTTCACCATTTCGTCGGCGGTCGGGTCGCGCAACCAGAGTTGCAGGTCGCCACCTTTGCTGGGCGTGCGCAAGTACATGTTGGCGACCATTTGCTCCTCGATGCCCTGGAGTTCAGGAGCATCCGACTCTTCGATGATGGTGTCGTTATGCGGGAAAAAGCGTGACGAGGCCGGTTTGAATACGCGGATCGCACCCACGAAACAGCTATGGCCGTGCAAGCGTTGAATGTTGGCGCCGGCGGGCCAGAACTCTTGAAGGTTCAGGCGGATTTTGTCGGCGGGTGTCAGGTGTGGCGAAAACAGGCTGCGCAAGTCATGAATGTTTTCCACCGCTTCATCGTGATATTTGCGGGCTGCCACCGGGTCCCATTCGGAGTCGATGTGCGGGGTGCAGATCCGGCCCACGCTGCTGGTGTATTTTTTATTGTAATGGCCCAGTTTCGGGTGGTCGATGCATCGCGCGGCGGCGGCGTCAGCCACGTCAACGGGGTAATAGCCCTTGACATGGATTGCGCCGATTTCGCGCGCCGCCAAGGCCAGTAGCGTGTCGGTTGTCAGCTCGGTGGCCACCACGGCAGGGGCTACAGCTCGTCTTGGAGCTTTTACCTGAACGTTCATCTTCATTCCTTGTTTGAGAGGCTGCGGTTGTCGAAATCAGACCTTCTGGCGCGTGGGACGCAGCCGGATGTCGTCTACGTGAACATGGGGCGGCTGCTCGAGCACAAAACGAATGCAACGGGCGACGTCGGACGCACTCAGGAACGGGCCTTGGTCGCGTTCCAATTGGTTGAACGCTTGCATGTCGTACCCTGCCGACTCCTGGAAACCACTTCGTACGAACCCCGGCTCAACCAAGGTGACGCGAATCAGCTGGCTAGCCAGTTCCTGGCGCAGGGATTCCACCAGCGAATGCAGGGCGAATTTGGTGGCGCCGTAGACCGGGTTGCCGGCAGACAACACCCGGCCGACCGTGGACCCGATCACGACGATATCGCGCACGGTTTCGCCATCCCCGCCCTGGTTGCGCAGCGCCGTGGCCGCAGCGCGCAGTTGCTGCATTGCAGCGAGAAGGTTGACCGTGAGCAGTTCGTCCCACTGTTGGTGATCAGAGGTCAGTAGCGACCCGGGCAACCCGCGTCCCGCGCACAATACAAAGGCACTGGGCAGGCTGCCGAAGGCACGTTCGCTGGCTTGCCAAAGCTGCACCACGTGAGTTGGTTCGCGGGCGTCGGCGGCCAGGCCGATGATGTCGCCCGGGTGTGGGGCAGCGTTGCACACTTCCTCGAGACGGCTTTTATCGCGGCCGCTGATGGCCACGTGAACGCCGGCCTGGGCCAGGTCCAGGGCCACGGCTCGGCCAATGCCGGAGGTGCCGCCTGATACAACAACGGTTCGGTGGTTCAACATTGAGGCTGACTCCTGTTTTTAGACGATGCGGTGCGTTCCATCGGGGTGGCCTGCCGGAACAGGCCAAGGTCATCCAGGCGCCGTACGAAATGATCGACCCAGGTACTGGACAGTTGCGGAAACTCAATGCCGTATGTACGTAAGCGCGCCAGGGTCCTGGAGTGGTCATAGGTCACGTTGCGCGGCTCGCGTGAGGCCCAGAACATGCCGAGTGCAACGGGTGCCAGGGCGGTCTTTCCCGAACGCTCGAGCGCGGCCTGAAGGCCGTTGGCGTCGATGCGTCGGACTGGAATGTCGAGCTGTTGTAGAGCCTGTACGAACTGGTTCGCGGAGACCGTGAAAGGGGAGTCCACGTGATAGGTGCCGGCCGGCAGCATCGGGTCCAGCGAGAGCGCGACGATGCCCTGGGCGACCGTGTCGATCGGGCTCAGCACCAGCGGCTCGTCATAAGACAGTGGGGCTGTTCCCCCATGGGCGATCGCGCTGATGCACTGCACCCAACGGTTGGCGTCGGCGTTGCGTTGGAACAGGGCCGTCTGCGAATGGCCCGTCACGTTCCCGGAGCGATAGATGAACGCGCTGTGCCCACGGTAGGCCAGTTCTCGTACCACGCCTTCGGCCATGAACTTGCTGCGTTCGTACTCGTTGAGAAAGCTCTGGCCTACATCCAGCGCGTCTTCGTCGAACCGCACCGGGCCATCGCCCCGGTAGCAACCCCCTACCGCCAGGGTCGACATGAAATGCAGTGATTTGCCCCGGCCTGTTTCCAGCAGCCGCACGAGTTCATGGGTGGGGCCGACGATGCTGCGTTGCATATCGGCGCGGCTGCCGACCAGGCGGGTATCGGCGGCAAAGTGGTACACGCTGTCCACCCTGGCAGCGAGTTGATCCCATTCGCCTTGAGCCAAGCCGAACCCGGGTTGGCAAACGTCGCCAACCAGCACGTTGACGCGTGTGCTGGACAGTGCGGGTGTGTCGTCCTTGAAGTAATAGGCCCAGGTGTCGGCGAGCCGTTGCCAGGCCAGGGCAGGGGATCCAGCGCGTACCAGGCAGTGGATAGTTGCCTGACTGTGGCTCAAGAGTTCGCGCAGCACATGCACGCCCAGAAACCCGGTGGCGCCAGTCAGGAATAGGCAACTGGGTGCTGGGCGGGCCCGGGCGTCTTCTTGTGTGCGCTTATGCATGAGCACTTGCCTGGGAATATTCCACAAGGCGCCGGAAGAGCTATGGGGGCTCAGATAGCAAGGGTGAGGGTTGGCTGCTTCACCTAGCAGGGCAGTGCGAAAATCTTGCACGAAATGTTGCATGTGGGCGCTGGACGTTGCCCGGCCATTGAAGTTGAGGTCCAGCACCAGTTGGTCTTCAACCAGCCGCCCCGTCAGTTTGAACTGGTTGACCCGGTGGTTTTCCTGCCCTCGTACCCCTTCGTAGGTCACGAGGGCTGGCCGTAGCTTAAGGTCGTCACGCAGGCCCAGGCGGGCTCTGCCCAGGTAGTTGAAGCAATAACGGGTGGCCAGCGGGGGCAAACCCGACAGGGCGTGGGAATGCCCAAGGTCGGGGATTTCACGCAGCGCTTGTTCGATGACCTGGGCAGGTGTGTCCAGCAGGTCAACGGCCTTCAGGACAACAGGGAACGCCGCGGTGAACCACCCCACGGTCCTGGATACGTCGACATCATCGTTCAAGCTCAGCCGGCCGTGACTCTCGATGGTCACCCCCACCGTCGGCTCTGGCCAATGGCGGTTGGCAACCTGCAGGTAAGTACCCATAAGGTATTGATCAATGGGCACACCGGTAGCCGTCGCGTTCTCGAGAATGGTCGACGTCTGGGCAGGTGTGAAAGCGATCCATGCCGTTTGCGCGTCGTTTTCAGTTCCCGCCTCGAAGGAGGGCGAACATGCGTCCGGTAGGCGTTGCCGCCACCACGCCGAGTCTGAAGCCCAGCGTGGCCCTTCCTGATGAAGGTGCCTAACCCAGCGGTCATAGGTTCGCGCACGCAGTGGCGTGGCGTTGGCTGGATGGGTGTAGTGTACTGTCAGCTCATCCAGTATCAGCCCCCACGACACCACATCAACTACCAGGTGATGGGCCACGGCCAATAAATACTGGTGTCCGCCGGCCTCGATGAGTTCCAGGAAAAACAGGCGGCCGGTGCTGATATTGAGGTTTTGCTCAAGGGCCGTGTAACGCCCATTGAGCAGGGTGTCCAGGTCTGACACAGCGCCTGTTTCAACATGGGAAAACGCAGTCGCATAATTGTCGGTTGCCTCAAACACCCACTGTTCCGTGGCGTGATCAAAGTGGAAACGAGAGCGAAGCAGGGGGTGCCTCTGCAGCACCTGCGCGGTGGCTTCGCGCAAGCGGTCAGCATTCAAGGCAACCCCTGCCTCGATAAACATCGACTGGCTCCAGCGGTTAGGCTCTCGGAAGTCCTGCTGCAAAAACCACGCTTGCGCAGGTCCGGCAGCGCAGGGCCCCTCGACTGCGTCGTGGTGCTGGGCGGGTGAGCAGGGCCGTTCCCGGTCTAGCTGGGCAAACAGCCCCTCCAGCGTAGGGGCGCTCAGGAATGCCCGTGCGGTCACATCGAAACCATCCAGCTGCAATTCCGAGATGAGCCGCACGGCATCGAGGGAGTCACCACCCATGTCAAAAAAATTGCTCGTGGTGCCCACGTTTGCCGTTCTGCAGTGGCGCTGAAATTTTGCTCTGATCTTGTCTTCAGGCGTGGCTGTTTCAGCGTGCTCAACCACGACGTCACCGAGGTCGTCGGCGAAGCGCTTTATCAGCTCCACTGACACGGCAGAGCGGTCAAGCTTGCCGTTGGCATTCATCGGCAGCAGGGGAAGCAGGTAAAAACTGAATGGAATCATATGTGGGGGGAGATGCTGGGCCAGGCGCGTACGAAGTTCGGGCGCGCTCCTCGAAAGGCCTTCACAGGCGCACAGCAGGTAATCGCGATCGTCGAAACGGTGGTGCACCACCACTGCCCTGGTGTCGAGCGCGCTCAGCAGTACTGCTTCTATGTGACTGAGCTCCACGCGGTAGCCATTGACTTTAACCTGCAGGTCGCCGCGCCCCATGAAGCGCAGATGGCCATCGCTGTCCAGTACCACCCGGTCACCGGTACGGTAATACCGCATGCCCGCTATGTTCAAGAAACGGCCCTGGTTCAACTCAGGACGTTTCCAGTAACCGATGGCGACTTGTGGCCCGCCGATGAATAGTTCGCCCGTCTGTTCTGGTGCGCAGAGGTTTCCCTCAGGGTCGACAACCCTGAAGTGGGTACCACCCAGTGCTTTTCCGATAGGTACGCTGCGCTCATCCGCGCCCGCGGAGCCCTGTTCCACCACGGGGTAGATGCTGACGCCCACGGTGGTTTCCGTCGGACCGTAGTGGTTGATCAGCCTCGCTGTAGCGCCGCTGGCCAGTGTTGCCTGGGCCAGTGAGGATTCCAGCGCCTCGCCGCCCAGCAGGAGCCAGCCAAGCGCCGGGCGCCGGCCGGGGCTGGCGGGAATCTGTGCAAGCACGGTTCGCCACTGGGTCGGTGTGATTTTCAGCACGTCAATGTCCCGCTCCATGAGCAGGCGATACAACGCTTGTGGGTCTTTGCGTTCGCCCTCGTCGGCAATGTATAAACTGCCCCCTGTCCAGAGCATCAGAAACAACCCCGTGTTACCCAGGTCTGCCGCGAATGTACTGACATGCGCATAGCTGAGCCCTGGGGGAATGGCCAGGGCCTGCGCGAGGCTTTGGCAATAGTGAGCAATATTGCCGTGAGAGACAGCCACGCCTTTGGGCTCGCCGGTGGAGCCTGAGGTATACAGCACATAAGCGGCGGCCTCTGGCCCGCCTGCATCACGCGTAACCCCTGTCCCGGGCTGGCCGTTGCCGGCCAGGCTATAGGTGAGGGCGTTGGCGCATGTGGGGGCGAAACCGCCTGTAGCGATGACGAGGTCGGGCTGGATCTGGGCAAGCCGGTCACTGGCGTCAAACGGCAGGCCTGGTACTTCGACGATGGTGTACGCGGCCCCACTGAGCATGACGCCGACCAGTGCTATCACGGTCTCGACATTGCGCGGGCCGATGACGGCGATCAACTGACCGGTTCCCATTCCACGGTTGCCAATGCACGTTGCGAGATGCCGTGCCTCATGCCCTAGAACGCCCCAGCTTATTTCGCAATGGGCGTCATGCAGCGCACGCTGGGACGGTTGGCAGTCAAACCAGGTGGTCAACCGTGAAATAAGAAGTTCCGACATATTACTTCCTTTTAATATTTATTCTCCAAGGCGTTGTCACATTAAAGCCGTGAATCACCCTGTGGGGATGACACACTAAGCATCACTTTTTGAATGGTCCAATATCGCTGAAATATAGTTTCAGACGGCCTGTATATAGTGGTGTGTAGCGTTGACAGGGTATGGGTCGCTCCCTTATAAGAGCGTTGTATGTGCATCAGCCAGAAAGAGGCTTTTCATGGGACTTGCGTTGGTAACAGGCGGTAGTCGTGGCATTGGCGCTGCCATTGCGCGCGCCTTGGCGGCGAACGGTTACGGGGTGGTGTTGACCTATGAAAAAAATGCGCTGGCGGCCCACGCACTAGTTGATGAAATTATTGCAAACGGGGGTACAGCGCAGGCCGTACAACTTGATATTTCTCGCGAGGCGGCCATTGTCGACTTGTTCCGTTTGCTCGATGAATATGCCATGCCGCTGAGTGTGCTGGTCAACAATGCCGGTGTTACCGGCGGGTTCAGTCGTCTGGACGCATTAACGCTTGAACAATTGCACCGCGTGTTTGAGGTCAACGTATTTGGGGCTTTTCTCTGCGCCCGTGAGGCAGTGCGGCGAATGGGGCGTGAATCGGGTGGCGAAGGTGGAGTCATCATCAACATCTCGTCCCGCGCGGCGCAGTTGGGGGGTGGTGGCGAATGGATTCATTACGCGGCCTCCAAAGGAGCCCTGGATAGCCTCACGGTGGGCCTGGCCAAAGAAGTGGCCGCGCAGGGGATTCGGGTCAATGGTGTAGCGCCTGGCATCATCGACACCGACTTGCATGCTGACGCGGGAAAGCCTGGCCGAGCAGAGCAATTGGGCGCATCGGTGCCGTTGGCCAGGCCCGGGCAACCCGCCGAGGTTGCCGACTGCGTTGTATGGCTGGCGTCAGCCGCGGCAGCCTATGTCACGGGGGCGATCATTCCTGTAGCGGGCGGACGCTAGGCGCTGGGTACGGTAACCGTCAAATCCAGCATGGGTAGCAGATTGTGCACCGCCGCCATGCTGTTTTCTTCCAGCCAGGCAACGCTCATGGGGGAGCACAGGACGTCGCCCTCTATTGGAATGAAGGCAATGCCTTGGCGAGGTTCCGCACCCACGCTCTGTGGGACAAAGGTCAAGCCGACGCCGGCGCGGGTCAGCCCAAGTGCCGCCTGAAGGTTCTCTACCTGCTGGATAATGTCCAACTTGATGGTGGCAGCTTCCAGGGTGTTCAGAATCAGATCCGTCAGGCTTGGCAGGGGGTAGCGTGGGTACAGAACCGTTTTTTGGCCATCGAGGTTGGCCAGGCTAATGCGCGTGCGGGTGGCCAGAGGGTGGGCGGTTGGCAGTGCGACGACCAAAGGTTCGTTCAGCAATAGTTTTTGCTGCAGCGCGGGCGTTTCATTGATGGGCGGGCGAGAGAAACCGATATCGATCGTACGGGCCATGAGCGCCGATGCAATGTCGGCGGCCAACAATTCCTTGAACGTCAACTCCACGGCGGGGTAACACTGCTGGAACATGCCCAGGATTTCGGGAAGTTTGTTGTACATGGCTGAGCCGGCGAAGCCTATCGCCAAGCGACCCTGTTTGCCTTCGGCGATACCTTTGATATCGCGAACGCTGCTGGTGATATCGCTCAGAATGAGGTTGACCCGCAACAGAAACTGTTCGCCCGCCTCGGTGAGCCGCAGTGGGCGGGTATGACGTTCGAGCAAGGTAACGCCCAGCTCACTTTCCAGTTGCATGATCTGTTGGCTGAGCGGGGGTTGAGCCATATGCAGCTTTTCCGCGGCGCGAGTGAAATTGAGTTCTTCGGCAACGGCCTTGAAATACCGTAGGTGGCGCAGTTCCAACCGGTGTTCGCAGTCGGAGGGCAAGAGGGAAGTGCTGGCGGCTTTGGGGTACAGGGCAGGCATGAAGAAACAGTCCTTGTATTATTTGTATTCGGCTTCAACGGCAGTGCTATGGAGCGTGCAGATCAAGTCGTGGGCGAGCGTCAGGCATACGGTCATGCGAATGTACGCTGCTGTCCAACGTCTGGCCATCCAGGCGGCTGGCAATGCCCGGCTTTCGCAGCCCTGCGGCGAAAGACTGAACGCCTGCCGCGCACGGGTCTCGAATCCAGTAATGCCGCCATGGCCGGTCAAACCCGATCAGCCAGCGGCCCCCTGAATGCTGGAGTGTTGACCATGCAGTTGGAAACGTCATTCATCTTCGACCTCGACGGCACGCTGACCGACAGCGTTTACCAGAACGTGGCCGCCTGGAAAGAAGCCCTGGACGCCGAGAAGATCCCGCTGGCGATGTGGCGCATCCACCGAAAAATCGGTATGAGCGGGGGGTTGATGTTGAAGTCCTTGTGCCGCGAGACGGGCCTTGAGATCGACGATGCCCAGGCCAAACGCCTGAGCGAACATCATGCCAAAGCCTACGAACGGCTGCAGGGCCAGATCATTGCGCTGCCTGGGGCCGTCGAGTTGTTGCGCGCGCTTGACCAGGGTGGGTTCAAATGGTGCATCGCCACCAGCGGCGGCAGTGATACGGCCCACATCAACCTCAAGGCACTGGGGCTGGGCCTGGACGAGGTCACGCTGATCACCCGTGATGAGGTGAAATACGGCAAGCCGGACCCGGCGCTTTTCCGCACCGCCGCTGACCGAATGGGTGTGCCGATCGAGCAATGCCTGGTGGTGGGCGATGCCATCTGGGACATGCTGGCGGCCCGGCGATGCAAGGCCACCGGTATTGGCGTGCTCTCGGGTGGCTATGACATCTCGGAGCTAGAGCGCGCCGGGGCGTTGAGGGTGTATGAAGATGCGCTGGATTTGCTCAACCACCTGGAAGAAGTAGCATCGCGCCCATAGGGCGCGATGCGGCGCTTGGGTTTTACCAATAGGACCGGGTGGTGTATCCGCCAGACCGCGGCATCGCCTTCCCGAGCTTCTCCCGGTCCCACACGCGGTCGGTCAGGCCCCCCGTCGCGCATCGCAGCGGTAGAAAATCGTCTTGTCCTCCTGCGCCTTGTTCAGCCCCTGTGCCCGGGCGCTGCATTGCTGCGCGCGGGCGTCGTCGTTGAGAAACTTGGGCGCCATCCACACAAACTGCGGCGGCATGCAGTTGTCATGGGCTGCAGTGGTGCACACCACCGCGTTGAGAAAAAAAGCCGGAAGGTTCATCGCTCACTCCTTGTGAGTAGAAAAACAGCGCCGGTCATCGACGCCCCTATCCCTTTCTGAGCCTGTCAGGCCCAGCAGGTTCGCAGTTTTCGTGTAGCACTGGGTACGCCCTCGGTTACCAACCCGACATCAGGTCGCACCCACTCTCCATCGTGAATGCACAATTGTACATTAACGTCGTTAGCTAGCTATCTATTTGCTCGCAACGAGGACCTTCCATGAAACTCAAGCCTTGCGTGACCACCGTGGTCGCCGCAGCGGCCCTGGCCTGCCTGCTCAGCGGCTGCAATAAAGAGGCGGCCGCCCCCGCCCAGCAGACGCCCGAGGTCGGCGTGGTAACCCTGCATCCACAACCCTACGCCCTGACCCGTGAAGTCCCTGGCCGCGTCACTGCCTTCCGGGTCGCCGAAGTACGCCCGCAGGTCGATGGCGTCATTCTCAAGCGCCTGTTCAAGGAAGGTACAGACGTCAAGGCCGGCGAGCAGCTGTACCAGATCGACCCCTCGGTGTACGAAGCCACCCTGGCCAGCGCCAAGGCCAGCCTGGCGTCCGCCAAGTCCCTGGCCGACCGTTACAAGCAGTTGATTGATGAACAGGCGGTCAGCCGCCAGGAGTACGACAACGCCCGTTCCACCGAGCTGCAGGACCAGGCTGCGCTGATGACGGCGCAGATCAACATGCGCTACACCAAGGTGCTGGCGCCCATTGATGGCCGCATCGGCCGTTCCAGCGTGACCGAAGGCGCCCTGGTCACCAGTGCCCAGACCACCGCCATGGCCACCATCCAGCAACTGGACCCCATCTACGTGGATGTCACCGAGTCCTCGGCCAACCTGCTGAAACTGCGCAAGGCCCTGGCCAGCGGGCAACTGCAGAAAGCCGGCGACAACGGCGCCAAGGTCAAGCTGACCCTGGAAGACGGTAGCGCCTTCGGCCAGGACGGTACCCTGGAGTTCTCGGAAGTGTCGGTGGACGAAAGCACCGGCTCCGTGACCCTGCGCGCCAAGTTCCCCAACCCCGACCACACCCTGTTGCCCGGCATGTTCGTGCACGCGCAATTGCAGGCCGGTATCGCCAGCACCGCCATTCTGGCGCCCCAGCAGGGCGTGACCCACGACCTCAAGGGCACCCCGACCGCACTGGTCGTCAATGCCGACAACAAGGTCGAGCTGCGTGAACTGAAAGCCAGCCGCACCGTGGGTACCGACTGGCTGATCGAAGACGGCCTGCACGATGGCGACCGCGTCATCACCGAAGGCCTGCAGTACGTCAAGCCCGGCGAAACCGTGAAGGTCAGCGCCGCCAGCAACGTCGAGCCTGCCGCCAACGCCCAGGCCAGCGTCGCGGCGAAAGGGGAGTAACCCATGTCCAAGTTCTTTATCGACCGGCCCATCTTCGCCTGGGTGGTTGCCCTGGTGATCATGCTGGTCGGCGCGCTGTCGATCCTCAACCTGCCTGTCAACCAGTACCCCAGCATCGCGCCGCCCGCCATCGACATCACCGTGACCTACCCGGGCGCTTCCGCGCAGACCGTGCAGGACACCGTGGTGCAGGTGATCGAGCAGCAGCTCAACGGCATCGACAACCTGCGCTACATTTCCTCGGACAGTAACTCCGACGGCTCGATGACCATCGAGGCGACCTTCAACCAGGGCACCAACCCGGACATGGCCCAGGTGCAGGTGCAGAACAAACTCAACCTGGCCACGCCCCTGCTGCCCCAGGAAGTGCAGAACCAGGGTATCCGCGTGACCAAGGGGGTGAAGAACTTCCTGATGGTGATCGGCCTGGTGTCGGACGATGGCAGCATGACCAAGGACGACCTGGCCAACTACATCGTCTCCAACATGCAGGACCCCATCTCGCGCACCAGCGGCGTGGGTGACTTCCAGGTGTTCGGCGCCCAGTACGCCATGCGCATCTGGCTGGACCCGGCCAAGCTCAACAAGTACCAGTTGACCCCGGCCGATGTCTCCACCGCCATCACCAACCAGAACGTGCAGGTGTCTTCCGGCCAGTTCGGCGGCCTGCCGTCGGTGGCGCATCAGGAACTGAACGCCACCATCATCGGCAAGACCCGGCTGCAGACGGCCGAGCAGTTCAAGAAGATCCTGCTGAAGGTCAACACCGATGGCTCCCAGGTACGCATCGGCGACGTGGCTGATGTGGGCCTTGGAGGCGAAAACTACAGCATCAGCTCCGAGTACAACGGCAAACCGGCCTCCGGCATGGCCATCAAGCTGGCCACCGGCGCCAACGCCCTGGACACCGCCAAGGCCATCCGCGAGACCGTCAACCAGTTGCAACCCTTCTTCCCGCCGGGCGTGAAGGTGGTGTACCCCTATGACACCACGCCGGTGATCACCGGCTCGATCCATGGGGTGATCGAGACCCTGGTGGAAGCGATCATCCTGGTGTTCCTGGTGATGCTGCTCTTCCTGCAGAACATCCGCGCCACGCTGATCACTACCATGGCGGTGCCTGTGGTGCTGCTGGGCACCTTCGGTATCCTGGCCGCGGCCGGTTTCAGCATCAACACGCTGACCATGTTCGGCATGGTGCTGGCCATCGGGTTGCTGGTGGACGACGCCATCGTGGTGGTGGAAAACGTCGAGAGGGTGATGGGTGAAGAGGGCCTGTCACCCAAGGAAGCCACCAAGAAATCCATGGGCCAGATTCAGGGCGCGCTGGTCGGTATCGCCATGGTGCTCTCGGCGGTGCTGCTGCCCATGGCATTCTTCGGCGGCTCCACCGGTGTCATCTACCGCCAGTTCTCCATCACCATCGTGTCGGCCATGGCGCTGTCAGTGCTGGTGGCCCTGGTCTTCACCCCGGCGCTGTGCGCCACTATCCTCAAGCCCGTTGCCAAGGGGCACCACGGCAAGACCACCGGTTTCTTCGGCTGGTTCAACCGCACCTTCGACAGCGGCGTGCACCGCTACGAGCGTAGCGTCAGCCGTATTCTGCGCAACAAGGTGCCGTACCTGCTGGCCTACGCCCTGATCGTGGTGGGCATGATCTGGCTGTTCACACGCATCCCGTCCTCGTTCCTGCCGGAAGAAGACCAGGGCGTGTTGTTCACCCAGGTGCAGACGCCACCCGGCACCCCGGCCCAGCGGACCCAGCAGGTCATCGACCGCATGCGTGACTACATGCTGACCAAGGAAACCGGTGCGGTGCGTTCGGTGTTCACGGTCACGGGCTTCAACTTTGCCGGCCGTAGCCAGAACTCGGGCATGGGCTTCGTCATGCTCAAGCCCTGGGACGAACGCAATGCCGACAACAGCATCTCGGCCCTGGCCGCCCGCGCACAGAAGCATTTCCTAGGCTTCCGTGACGCCATGGTGTTTGCCTTCGCGCCGCCCGCGGTGATGGAGCTGGGCAACGCCAGCGGTTTCGACGTGTACCTGCAGGACCGCTCCGGCGTGGGCCACGCCAAGTTGATGGAAGCGCGCAACAAGTTCCTCGCTGCCGCCGCCAAGAGCCCGATCCTGGCGCAAGTGCGCCCCAATGGCCTGGACGACGAACCGCAGTACCAGTTGATCCTCGACGACGAACGTACCGAGGCGCTGGGCGTGACGGTTGCCGACGTCAACGACACCCTGTCGTATGCCTTCGGTGGCAGCTACGTGAATGACTTCATCGACCGGGGCCGGGTGAAGAAGGTGTACATCCAGGGCAAGGCCGACTCGCGCATGAACCCTGAAGACCTGAACAAGTGGTACGTGCGCAACAGCGCCGGCACCATGGTGCCGTTCTCGGCCTTCGCCAGTGGCAAGTGGATCTACGGTTCGCCGAAGCTGTCGCGTTTCAACGGTGTGTCGGCGGTGGAAATCCTCGGTGCCCCGGCCCCCGGCCACAGTACCGGCGAGGCCATGGCCGAAGTGGAGCGCATTGCCGCGACGCTGCCCACCGGCGTCGGTTATGCCTGGACCGGGTTGTCGTACGAAGAGAAATTGTCCGGTTCCCAGGCACCCGCGCTGTATGCCATTTCCATGCTGATGGTGTTCCTGTGCCTGGCGGCGTTGTATGAAAGCTGGTCAATTCCGATCGCCGTGATACTGGTGGTACCCCTGGGGATCATCGGTGCGTTGCTGGCGACCACGTTGCGCGGCCTGTCCAACGACGTGTACTTCCAGGTGGGCCTGTTGACCACCATCGGCCTGGCGGCGAAGAACGCCATTCTGATCGTCGAGTTCGCCAAGGAGCTTCACGAGCAGGGGCGCAGCTACACCGAAGCGGCCATCGAAGCCTGCCGGCTGCGCCTGCGGCCGATCATCATGACCTCGTTGGCGTTCATCCTGGGTGTGGTGCCCCTGGCCATTTCCCACGGTGCCGGCGCGGGCAGCCAGCACGCCATCGGTACTGGCGTGATCGGCGGCATGCTGACCGCTACCACACTGGCCGTTTTCTGGGTGCCGTTGTTCTTTGTCTCGGTGTCGTCGCTGTTTGGCGACAAACGCAAGGCCAAGGACGAACCCGCACCTGCTCTTGAAGAGGAGAGCGCACAATGACCCGACCCCTGACGTTTCTGGCACTGGCGGCCTTCATGCTGGGTGGCTGTTCGCTGATCCCGCACTACGATCGCCCGGTAGCCCCCGTGGCCGCGCAGTTCCCCCAAGGGCCGGCGTATGCGCCGGCCCAGGAGGCGGCCGCCCAGGCCGCCGCCGAGCAGGGTTGGCGCGAGGTATTCCACGACCCGGCCCTGCAGGTGGTGATCCACACCGCCCTGGACAACAACCGCGACCTGCGCGTGGCCGCGTTGAATGTCGAGGCCTACCGCGCTCAGTACCGCATACAGCGGGCAGACCTGTTCCCGGCGGTGACCGCTGGCAGCACGGCCGAGCGCACGCGCACGCCGGCTGACCTGAGCACCACCGGCAAGACCGCGGTGGGTGGCGAATACACCGCCACCCTGGGCGTCAGTGCCTATGAACTGGACCTGTGGGGCCGGGTGCGCAGCCTGAGCAAGGAGGCGCTGCAAACCTACCTGGCCAGCGACGAAGGCCGGCGCTCCACGCAGATCAGCCTGGTGGCCAGTGTGGCCAACGCCTGGTTTACCCTGGAGTCGGACAAGGAGCTGCTGAAGCTGACCCAGGACACCCTGCAAGCTTATGAGCAAAGCTACAAGCTCACTGCTCACAGCGGCGAAGTGGGCGTGTCGACGGCGCTGGACGTGAGCCAGGCGCGCATCTCGGTGGAAACCGCCAAGGTCAGCCTGGCCAAGTATCAGCGCGCCGTGGCCCAGGACATGGACAACCTGGTGTTGCTGCTGGGTACGCACCTGCCCGACAACCTGCCGGCGGCGCAACCGCTGGCGGCGGGGCTGGTGGCCGAAGTACCGGCCGGCTTGCCGTCGGACCTGCTGCAACGGCGCCCGGACATCCTTGAGGCCGAACATACCCTCAAGGCCGCTAACGCCAACATCGGCGCGGCCCGCGCGGCGTTCTTCCCCAGCATCACCCTGACCGCCAGTGCCGGCAGTGAAAGCGCCGACATGGGGCACCTGTTCAAGGGCGGGCAGGGCACCTGGACCTTTGCGCCGAGCATCAACATCCCGATCTTCAACGCCGGCAGCCTGAAAGCCAGCCTCGACTACGCGAAAATCGAGAAGGACGTGGACGTGGCCAGCTACGAGAAAGCCATCCAGACCGGTTTCCAGGAAGTCGCCGACGGCCTCGCTGCACGGCAGACCTACAAACAGCAACTGCAGGCCCAGACCGACCTGGTGCAGGCGAACCAGGACTACTACCGTTTAGCCGAGCGCCGCTACCGCACCGGCATCGACAGCAACCTGACGTTCCTGGACGCCCAGCGCTCGCTGTTCAGCGCCCAGCAGTCGGCCATCACCGACCGGCTGTCGCAGTTGACAGCCGAAGTGAACCTGTACAAAGCGTTGGGGGGAGGGTGGAAGGAGTGACCTGACCGGTCATTTCGTGTTGCCCCGTTCGCCAGCAAGCTGTGCTCCAACAGGCGTGCATGCTGTGCGTAGCTTGCTAGCGAACGAGGCCAGTCGGCTCGCCCACGAAACAATCCGCTATGACTTCGAGTGGCCGCCATAGAACGGGTCTGTTTTCAGAACAAAGTGGTCGGTACGCCTGTTGGAGCACAGCTTGCTGGCGAAGCAGGCGGCGCGGTGTGTCGGGCTGCATGTGTGTGAGCAGGCCTGGCCCCGTTCGCCAGCAAGCTGTGCTCCAACAGGTGTGCATGCTGTGCGTAGCTTGGTAGCGAACGAGGCCAGTCGGCTCGCCCACGAAACAATCCGCTATGACTTCGAGTGATCGCCATAGAACGGGTCTGTTTTCAGAGCAAAGTGGTCGGTACGCCTGTTGGAGCACAGCTTGCTGGCGAAGCAGGCGGCGCGGTGTGTCGGATCGTGTCCCAGGAAGTGGTGTAACTAAACCAGCCGAAGGCGCCCTGCGGGCGAAAGAGGTTGGTCATCGTGGTTCTTGGCTAACGTTGAGTTTGCGGACTTAACCTTCACCAGAGAAACCACGAT
>Ga0207696_1000282_pt1 | contig 59781 bp, 67 predicted proteins | sample KBSS54metaG_FD_184403 | JGI IMG/M metagenome (GOLD analysis project Ga0207696, IMG submission 184403) | Switchgrass rhizosphere microbial communities from Kellogg Biological Station, Michigan, USA - KBS S5-4 metaG (SPAdes) (version 2) | ecosystem: Host-associated > Plants > Roots > Rhizosphere >... | reverse complement strand
CCGCTCGGTACATCGCAATTTACTGATTCATACGGCTTTTACAAGATATTTCCAGTTCGTTACGATCACATTTCCACCTTGTTAATTTCCTGTTCTGCAAATCCAACCCAAATTGAGGACAAAAAAAACCCCACCTTTCGATGGGGGAAGACAGGGATGGTGATCTAAATCCCCACTTAACAAAAGGAAATAAAAGGATTTATTTCTTTCAATGTCCACACATTGACCACATTGAGATATCGCTTTAAAAGCAGAAAGCCCCGTTCGCGGGGCTTTTTCATGCTACATCAGGAAGGTTTGTTGACCGTGTGAAGTGGGATGAGGCAACACTGCGTTGATATGTCCCGGCTTCATAATTGAGCCGTCGAATGACTCCATCGTCTTAAACGTATGGCCACAATTTATGTTCTGGCACTGGTTATAACGCTCCTTGGTGTTCTCACTCAGGTAACGGCTGGAACGGGTATGTGCAGCGTATTTGCAGATTGGACAATGGAACATGATCACCACCTCAAGGAATCACTTTAAGATGCGTTTATTTTAATCTATAAATTCAATTAAAACAAACAGTTAACTAATTAATTCATCATTCTTCCTGCGTGTCAAACTCCACATCTGAAAGCCTTACCTCGAGGTCTAGGGACGTCGTGTAGCCACTATTGCTGAGTGAGTGAACCACCTTAGTGATAATCCATGACTGGTCGTCTATGACGCGCTTAAACCCTTTAACCTGCACCGGCGTTTCGGGGTATAAATCCGCGCGCCCCATAGCCAGATTAATGGAGAATTCGGCCACCCCACGTTGCAACTTATCCCACTTCGCCGCTGCTGCGCGCATGGCCTGCGCCTTGCTGGCGTAGGTGGTAGTCAGTGCAAACACGTTATCCGCTTCGCCTGCCATGTATTCACCCTCTTTTTCTTCTGGCTTGGCCGCTGCTTTTTTGGCGGTTGCGGCTGGCTTGGCCTTGGGGTGTTGCAGGGCGCGCAGTTGTTTAAACTTGGGCTTTCGCTGGATTTTGACCTTTTGCTTTTTCGGCTTAGGGTCTTTGGTGTGCAGCCATTTAGCCGTTACGCCGGTGTATGCGCCCCGGTCAGCGATAGCAAACTGATGCCGGTCACCGTCTGCACGCTCAATCGTCATGGTCGGTATGGGCTTGCCGCTGGCGGTAGTGCCGCTTCCCGCTTTCAGAAAAAGTAACTTACCGGCTTTCACCGAAACATCAGCCCCGTTGCGAGTGGCCAGACGGGTTAAAAACTTGGCGTCAGATTCCTGAGACTGATCGATGTGCGGAATACTGATGGCGTTTAATTGCGTGGCTACGCTGGCCGTCAGCTTATTGCGCGCGGCGATTTGCTCCACCACCTGACCGAGCGTAGTGTCGTGGTAAGACATTTCCCGCCGTGAGTTCAGGGTGCCGCGAAAGTCAGCACTGCGCGCCCGGATGGTCAGCGTATCCGGCGCGCCACGGTGTTCAACTTCATCAACCGTAAATTGCCCCTTACCGAGCAGCGCCGCTCCCTGCCAGCCCAAGAACAGGGAGAGCACCGCGCCACGCGCAGGCATCTCCACCTGACCGTCGCTGTCATCAAGCTCAATGTCGAGCTGGTCAGCTTCAAACCCCCTGTTATCCGTGAGCGTCAGAGATAACAGCCGGGCGCTGATATCTTTCGTAATGTCATTACCCGCCTGCGTCAGCATAAACGCCGGTGCCAGTTTCGCCCCGGCATCGAGTGTCATACCCGTTATCATGACCACACCCCCTGCACCGCCGAGCTGGCTTTATTCAGCAATCCCTCAGCCTGCGCCTGTAAGTCACCAAACATGGAGGTCAGGGACTCATCCACACGGGTGAGCGTCAGCGTAAATTCAATGCTTCGCGCGCTGCCGTCGGCAAAGAATTCACTGCGGGTTTCACTGAGGCTTTCCACAACAAACATGCCATAAATGGTGCCGGAGCCCTCCAACAGAGGCCACGCTTTGCCCTCATCGGCCATCTGGTTGAGTACCAGCAGTGACATGCGTCCGCCGGTGATTTCCGGCATCAGCACCCCTGACAGGGTAATTTTTTCCTCATTCACACCGAGAAATTGCAGCGCGGGACGCTGGCCAACACGGCTGTTTGACGGCCAGCGGTAATCAACATTGCGTTGCAGGCTCTGATAAGGGACGGTCTGAAGCTGAAACACAAATAATCCGAGCGTTAACATCATGCGTAAAACCCTCTTAATCATGCCCCATGCGGGCGCGAGCCTCAGCGCGGCGCTGCCTTTCCCGTGCGTCCAGCGCGTCAATCACTTGGCGGCTGGTATCCTGTGCGCCCATACCGGCACCGACGGAAATCTGATAACTGTTTTTGCTGTTGTCGGTGTAAGAACGTCCACCACCCGCCGACACCGGCACGTAGCCGTAACTGAATCCAAAATTACCGCCCGGCGGCTGATACTCCGCCGCATTACCGGCATCAGATTTTGAACGCTGCTCCGCTTTGTCAGCATTTTTGTCGAGGTTGTCAGACTCTTTCTTCACTACGCCGAGTTTTTCCAGCAGCCAAACCACGCCCCTACGCAGCTTATTGGCCACCTGCAATGGCGCGGTAAGTGCATTTGCCACAGCATGACCAAACGACACCCCCGCATCTTTACAACTATCGAGGGTTTCCTTGGTTGATTTCACTGGCTGAATCAGGTCTTTAAACCACTGCCACACGATCTTGAGCTTATCCCCAAGCCATTCAAAAACCGGCTTCAACGGCGCAAACATTTCTTTCACCGGCTCAAACGCAATACCCAACCCTTCTATCACGCCACTGAAAAAGGCGCTGATAGGCTCCCAGTATTTACGGATAAGCAGAGCCGCAGCGACAAACAGCGCGCCGATGGCCAGCACCGGCCAGGTTATTGCGCCCAGCGCAGTGACAATGGCCGTTCCCGCCGCGCTGAATATCACCCCGAGCGTACCGGCGACGGCGATAATCGCATTAATGCCTGCGATAACTGGCCACGCGATAAGACCAATTCCGCCCAGCACACCAATAATGGCCAGCGCACCGGTGGTCAGCGCAAAGAGCGTTTTTGTCAGCTCAGGATTGGCCTTAGCCCATGCCCCCATTTTCCCTAACCACTCGGTGGCCGAGGTGGTCAGGCGGCGCAAGGTACTATCCTGTTTCTCGAAAACCTCAATCTGTAAGTCTTCCCATGCCGACGCGAGATTTTTTAAATCGCCGTCGAGGTTGTCGGTCTGGACTTTGGCGATACGCTCCGTGGTGCCCGCAGAATCTTTAATCGCGCTTTGCTTCTCGGCAAGGTTGCCGTTACCCGCAGCGGCCACCAGCTTGACCGCGCCCTTCATGGCCTCCTCACCAAAAATAACTTTCAGGTATTCAGCCTGCTGTGCGGTGCCGAGTTTGTTCTTTTTAAAAGACCGGTCAATCGACTGGAGGATCCCCACCACCGGCAGCATGTTGCCTTTTGTGTCTCGGGTTTTAATACCCAGCTCATTGAGCGCCGCAGGAGCCTGTCCAACGGGGGCTTGCAGGCGGCTGAAAATAGCGCTTGCCCCCGTACCGGCCATCGAGCCCTTAATCCCGTTATCCGCCATCACGCCGAGCATGGCCGTCGTGTCTTCAATGCTGGCACCCGCCGCCTCAGCAATGGGCGCCACATATTTCATCGCCTCGCCAAGCTCAATCAGCCCGGTATTTGACGAGGTAAATCCCTTGGTCATCACGTCCGCTACGCGCTGAATTTCTGTGGTCGGCAGGTTAAAAGCCGATTGCATATTGGTGATGATGTCGGCGGCTTCGGCAATGTCCACATCCGCCGCAAGGCTCAGGTTAACGGTAGATCCCGTTGCGGCCAGCACTGAGTCGGCGTCATAGCCCGAGCGGGCAAGCGTGGTCTGCGTGCGGGCAACGTCACCCGGAGAAAACGCCGTTGTCGCGCCGATATCACGCGCCTGCTTACGAATTTGGCCGAGTTTCTCATCGCCCTTATCAAGGCCAAGGATGGCCTGCGTGCCTGACATCTGTTTATCAAAACCAATGCCCGGCGCGATAAACCGGGCTTCCCCATACAGCCCGGCGGCGGCCACACCGACACCAGCCATGCCCGCCCCGCCCGCACCGGCGGCTAACTGCTTGCCGGAGTCATAGCGCTTTTTTACCGTACTGAGTCTGGCCTGCTGCGCACTGACGCGGGCGAGCGCATCGCGCTGACGGTTGAGCTGTGCCGTAGTCTCACTGACTGAGGTTTTCAGGCGGCGCTCATCGGCTGACAGCGTGCGCGTATTGATCCCAGCCTGCGCCAATTCCTGACGCTGACGCTGCACCGATTGCCGCAATCCGTTGTATTTAATTTGCAGGTCAGACGCGGCGCGCTTGGCATCTTCCAGCGCCTTGGCCTGTGCCCGCGTTGGATTGGTGGTGTTTTTAAACTGGACAGCCAGCGCGGCGGCTTCCTGTTTTGCATTTTTGAGAGACTGGCCGGTAACGGCAAGCTGACCACTCGTTTTACGAAAACCCTCAATACGTCCGGCTTGGGCGTTCAGGGATTTGAGGGAGTTTTGGGTATTTCGGATATCCCCGGACAGCGATTTACTCGCTGTCTGAATGGATTTAAACGGGCGACTTGCTTGGTCAACGGCCTTGAGCAGAACCTGCAACTTAACGTTACTCATTGGCGTGTCCACTTCGTTCGATTGCCTTTGCGCGCCATTGTGCGAGCTCGGCGGGGCTCATCGGATAGAGCTCTGACGGTGGCCAGTGAAAGACCACCGCCACGTCAGCCATCAGGTCATCTACCCCAAAGCGGGGCGGGAACGTCAGTGTTCCGAATTCGGCGATAAAAAACCAATCACCTTGCCCGCCAGCGCCACAAGGTCTGGCAGTTCCAGCGCGTTGCATTCTTCTTTTGTCAGGCTCGGGTATGTGATGCGAGGCAGTACCACCAGCAGCGCATCAACCTGCGCATTAGCCACGTCAGCCAGACCGACGCCGCGCAATGCTCCGGCAGTGGGACGGATAACCGTCACCGAATCAATCAGGGTTTCGCCGCGTTTGATGGGTTTATCCAGCGTCACGACGTTGGTGTTTTCGTCGGCGGTAGTCAGGTCTTTATTGCTCATCAGATTATCTCCACATCAGGTTAAGGGCGTGGCCAGCGGTTACCGGCCACGCGGTAATTACAGGCCGATATTGCGGCGGTGTTTTTCCAGCATGTCGGTGCCGTTGACGATTTCGACCATGTTCACGGTGTCGATTTCAATTAGGGTGCTCCCGTCAATCACCAGCTTGTAATAGCTGCACTGCGTGGTGATTTTGCTTTCGATGTCTTCGCCCTGTTTCATGTCGCCGGTATCGATTTCTTTGTGGCGACCCCGCATGACGATTTCCACGGCGGAGGTGTCGCCAGTGTCGTCGCGCTGGAAAGAACCGGCAAAACGCAGCGGCACATCAGCCGCACCGGAGGCGGCATACTGCGCCCACAGGGCACTGTCCGGGAGTCCGCCCATTGACCACTCAACGGTCAGCGCGTCATCGTCCAGACCAAAATCCACCGCAGCGGAGCCGTTCATGCCGCCGCCGCGATAGTTCTCCAGCTTGCGGGTCAGCTTCGGCAACGTGACCGACTGCACGAGACCCATGTAACTCAGACCGTCGTTAAACAGGTTGAGGTATTTCAGTTTGCGAGGAAGTGCCATGGTGAATGCCCTTAGCTGTTAATGGATGCGGCCAGATTGACGAGGTAGGTGGCAGTGATGCGCTGACGCAGGGTCAGACTTTCCAGCGGCGGCACCGGCGTGTAGTCATAATCAACGTAAAGTTTCCCGGCTTTCAGGGTGTCTTTATCGTTCGCCGATTCATCAAACCAGCAGTTGCCGTCAATGATGTAGCCGTTCGATTTGAGCTCACGGAATTTGGCGTTGATGCCGTCGATGATGTCGCGGATAAGCGTTGCGGTCATCGGCTTGTCCACCGCCCACATATGCGCCTCGGCCATCGTGTCAGCCAGCACCTGCGCGGTGCGGGTGTAGTTCTCAAACTGGAAAAGCGGGTCATCAGAACAGGTACGGTTACCCCAAAAGCGGAAGCCGTCTTTGCGTACCAGCGTCGTGACACCGGCCTCATTGAGCAGGTCAGCATCGGTGCCCGCTGCCTGCAAATCCCAAAACACCGAAGCGCTGATGCCGGTCACGCCATTAACGCCAACGTTTGACAGGGTTTTATGCCAGCCGGTTTCTTGGTCGATTTTAGCGCGCAGCCCTAACGCGCGCGCCGTGGCGTAAGCGGTAGAGCTGGCGTTTGCCGTGGTGTTCCAAGAAATAAAATCAGGCCAGATAAGCATCAGTTCACGCTGGCTGAAATTATCACGGTACTTAATGGCATCAGAGAGCGTTTTGCATTCCCACGCGCTGATATAACCGAACGCGCGCAGCGACTGGCAGACCGTGGCCAGCGCCGTGGCCACTTCCTGAGAGTCCAGACCCGGCACACCGAGAATGCGCGGTTTTACACCGGTGTCCGCCTCGGCAGTGAGCAGGGCTTTCAGGCCGGTATATTTACCGTCGGCACCGGCACCGCCGAGGATATTAGAGAGGGTCTCGGCGGCGGCGGCTTCCGCATCTTCGTTTTCTGATTCCGCCACGCGCACCACGACGGTGACCGGTTTGCACTGATCGCCAATGGCCGTCAGCGCCGGTAACAGGGTGCCGGTTTTTCCCGCCTTGCCCTGCGCGGCGATCACATCGGTGATAAGTACCGGCGTATTGAGGGGAAAGACTTTTTCGTCAGCATCGTTGGCCGTGCAGACCATGCCAATAATGGCCGTGGATACGGTGGTAATGACGCGCGTTCCGTCGTTAATTTCGACGACCTGCACGCCGTGGTGAAAATCACTCATCGGCTTAACTCCGTTAAAATAGGCAAGGTAATTTTGTTGTTTAACGGCGGTCAGGGCGAGGGGTGAACGTTGGGAGGGTGTCAGTACAACAGACGAAAAAAAGCCCCTTTCGGGGCAGTGATTTATTCAGGCAACTGAGGCCAGTCGATATCAGACACTAAAGATAAATCGAGCCGGTTGAGGGCAACGCGGTATTTTTTCCAGTCTTTAAGCTTTGCGATTTCATCATCCGTTGCATCCTCAATATCAACAGCATCTTGCAAGGGCGCAATGGCGAGGTTTGCTTTTGTCATGAGCCGAGAGAGTGTGGCTACCGCATCGGCCTTTAACTCCTCAATCGTCGGTGCAGGGATATCCGCCCAGACCGGCAAACCATCCCCACCTGCAACCCGCATTTTCCCCTCTGGCGGGGGGAGGGTTTGGTATTCACGGTATACGACATCACTTACCGCAATACCATCATCAGGCCAGCTTCCTGCATCGTCGTACACTTCCCGCAGCTCTCGCGGATAAAAGCCGTTGGTGAGCGGGCTGTAAACATAAAGACTCATGGTGATTGCGCTGTAATAGTTGCTCATTTTATCCCCTTACCAGCCGGTGGCTTCCCAGTAACTGCCTGCGCTGTCCTGCCCGCAGGTGAAGCCGACGTTGTTAATAATCTGCGCCGTGCCGAAGTTGTCGTTGAACGTCCCACCACCGCCATTGATTGCGGTTACCTGAACATTGACGCAGGTGCTCGGAAAGGGAATGGGGAAATTTACCGTTGACCAGCCGCGACTCCCTTTGTTGACGACGCCCCACTGCTTAATCATGCCGGTATCACCACACCGCCACCAGCCACCGCCGAGATTGGCGGTATTGGTATTGACCGGTTGCCGGTTGTTGGGACTGAAAACCCGCTGCCCCATTTCGTTCACCGTGCCGGACGTATTGCTGTCGCCGTTGCCGGACAGGGTCATCTCACCGGTTTGTACCGTATTGCCTTGGTTGACGATGCGGAATTTGAACCCACCCACGCCGCCGCCCCGGTTGTTCACAAAGTTAGACTCACCCTGACCGCCGCTTTCGTTCCAGCCTAAATACGTCCCTTGCCCGTTGCCGGGCTGTGGGATGGTTATCGCCCGGAGAAAATTCGCCGTGACGCTACCGTTGACATCACCGCCCACGCGGGGAAATGCGCCAACATTGTCGGCATTCAGCGCGATATCTTTCGTACCGTCAAACGCCACACCGGCAATCTTTCGCGCCGTGGCTAATTTAGTTGCCGCCACCGCAGTGCCAGCGGCCGGGAGTGCGCCAACGTCGGCCGCAGTAGGTTTATTATTTGGACTGTATACTTCGACCCATGCAGACCACGGACCATCTGCACCGTTCCATACGCCGGTAGCTGCTCGGGTAAACTGTCGGCCATTATTGTTAAAGGCTATCTGCTGTGTCGCATTCGGACCCCACGTCACGAAAATGACACCAACAAAACCGTTCATCGGATAACCTTTGTCCGTGGTCGCGGCGGCGGCACCGGGCACACCGTAATGCCCGAACATTGCACTGCCGCGAAGAGTGTTTGGGGAGTCTGTCGCGGTTAAGTTAGCGCGGATTTTAAACGCCGTGGCGATTTCATCAGCCAGTGCTTTTTCGCTGGCGGCGCTTTGTGACGCTGTCCACGCGCCTACATCTGCCGCCGTGGGTTTGTTATTCGCGCTGTACGTTGGCACCCACTCTTTCCAAGGACCATCTACACCGTTCCAGTCAGCAGACAGCCCTCGATTCCAGATATTGCCCGTAAACGTGACGTACATCTGCTGACAGCCGTAGGCGCTCGGCGTGACATACAGCGTGCCTGCGATACCCTGCGGATAGTGCAACGCCGCCGTGGCGTTGGCATTTTTAGGCTGCGCGTACAGGGCGGCATTTCCGGCTCCGCTGGCAAAGCCCAGAGTATTGATATCCGTGGTTGTCAGGATGGCCGAAGGCACCGTGACGGAATTCACCGCGCTGACTTGCACCCAGTCACGCCATGGTCCGTCAGTCCCATTCCACGAAGCATTTAACGCCCGAGTCCACACCATGCCGGTGTTTTGGACGGTATAACGCTGCAATACACCGCCTGTCCATGATGCAGGCATGACTTCAAGTAACCCCGCAGCCTGTGAGCCTGCGGGATAGCCATTGGCGACGGTGGCACTGGCTCCTGTGCTTTGCACATAAAGACCAATCTTTTCCAAATTAAGCGTGTTGATGTTGGTCGCGCCCAAGACCGTCGTGATAACGGGCAGCGCCCCAACATCCGCAGCGGTGAGATTCTGGTCTGCGCTTAACGCCTTGCCGTTAATTTTACGGGCGGAAGGTACGCGGGTGTTGGCGTTGTCATTGGCCGCTTTCACCGCCTTTGGCGTCGCCGCCAGCGTTTCGCTGGTACTGCTGACCGAGCTGTTAAGCTGCACAAAACCTTTTGCCGTCAGCGTGCCGTCGGGATGGTTACGGGATTTTTCATGTGCGGCCAGCTTATCGTCAACATAATCTTTCGTGGCCATCACCGTAGAGCCGTCAATGCTCAGCGCAATAGACTCAATTTCGCTGACGATGAGCACCATGCGCAGCGTCTGTAACCGGCCTGATCCCTCGGCCAGTTGCGGTTTATAGCTTTCGGCCATATTACTGACAGCTATCAGCACGCCGTCTGCATCGTATAAGCCCATTTCACGCATCCAGAAGCCGCCGACATCAGGCTGAATAACCAACTCGGCCACCAGATAATGACTGTTTTTGGCATCGATGCTCAGCCGGTTGAGATTGGCGCGATAGACTTCATTAACAAGCTTGGTCTGTTTGGGGTCAGGCGTCGGGAGTTTTCCGCCCCCGTCACCGACGGCCATGCGCGTGATGTTGACCTGCGTTCCGCCTGCCGTGGCGGCGGCGATTTTGGCCGCTCCGGCGGTAGTCAGTAATGCTTTATAAGTCGCCATAAGTTTTCCTCTGCTTAGGCCGGATAAACGGTGATGACGTCGCCGTCGTAAGAAAGCGCGCCGACAAAAATGTGTCCGGGGATATCCTGAATGATGGTCAGCGTCTCAAGGTGGCGGCTGGCGGGTTTGGCATCCGCAATGAGCCTCTCCATCTCCTGATACATTTCTTCGGTGATACCGCTTTCCAGCACACCGATATCGAGGCGAAACGTGCCGGGCGGGCTGTTGGTTTCCCACCACTCAGAAATGTTGATGACGTACCCCAGCGGCTCAACCACCCGGCGGATCGCGCTGATAGTGCCTTTATGGGTATGGATGAAATAAGCCGACTGGATCACCCCGCGTTTCGTTGCCTCCGGCCAACTTTCGTCCCACCGGTCAACCGAAAACGCCCACGCCAGATAGGGTAAAAACTTCGCCGGGCAGGTCTGCGGGTTCCATAAATCGCGCAGCGGGACGGGGACAGCGGTCAGCGCAGCGCAGGCCGCAGCGGCGGCAACCTCCAGCGGCGAGGAGCCCACAGGTAACAGGCGCGCATTACTCATCGGTGCCCCCGATAGTGATTGAGGACTCAGTGCAATAAGACGCCTGCGTATCATCCAGCACGATATCGGCCAGCGGCTGCGTGAGCTCGACACGCTGCACACCTTCAACATGCAGCGCGGCATAGATAGCCGAAAGACGAATATCCCGCCCGAGCCGGTGCTGTGCCAGCGTGTAGGCGTTAAGCTTATCGGCTGCGGCCAGCCTGACGGGCTCTAATTCCGGTCCCGGATAAACATAGAGCTTGGCGGCAATCTGATAAGGGATAATCTGCGCTGACTGCACGGTCACGCGGTCAGCCACCGGGCGCACGTCTTCGGCATTAAGTGCTTTGTTCACAATCGCGATAAGCTCTGTGCTGGCCGTGCCGTCACCCTCACGCGAAAGCACAGAAATAGTCACATTGGCTGGTTCCGGGCTAATCACCGACACATCCGCCACCCGACCATCAGCACTGCGGCCATGAAACTGATAAGCGCCCGTTGAACCGGCCACGCTCAGCCCCTCGAAAGCCTGCTGAATACGCACACGGAAATCCCCGTCACTTTCCAGCACCTCGATAACCGGCGGCAGCACCGAATCATCAGCCTCCGTGATAACCAGACGTGCAACGTTATAATTTGCACCGAGCTGGTCGAGGTCAGCGCCGTTGGCGTAGGCCAGCATATTGGCGCGCGCCGCCTCGTTTACCCGCTGCCGTAAAATCACCTCACGGTAAGCGTTTTCCTGCAACAGCTTGACGATAGGCTCAGATTCCAGCGCTAAGGTGCGGGCGACGGCCTCCCGTTCGCTTTCGTCATAGAGTGACAGCAACGTGGCTTTGCGTTCTTCAAACAGAGTTTCATAGTCCAGTTCCTCGACCACATCCGGCGCGGGGAGCAGACTTAAATCAATCGTGGCCATAGCGTTAACTCAGTTGGATGGAAGAAGAGAAACCGCCGGGGGAATCGTTACGGTTGCCGGTAATGTTGACCACCATTTCCCCGGTATAAGTGGTTTCAAAAGTGATGCCGGTCAGGCTGACGCGGGGCTCCCAGCGGAGGATCGCCGAATAACACGCCGCCATGATTTGCAGCCGCAGCGCCGCGTTTTGCGGCTGGTCGGTCAGAGCGGAAAGCAGCGAACCATAATTTCGGCGCATGACCCGTGAGCCTATGGGCGTTCTCAGAATGTCGCTCACCGACTGGTTGATGTGCGCCATATCTTCAACCGCGCGCCCTGAGTGGCGGGACATGCCGAGATATTTCGCATTAGTCATCAGAGTGATGCACCGCAACCAGCGCCCCAACAAACAAGAACCAGCCCCAGCCCGATGCACCACCCATGGCCAGCGCTACAGCGCCCCCCATGCAAATGGCTGAGGGGGTTTGTTCAATGCAAAACCGCATAATATTTTTCATAACGAATCTCCGGTTTAGTTAGGTTTGGCCGTATTGCCGCCGCCGGTCTGAACACCTCCGTGTGTATGGGTATCCACCTGCACACCGTTGGAGGTAAACGCGCCGCCGCTGTGCGCAATATTGCCGTTCATCGCACCGCCTTTTTTCACTTCTAATGAGCCGGTGGTCAGCTTGTTAGTGCAGACGACCTCAGGCGTATCAAGGGTGATTTTGCTGCTGGCCGTGACGGTGACATTCGGCGCGGTGGCACTGATTGACGTTGCGGCGGAAATTTCAGCAGTCTGAATACCGCTGACGGTCAGCGCACCGGTCTCCGGCTCGTACTCCAGCACCGCACCGTCAGAAAAACTGATGTGATACGCCTGCGGTGATGCTGACGGCGCGGGAAAGTCATCGCTGTAAATAGCGGGCAAAACAAATCCGGTATCGAGCTCACCACCAAGGGAAAGCAGCAAAACCTGCTCACCTACCGCAGGAGCCCACCAAGTCCGCGAACCACCGGCGCGGGACGTTAGCCAATGCAGCCAGTCCGTCACAAGTTCACCGGACTGGACGCGGCAGACACCCAGCGTTGTATTCACTTCGGCAACTACGCCAATGCGGATAATGTCGCGCACAGCGCGCGCGAGTTCGGAAAGGGTTTCGAGTGTTTTCATGAGGAAAGGATGCCGCCGGAGGACTCCAGCGACAATGCGGGGACGTAGGATAGTGATCTACACAACCGGATAATTAATCAGAATATACTTTCTTGATTATTTCCCATCCTTCATTTTTTGCAGACTGTTCGTTATCAAACTCTTTATTAAAAAAGAAGAAAAAAGCCAATCCAACTTGGGGTAACTCAATAAATAAAAATCCATCAACCTTATGAAAGAAATAAAAACTTTTATTCGTTGTGTGAAAAACAATTAAAGAATTGTGTTTTCCTTGTTTCTTTTTTTTTATCAATTCCTTTCGGGCTCTCCTTAACATTCCAAATGTTTTAAAAGGCGTGGTATCAATATCTCCTCTTAGCATAGCTATAGGTACTTCAGATAAAAATGGAATAAAATCGTAATTTTTGTGCCTGAGAAATTTTCTTCTAAGATCCATAAGCTGCAATTTATATCCAAGTGACTGCAACCACCATATGATGCAATCGATATCCGTACTGGAGAAATTATTAATATCTCCCTCTGCAAATAGCCTTTTTAAGTAGTCCTCTAACGAGCTAAGTAAAACCGAGTTACAATCCCGACACGCTGGAACTGTAAGCTGCATGTAACTCTGACCCTGTTCATTTGTTTTGTTAATAAGGGTCTGTTCAGACTTACTTTGAAATGCCCATTGAGGAATAACATGTTCTTTAGTCAAATCATCTTTACTGCCACAAAAGAAACAAATATTACAGTTGTGATCTTTTATTAATTCATCCATCACGACTCTTTGACTTGCTTTGATTTTATTTCGCAAAACCCTCTGTTTTACATGCATTTAAACATATCCTAATCAATATTTTTCTCTAAATATATTATTACCTCACGTTCGACCAACTGTATAGCATATTGATCCCATCCTAATAACGGGCGGGCATTATACTGCACCGGTGTGCTATGTTTGTTCGGTTTATCGGATAATCCTTCCTGATGAATGCGCGCAATCTTCTGCACCTTCCCCGCAAATTCGACCACCGCAGCCTCACTGCTGCCTTTCGTCTTGAGATATCGAGCAGTGCGCAGTTTTGCGAACATTTCCCGCTTTACCCTGCCCTTTTTACCTCTGACTGGCTGACGCTTACGTGCTGCATAAGGAGTACCGTCCGGGGCTTTTTGTCGCTTGATGCGCTGCTGCTGGCTGGCACGCAGTTTTTTAGCAATCTCTGCGGCCATCTTGCGACGGCCTGCCGGTGACAGACTGGCCAGGAGCCCGGATAACTTATCGTCAAAAGGCTTGAGCTCATTCATCCCATTGACTCACCAGCTCACCGTGAATATAAAGCTCCATGGGACGCGCTACAGGCTCCGGCAAAGGTGGTTCATCCAATGGCGTCACGTTGAGCCTGCGGTCAGCTTCTTTCACGATAGTGCGCTCTGTCAGTCGCAGGCTCATACGGACATCACTTGAATCATCGCTGTTAATATCCGCCACGTAGGTGAATCCACTTTTCCGCCCTTCATCCGTGGCCATAATGTCCGGCTGATGTTCCCGCAGCCATGCATTGACCGGCACAATCAGCAGGTTGATATCACCGCTGTAATCCGTCACGACAATATCCAGCGTGTAGCGGTTCTCGAAGGATAACGACGCGGCCAACGTGGCGTTAATAACGCCGCCGTCCACAAACATGTGCAACATGTCCGGGTTATCACGCAGCAACGGCACGGATTTAAAGAGCGCCTTTTTCAGGCTGGCGGGCTTCAACATCGTGGGACTCCTGACACTGTTTAACGGCTTCGACTTGCAGCGCACAGCTCACCAGCGCGCCCTCCAGTTGGCGATTGTCTTCACTTAAATCACCGTTGGTTTTCGGGTGGCTTTCCGGTATCGGGCAACTGCTGACTTTCGGACAGCCAACGTAAATAATCGACGGGGTTGGTAAATTCTGGTCGCGTGTGCAGCCGGATAACATCATCAGGCAGAGCAGACCGATACCAGCGGCGCAGGGCTTCATTTTCATTGAGTAACCTCGTGATGGTCTGATTACGGCGACTGGCAAGCTGACCCGCTGCGGTGATTTGCTGACGCAGTACCACCTGCGCCCGCTCGTTACGCTGACCGCTGGCTTGCAGTTCACTGATGGCCACCGCGTTGGCCGCAAGCGCTACCTGCATTTGTGCAATCGTGCGGTTTGCCGCTGTGACTTTGTTATTCGCCCATCGCCAACCAGAAAGGGATGCCACCAGCGAGAGCAGTAACGCGGCAATGATAAATTTCATGGCACCCCCTTTAGGCAATGTTTCAGCTCGCGTGCGCGCCGGTTCTCCAGCCCCGCATTTTTTACGCCGTTGACATATACCCAGCGCGGGAGCTGCTGGCATGCTTTCGCCCACTCAGCACGCCTGATAAATGCCGCCAGCGTAGAGCCGCAAGCTGCGCCGGTGCCGACGTTAAACGCCATACTGACCACCGCGTCATACACCGGCTGCGGCATGGCCACCGGCATACACTTATCCACGGCGCGCTCAGTCATGATGACGTCGGCTATCAGATTGCGGGCGGCGTCATGTTCGGTGATATTTGTCGCCGGTTTCACCCCCGCAGTGTGGCCGATGCCTGATGTCCATACGCCTGCGCTGCACTGGTACGGACTCAGGCGGCACCCCTCAAGGTCAGCAATGAGTGCCAGCCCTTCATCGGAGGTTTTTACATAACGGTAATCAGGCATCAGTGCGGCCAGTGCCAGCACGATGGCCACACTGCAACGCTTAACGATTGAGCTCATCGAAAACCCTCCGGCTCAGGCCGTTACGCTCCAGCAATTTGTAACTTTTGCGGCGGTAATACCAGTTAACAAAGAATGTCCCTACCGCCACCAGAGCCCCCACCAAAAACGCAATATCTTGCGGGGTCAGCGCACCGATAAACGCCAGTGACATGGCGAGGCCGTAGGCAATCTGTGATGTAATTTTTTCCATTGTCAGTCCCATAGCTGGACGGTTTCAGAAACCGGCGCGGCGTCAACGGCGGGTAAAATCACCACGGTGCCATGTGGCAAGATTTCGCCCAGTTCAGCCAGCCCGAGATTGGCAGCAAGCACGGACTCAACCACGCCGCCGGTGCGCCCATAGTGGCGATAACACAGGGCGTCGAGCGTGTCGCCCTGCTGCGCGATAACCTGCATCAGAGCTGGCTCACCATGCCGCGTGCCTGACCTTGCAGGCGGGAGACGTGCCAGCGCATATCACGCCATTGGTCATCCACAGAAACCTCCAGCGCTTCGGCCTTTTTGTCCCCTTTCGCGCTGGCGTCATAGCTGCGGTAACGCTCATAAATCACGGCGGTGGTCATCGCGCAGACCGCGCTCAAATAGTGGAAACACTTCACGCTTTCACCGTCGAGCTGCTCGGCGGGAACCTCCGCCAGCGTTTTAAAACCCGCCTCAATCTGCGCATCTCGATACGGATAAAGCTCGGCGTTCACCTCAGCCATCGCGGCTTTGATTGCCCGGCGAAAACGTGCAGGCGTGACGACGTGGCCAAGCCGGATGTTTTCGCTCACCTGCTCCGGGTCAACGTCAGGGAAAAAAAAGGTATTGGTGATAACCGGACTCACCACCGCATCAGGCGGAATAACCAAGTCAGGGGAAACAACCACAGCGGGTCGCGCCGGGGCGGTGGTCATAACAATGTCCATTTCTCAAACCTCAAATAGGTGGACGGTGGACGCAGGCGTCAGACGAGGTAAAAACCTGCATCAGCCTGCGTGCCGTCCGGCGCGGGGCGCTTTCAGTTAACTGCCGGAGAGTGCGGTTTTGCGTGGACGTCCACGCTTAGCCTGCGTCGCCGCAGGCTTTGCGGCCTTGCCCGTACGCCCGCGCTTAGCCGGGGCGGCTTTGGGCTTCACAGGTTCAGGCGCTGGCCGCAATTCTCTCTCCAGCCGTTCTATGTCTTTTTTCACACCGGCGGCGCTGTCGAGCTGCATCGCGCGTTGCAGGTGGATCAATGCCTGCTCAGGCTGGCCGTTATCACGCAATACCTGACCGGTAATTTTGTGCAGCTTGGCGCGCACCGGGTCGGGCATATCAAACGGGAGCGTCATATCAATGGCGGTCAGCAGGTCATCAACGCTGACGGGCTCACCGGCACTGCGAGCACGCATTGCCGCCAGCGCAACATCTTCGGCAAACAGGTACGGCGCGGGGCGTTTGTTGTTAGGGACGGTCAGTCCGTGTTTCAGCGCATAACGCGCCATGTCAAATGACCCGCGAATGTCTCCGGCATCCAGCGACCACTGGAGCATGGTCATCAGAATGTCGTCCTGACTGCCCGCATCGCTGGTCAGTACACCGGCAATCCACGGCGCATACGACGGCAACATGTCGCGCTTACGCCGGGCTTTGTCTTCCACGGAATAAATCGTTTTCAGTATCTGGCGGTCTCCGCGCAGCTTCATCAGCATCTGACCGTAAGGCAGTGCCGAACGCAGCGGATTACTCACCCGCTGCGACGAGGCTTTTTCAGCAGAGACCCGCATCATGTGACGCTGTGCGGGACTCAGCATGGGTTATGCCTCGCTTTCTGTTTCGGCTGGGGTTTCGCTGTCCGTAACAGGTGCGGACAGTTGAGAGGTTTCCGCAGGCGTAAAATCACCGAGCTGGATGTTTTCAATCATCGCCGCGCAGCCGTAGTCCTCGACCACATAGTCAATTTTCAGTGACTCGTAGTTTTCGATGCGGTCACGGCGCGCCACTTCTTCGATATGACGGCGGTGCGAGCTGTCCATGATGTAAATAGACAGGTTATCCAGACGGGTGATCAGCAGGGCATTGTCAGGGAAGTACGGCACACGAACCGCTGGCAAATTGCCGATGCGCTTCTGGCTGACGATGATGTCACCGGCCAGTTTTTCGCTGTTTTCCTGTGATTTATTAATCAGCGGGAAATACTTATCGGAAAGCATTTTTCGGCCACACACGACAACCAGATTCGGGTCTTCGGAGTGCCAAGCGTCCAGCAGAAAATCGGTGGCATTCATGACAGCAGCGTCGATATTTTCGAAATCACCGTTCTTACCGATTCGCACGGTGGCGGAGACGACTGCGCCGTCGTCATCGGTGATTTTATCCATCACGCGCTCGGCGGCTTCGTTGCGCATTTTTTGCAACCAGCCCACAGCCACGTCCTGCAACATCGGGTATTTGCTGCGGTCAGAGTCCGCCGCACGGCTTACGCCGTTGAAACCGGCCATGATGTAATCCAGCGCCTGACGTTTGGCGATAGCGTCACGCAGACGGATCTGGAAGTCCTGATAACGCGCCCACAGGTCAAGGGTGTTGTAACGGATATGGAAATCGAAATTCACCTGCTCGCATTTATATTTACGCGAGGTCAGCGACTGGAAATCGGCGGTTTTACGCTCTTTGTCGCCGTCGGTGTTCGCCGTACTCGCGATTGAGCCCGTCACGCCGAGGCCGATTTTTTCACCTTCCTGCTCATCCACCGGCACCATATTGATGCGGGTCAGAAACTCGGATGACTCCTGCACGGTGGTGATAAGGGTCTGCGTCACCGACGGCTCAACGCTGAATTTATGGCTCAGGTCTTCTACGCTAACGCCGTTGAGTTCAGCGACGCGGGACAGGTAGGCATTGAATTTAAAGCGAGTATTTTTGCGCATATTTCTCTCTTAATTTTTTCAGGAATTCAGGATTAACGCTGCCGATCAGCAGTTGGTCATAAAGGTGCTGGCACCGTCCCCGCCGGGGGATACCGGGCGTTTGGGCTGCTTAAAGCTTTCGGTATCGTCAAGCGACGATTGCAGGGAAGAAAGCGCCGTTTCGCTGGCAGAGACCTGACCTTTAAGCGCGGTGATTTCCTGCTCCATAGCGCTGAAACGCTGTGCGGTGGCTTCGCCCGCGTTTTGCAGCTCTTCGGCGACGATGGTGATTGCTCCCTGCACGTCAGAAAAACGGGCGTCGTCGCTGGTCTGCTTCGCTTTGAACATCCCTTTGATTTTTCCGGTCAGGCTGCAAATCGCGCTTTCGGGCTGATTTTCGAATACCAGCTCAGCCAGCGTGGCCACAGAGAACAAATCATCGGGGTGGTCTTTCTTACTGGCCAGCGGGTTGACCTTGGCGCGGGCGCTGAATTCCAGCATTTCGGTGCCGAGGCTTGCCGGGTCATCAGTGACGGCCAGACCTACCAGATAGGCTTTACCGGTGTTGGCGAAATTCGGGCGAATTTCCATGGACGTATAAATTTTCTGACCGGCTTTGACCATAGCGGCCAGCTCGTCAGTGGGGGTCATTTTGGCGAACAACGCCCATTTGCCATTGAGGATTGAATCATCATCAATCAGCTCTTCTTTCAGCTCGACCACATCGCCAAGGCGCTTAAAGTCGCCGTTTGGCAGCAGCCCCCGGAAGTGCTCCAGATTGATGCGGCAACCGTAGACACGCGGGTCAAATGACGCCGCCATTTGATGAATATCGTTGGCGTCGATTTCGCGCCCGTCGCAGGTGTCACCCTCAACGCCGATACGAAACCATTGAGATACTTTCTTTGCCATTGTTCGCTGTCCTATGTGGGTTGGGTTCGGGCTTAGTTTCCCGACCTGACGCCCCAACGGCCAGCGGTTGGCGTCTGACGATCTGTTACACAACAGGGGGTTAATGCGAGGGTTTGAGCGGTTGCGTAGCGTTGCAGCCATTGATGCAACGGAGCGATGACATGACCGAAAATAACAACACTGGAATAATCAACGACCCTCGCAGACAGGCGGCACTGTTCTACTGGCAGGGTTTTTCCGTGACCCAAATTGCGGAAATGCTGAACCTGAAAAAACCGACGGTGCAAAGCTGGAAACAACGCGAGAAATGGGACGACATCGCGCCAATTTCCCGTATTGAAAACAGCATCGAGGCGCGGCTGAGTCAGTTGGTAATGAAAACCAAAAAAGAGGGGCAGGATTTTAAAGAAATCGACCTACTAGGCAGGCAGATTGAACGTCTGGCACGGGTTAACCGCTACATGGCCACCGGCAGTGAGGCGGATTTAAATCCCAACGTGGCCAACCGAAATAAAGGCGAACGTAAGAAGGTGGAGAAAAATGTTTTCTCTGACGAGGCGATCGCGAAACTCAGCGATATCTTTCTCGATGATGCGTTTGAATATCAGCGCGGCTGGCATCAGGCGGGTTTGCAGCATCGTATCCGCAATATTCTTAAATCCCGACAGATTGGCGCGACCTTCTTTTTTGCCCGCGAGGCGTTGCTTGATGCGCTGACCACAGGGCGTAATCAGATATTCATCTCGGCCAGTAAATCGCAGGCGCACGTCTTTAAAAATTACATCATCGACTTTGCCCGGCAGGTGGACGTAGACCTTAAAGGCGATCCGATGCAGCTTTCAAACGGCGCGCGCCTGTTCTTTCTGGGGACAAATATCCGTACCGCGCAGAGCTACACCGGCAATCTTTATCTGGATGAATACTTTTGGATCCCGAAATTTCAGGAACTGCGCAAAGTGGCCTCCGGGATGTCGCTGCATAAAAAATGGCGTACCACCTATTTCTCTACGCCGTCGAGCCTTGCCCACAGTGCCTATCCGTTCTGGTCTGGAGAGCTATTCAACAAAGGCCAGCGCGATAAGAGCAAGCGTATTCAGCTTGACCTCAGTCACAGCCATTTAGCTGCGGGGGTTAAATGTGACGATGGCCAGTGGCGGCAGATTGTCACCATAGATGATGCGCTGGCCGGTGGCTGCGACCTGTTCGACCTCGACCAGCTTTGTCTGGAATATGCCCCGTCGGAATATCAGAACCTGCTGATGTGCGAATTTGTCGATGATAAAGCGTCGGTGTTTCCGTTCGAATCGTTGCAGGGCTGCATGGTGGACAGTCTGGAAGAGTGGCCGGACTTTAATCCCTACGTTCACCATCCGTTTGATAATAATCCGGTGTGGATTGGTTACGACCCGTCGGAGGCGAACGGCGGCGACAGTGCCGGTTGCGTCGTCATCGCCCCACCGGAACAGCCGGGCGGCATATTCCGCATTCTGGAGCGGCACCAATGGCAGGGCATGGATTTTGATGCGCAGGCCAAGGCGATTGAGGCACTGACGGAAAAATATAACGTCGAGTACATCGGCATTGACGCCACTACAGTGGGTCAGGGCGTTTACCAGCTCGTCAGGCAGTTTTACCCGGCTGCGCGCGAAATTAAATACACGCCGGAAATCAAAACCGAAATGGTGCTGAAAGCGAAAAACACCATTCATCGCGGTTGCCTGCAATACGACGCCGGGCACACCGATATCACCGCCTCATTCATGGCCATTCAAAAGACTATGACGGCCAGCGGGGCTAAATCGACTTTCCGAGCCAGCCGCAGTGAAGAAGCCAGCCATGCTGACGTTGCGTGGGCAACCATGCACGTATTAATCAACGAGCCGCTGACAGCCGCCTCCGGCAGACAAATGAAATCCACTTTGGTGATGTACTGATATGAGCAAACGAAACCGCAGGGCAAAAAAACTGACAGCGCAAAATGACACGCAGAAAAGCGAGATTTTCCGCTTTGACGAACCGGCAACGGTTATGGACAGGCGCGACATTCTCAATTATCTGGAGTGCATGAGTAACGGGAAGTGGTACGAACCGCCGGTGACGTTCTCCGGGCTGGCTAAAAGCTTTCGCGCCGCCGTTCATCACAGCTCGCCAATGTATGTTAAGCGCAACATTCTGGCCAGCACGTTTATCCCGCACCCGATGCTTTCACAGCATCAATTTAGCCGTTACGCGCTGGATTACATTGTTTTTGGTAATGCGTTCATTGAAAAGCGCATGAGCGTGACGGGCAAACTGCTCAGGCTTGAGACCTCACCGGCCAAATATACACGGCGCGGCATAGAGGATGATGTCTACTGGTTCGTTGAAGACTTTACCACCCCGCACGCGTTTAGCCAGGGGGACGTATTCCACCTGCAAGAGCCAGACATTAATCAGGAATTGTACGGTTTGCCGGAATACCTCAGCGCGTTAAACAGCGCGTGGCTCAATGAGTCCGCCACCCTGTATCGCCGCAAGTATTTCCTCAACGGCGCTCATGCGGGTTATGTCATGTACGTGACTGACCCGGCGCAAAACTCTCAGGATGTCACTGCTCTGCGCGACATGATGACCAAATCTAAGGGCTCAGGTAATTTTAAAAATATTTTCTACCATGCCCCCGGTGGAAAAGCTGACGCTATTAAAATCATCCCGCTCAGCGAGGTAGCCACAAAAGATGATTTCTTTAACATCAAAAAAGCCACGCGTGATGACCTGCTCAGCGCTCACCGTGTACCGCCGCAGATGATGGGGATTATCCCGGACAACACCGGCGGCTTTGGTGACGTAGAGAAAGCAGCAAAGGTATTTGTGCGAAATGAACTGGTTCCCTTACAGGAGCGCATGAAAGAGTTAAACGAGTGGGCAGGAATGGAGGTGGTAAGGTTCAACGAGTATGAGCTTTAAGCCCTAAAACAATTCACAGACCGCCGGTAATAAGGCGGTTTTTTTATGCCCGCCGCATACGCCATCAGAAGCACCACACGCCGCGCACCGCCGCCAAAGCATCCGATTTCATCCCAAACTTTAAAACCCCGCCACAGCGCGCACAGACGCGATAATAATTAAATAAAAAGCCGCCAGCGCGCAATGCTATCCCCGCCACGCCTGCCCGCTTTATGTGCCGGTTTTAATGCAGTTGCATGATCTTAACCGAAGCGCGCCAGCACTAACGCTAAGGGAGATAAAGGCCATTATTAAAAGCATGCAAAATAATGCGTTAAGTGCATGCACGCCTGAGAATTAAATGCTCATAACAAAAAACAGTAAAAACATGATAGAAATACAACTGTTATAGTGGCTAACTTATGCTTAGTTAAATTAAGCGGGAGTGAGTCAATGAACAATTTTAATCAGAAAGCCGTGCTCAACTGTGTGTCTGCTAACTTTGGGTATTATCCCGCTCAAATAGACATAACAACTGAGCATTTTAGCGTCTCGACCTTACCAACCCTGATTGAGTCTATCAACGCAGTGACAAATAATTTTGGAATGCTAAAAGATTGGATTTACCCTGGTGCACAAGAAGTAATAACGTTGGGAGCCGGTGTCAGTAAAATGCCTTACAGCGCGAGAGTATTTGGGATGCCAAAAACACATACGCTTCATTTGTACGGTAGACACGAAAAAAAAGATATAGAATTTGTCGTGTGGATTCTTTCATTTTTCCTTGGCATGAGGCTAACAACGTCAGAGGCGGGATTCTTAGATTCCACCTCAACAAAACCTAACAAACTAGTTGATTTCGTATTGCACAAAAGCGGCCCACAGGCAGCCATTCAAGTGGCGTTAAATTTTATTCATTCTAATAAAGGCGATACAATTTCACTAAAAAGAATTGCTGCGATCGTTCATGCGCTATTCATTGCACAGAACCCACAGAATCTATCATTTGAGAGATTTCAATATTTATACATGTCACTCGATGGATGTTTCGCATCATTATGGGAAGCTGGAGACAAACGTAAACCAAAACATTCTATGCGAATAAAATGGATGTGCGATAAATTTAACATGCCAGTTCCTCCGTGGGCGGGTGAACAATCATTAATTGCATCTCTCAGAAATGAAAGTTTCCATGAGGCTATTTTCTTTGGACAACCACTAGGCTTTTCTAGCCTTCTTGATAGTCCAGATCACCCCATACCTCAGAATTTAACACTTCAAATGGAAGCATTAATCTGCCGATTACTAATTGCTATTTTAGGTGTAAAAGATCAAGCTTATATAACATCCCCAATCAACTCTCGTGAAATGCATGCATTGACCATTCAACTAACATAATTATTAATGCAATATCCACTACTATCCCACTAGCGCTAAATCAGCGCTAGTGGGTTATAAATAGCATCACATTAACTCAACTGTTATTTAGACACTTTTTCTTTGATGTAGTTGATAATCCCCATTATCAACTCACTAATCGGCGTCGCCAATTGTATTGTATTTGAATCACTTTTGTCGTTGCGATTTTTATCTGTTGGATGTTGGAATGCAGACTTGAGCAGAGTCAAAAGTAAAGTTAAACCAACACCAAGAATAAATGCGACTATTGCTATAAGGGAACTGGCGGATAACCAATCAGTAGATAAGTTAGACATAGCATTTCGATTTTGATCCAAAACCGAAGCCGCTGGTGGTACTGCTGCTGATTCATGACCATTCTCAGGTAGATTGGTACATTTTGTTGAGGGTTGACAGGTATCAGCTTCTGGCGTTTGAGTCAAAGCCGTAACAATACTACTTTTCGCCACAAGAAGGCTATTACCTACCTTAAGAGCAAAATGTAAGCCGTAGGATAGGAAAACTATTGCGAAAAAAAGCACTGTGAAAGATAAAACCAGTCGCATCCCGCGTCTCTCAATACCGTCATGCACATCCCTTCTTATGAGAATATCAGGATCTGCATCTCCGGTAGGAGGCGGTGTCGGAGAACCCGGAGGTACTTGTGTCGGGGCTTGTCCAGATAAATCTACATTTGCCATAAAAAAAATCACCATTATTTTCAGAATAATGGTGATTTTAAACTGGTTTAAGAAAAGTTAAAGGGCTATCAATAAGCCATGCCTAAACTTTTTAGGCGCCAATGCATGGCTGCCTCTGAAACATTGAAGATGTTCGCCAAACGCCAAGTACTATCAACACCTTCGCGAGAAACTAATTGACGAATAGCATCCTCAGGCATTAGAAGTTCAGCGGCAAACTGATTAGCTTCAATTTCACTATAGTTAACTGTACCAGTTGAGTAATTCCCAACGTTATCACGATGGTATTCTCCATCTTGCGTATGACCCAAAACATGATGACCGAGTTCATGCGCGACTGTGAAACGTTGGCGGTTATAATGTTCGTTAGAATCAAAATAAATTCTAGGTATGCCATTTTTAATGACGGCCAGACCGCTTAACCCATCGTTGTTATGAGCCGATTCTCTGAGTGCTTCTACTCGAGCACCCCATGCTTCCGCAAGCTTAAACGGATCGACAGGCAGTCGGCGATCCCAATAGCGATCAAGCAGACTTTTAGCTGCATAGTTCATGGTTGCCTCCTACAGTGAAAGTTAAGGGTGTACAGCCTTACCATTTTTATAAAATCATGTCAATACTGTTTTTTCAGCCACTAATATATCACTAAAACAGTTTTTCTCATAATACATTTTAGCTCTCCGCTATTTAACCACAGCCCAAGGTTCATAAATAAATCTTAAGCTGTGTCGCTTAGTGCAGTACGGTGTTTAGCCCTCCTATAATTTAGCTGGCATTTAGCTTTTGTTTCATTTGTTCCCGATATTGAAGCTAGGCCAATCCTGCTGAAACGGATATGAAAATTTCTTACCGTCAAACATCACCGAAGCACCCCGCGCCAACGCCTCTAATTCCCAGCGCTCTGATGTTATTTTGTTTCGTGATAAATCTCGCGCAATCTGCGGCATTCTTTCGCGCTCTCGTCGTGTCATACGTGCGGATGGGGCACAATCTCGTGCTTTTGACGGATTAAATGTGTGTTGATGGTGATTGACCTTCGAGACCTGCCCCTTTAATGCGTCTCTGAGCACCTTGGTGACATCCGGCTCATTCCAATCTACAGCGCCGGTCTCTATAAGATTCATCACCGCTGCGGCGTACTCAGGAGGTGTGGCAGGCAATAAATGCCCGGCTCCGGTCTCGACCTCCCCACAGTTATTGACAGGACTCCGAGGCGCGCCGGAGGCGCTTAGTAAATTCAAAGGATGAACAGCAACATCAACGGCCTTAGAGACAATGCGCCATTGTGTTGTACGGGTTTCATGAATATGACCAGCACCAAGATGCGGGGCATAAATACCGATAACCTTCTGGATCTCTTCGTCATATTCGTTCAGCTCATCAACAACATGGCGAGCAGTTCTGACGGTTTGCACATCACGCGGCACGTTTGCGCCACCCTGTGCCGAAATGTATGCGGCAAAATCGCCTGTATCAGCTGCTGTGCGGGCAGCTTCGACCAGCTCATCAAACTCATTGGCGATACTCACACCACGCGGTAAGCGGCGCAGTTCGCGATAGGCTCCCATGGTCGGAAGACCAATAGGTTTAAACTGAGGGATACGCCAAGTGGAAGCCCAAGCTGTTACCGCTGCGGCCGTTTCTGATAGTGGGCGTCCGGTATCGTGATCAAGTTCGCCATCAAGGGCGTAACCATCGATATTTTTTGCAATGTATTTAGCTATATAACCCGCAGCACCACCTTTATTCATATGCTTACACTGAAAACGCTGCTTTTGAGCGCCGCGCTCTTGGCCGTCTTCTTTTAGTGCATAACGACGCATGATATCGACAGCCGCCTGACGCTGCGCACGGTCGCAGAACAGCATCATGTGCCAGTGGGGGGTGGCGTCGTGGTGCGGCTCAACAACACGCATCCCATAAACCCTGACACCAGCGTCTTTAAACGCCGTGCGCATTTTGCTCCAGATTTTCACCAGATAGCGCTGGCCGTCTTTTGGTGAAAACGCCGCATCATCCCACTTGTGATTAAAATTAACTTGGCGCTTTTCTTTCGCTCCGACCTGACGTGTTGGGTGATATTTAGACGGCGTGGTGATGGTGATAAACATGCCGATATGCCCCGCGCTGGCAGCATATTTTTCTATTCCTGCAATGGTGCTCATTAGCTCCATGCGGCGGATTTCAGGGTTAGAAATACTCCCCATAACTTTATCAATTAGGTCGATGCGCTCGCCGGTTTCGACGTTCTCCAAATCGCAGGATTTCAGATATTCCATTGCGGCCAGGCGGCGCGCGCGAACATCGCGAATGGCTTGCTTGCTGGCATAGCCTGACTTTTGCAGATTGACCTCACCAACAGCAATCAGCAGTGCTTCACGCCACTGCATCCGTTGCGCTTTGAACTGGCGAACCCACCACTCATCATTTACCAGCCGGGCAATACTGGAGAACGCTGCGCGCATGTCCATTTTTCGCTTACTGTATTTTTTCCAGTGCATAGGGCTGACATTAAAGCGACGGGCAATCCCGGCAATCTGCCCGTATATTTCCTGCTGTGCCCGGTCAGTAAATAGTGCTGATTGCTCGCCATCGTGCCGGGCAATGTACTGATCGCTTAAATCTTCGTATTCGGTAAATAGACGTGATGATATCCGCATAGCCAACAGCTTAAGCTCGCGGTCATTCATGCCCGGCAATTGACGATAGGTTTCTGCCTCTTCGCTAAAGAGCTGCAACGCTCGACCCTCGAATTCCTGCGCATATTTATGGTTAATAATCTCAATGCGCGGCCAGATGCGAGGCATAAAAACGTTGAACAGGAAACGGTGCGCGGTCAGCAAGCCGGAGGCTTTACGCAGATACTCATGACGACCGGCAAAGATGCCGCTCAGAAAATGTGGAAGGGAATGAATTTTATTTAAAATCGCTTGCCCCTGATGGTATTCATCACGGGTAAGCGCTCTTTCTTTGCCGATAGATTCTTTTGGCGCACTCCAAGAATAAACACCAACAAATTTAACCTTGTTGGTGCTGTTGATTTTTGGCGGCGGCGAGGGGGCAACGCGCCCCCTTGTAATTAAGTGCATTATTATTTATTCACTGAGGCAGCAAAAAATGCCTCTTGGCAAAGTTTCCCAACATTCTCAATGGATGACGCAAGCTCTGAAATGGTTTTCACTTTTGATGCGCGAATATCAAAATGAATAAGACCACCCACCAATTGATCAATCCTTGAGTAATAACCAATAGCCTCTAAATACTCTTGACCTTTCTTTTCTCCAGAAAGAACCATTTTCTTTTTATTCAGAATAAACTGTAATGAGTCACTTGTTATTACCCATGAACCCCCTACTGCAATACGAATCATAATGAGCCCCTATAATGCTTCTGTTTCTTTTCGGTAATTTCTTGGCACGATACGCAGCGCACCACTCCGGGGAACGCTGCGCGGCGTGCTGCGGGGATTGGCTGGTCGCAGTCTTCACAGACCGAGGCTGATACACCGCTGTTGTTGATACGACGAGCCTCAATCTGCCCGGCTAAAACATCAAGATTTCTTTGTTGTATTGAGTCCATTAAATCTGGCATTACATAACCCCTTGATTTTCTAAACCTGCATTATGAAAACGAATAGACTCTTGTTGGAGAAGTTCTAATAACTCCACTTTATTTAAATCATCTTTTATGGCGTGACTGATTAACGCATCAAGATGCGAGGAGAAACTAATAGCTGCATCATTACGTGCTTCATTGCGAGCCTGTTGTAACATCCAGTCATTCGCCTCACTGGCTGCTTTATTCCTCATTTCTTGGCCGACTGTTAAAGACATTTATTTAACTCCAGATAAAGAGAAGCCCTACGCCGTCAAGCGCAATATTTAAATCAAACCATTAGTGGAGGTAAGTTTCTGGGCGAACCGACGTTAATACCGTGGGAGCATTTTCAAATAGGCTGAATAACTCACGTAAAGCTCTAAATAAATCCTCCCGCCAAGTACAAGCCTCATCATCAATTCGCCAATGCGGCATGCTGAATTCTTCTGATGTTAAACCGGCGTGTAAATACAAAGTCCGGCGTTCGCTAATACTCAGACGGGATATAAAACGGGCTTTAGTCATTCCTACGCATCGGAATTTATCAAAAGCACAACGCAGCTCATCAATAGCGCAAACAATAAGCTCGCGGTCAGCTTCATTCATTTCTTCCAAATTCATAACTGAATGAGACTGTTTTAATTGAGCGTGGAAGCACACTGTCAGGCGTTCGCGCTCGGTCATCAGATTGTAAAGTTCACACGTTTTAAGCCAGCGAGCCTGTGCAAGACGCTCGCCTACAACACGGCGCAATCCCTGCGGCTGTTTCATTACGAGTGCTGCGGTGATAACTGTCATTTTTGCCCCCATGATAAAAACATTTTTAATGCTGCAATGCGTCCAACAGGGCGCTGTCGGATAATGATTCCTTTACGTCCCTTCCCATGAGTAATAGAAGCATTCATAGGGCGGCTGACCTGATGGTTCCGCAGCATCTGTGCTATTGAAATTGGCGTTTTCATAAACCCATCCATAACAGCCAAGCATCACGCTGCTCTTTAGGTCGGTTGTAAAATGCTTCTTTAACTGCCCGATTAAACTCAGGGATAAATACCCATTTATCACCGGCGCGAGCATGAGGTTTGCTCGGATCACGCAGCTCAATTACAGGGAGTTTGTTTGCTCTAACCATTTCTGTTACTGCGCTCTGAGATTTCCCCAGCAGTTCAGCAAATTTATCCACATGAACTGCGTCAAGCGGGTAACGGATCGCATAATCTTCAGCTTTCATTTGTGCTAATCTCCATTGATCCAACTCCATATAAAACGTCTAGAACCGTTCTAAGCCGTCTGACGGTTGGATTTTCACACCTTAAAAGGTTTCTTAATGGGTACCTTTTAGGGGCAATATAGTCTCCAATAGGAAACCATGTCAATGTCTATGGGCCAAAAACTTAAAGCCGTTCGAAAGGCTGAAGGATTAACTCAGAAAAAATTCAGTGAAATCAGCGGAATTGCTTTGAGTACACTTAAAAACTATGAGGGTGACTACAAATCACCCGGCTTGCAGGTGCTTTTACAGGTAACCAATGCACCACAATTTCAGAAATACACTCTGTGGTTAATGACAGATAAAACTGCGCCGCAAGCTGGTCAGATAGCACCGGCTTTCGCACACATTGGGCAAGACTCAACGGATTCAGACCACTCAGAGAAACAGATTGGTTAACACTATATAAACATTACATTTTCACTATTTGTTACCAAGATAGTGAAATATGCACCGGAGGGCTTTCTTATGTCGATTAAGAAGCTCGATGATGGTCGCTATGAAGTGGACATTCGACCTGCCGGGCGCGAAGGACGTCGCATCCGTCGGAAATTTGATAGAAAAACTGAGGCTATCGCTTTCGAGCGTTACACATTGGCCAACGCAACCCAAAAGGAATGGGTGGGTAAGAAAACAGACCGGCGAACGCTTAGTGATTTGTTGGATATCTGGTGGAAGTATTTCGGCAAGAATCATCAACACGGGACAAAAGAGCAAGGTCATCTGAAAAAGACCATTGCGGGAATTGGCGACAGACCCCTTAACCAACTAAACAAACGCGCTGTGATGGACTACCGGAGTACTCGACTTGATGCAGGGATAAGTGCAGCCACGATTAACCGTGAGATTTATCGTTTTTCCGGCATGTTTACCAAGCTCATCGAACTGGAGGAGCTTTGCAGCACAAATCCGATTCATGGAATTTCGCCCTTACCGGAAGCCATCCCGGAGATGACTTTTTTAGATTTTCAAGAAATTGAAACGCTGTTGGATGTTCTGGAAGGTGATGCAAGATTGGTCGCGCTTATAGCACTGAGCACTGGCGGGAGGTGGACAGAGGTTTTAACCCTTAAACCCTCGCAGGTAATAAATTGCCGGATAACTTATTTGAAGACAAAGAATGGAAAAAAGCGCACCGTTCCGATTTCTGAAAGTCTACAAAAAGAAATCTTATCCAAGGCGAGCGCAAAGCTTTTCAAAGTTGATTACGAGAAGTTTTGTGAGGTTTTAAGAAAGGTAAAATCTGATCTGCCAGCAGGCCAGGCGACGCATATTTTAAGACATACGTTTGCAAGTCATTTTATGATGAACGGTGGCAATATTATTGCCTTACAGCAGATTCTAGGTCATGCAAACATTCAGCAAACAATGGCATACGCTCATTTAGCGCCTGATTATTTGCAAAATGCTATTACTCTAAATCCGCTACGTGGCGAGATCGATCTACGAGCTGATGGGTTTAACAAGTAAGGCGTAAGATTGGGGCTGGTATTGTTGAAGCTGACATTATCGGTCTCTAACTGCGTCCACATCGTGTCCACGCTGATGACAACTTAGGAGTATTTGAGACGGTTCCAGCTATTTGTAATTGACTGTTTTAATTATGATTTACATCTAAGTCTTTGAAAAAAAACCCGCCGATTAAGGCGGGGAAGACAGGGATGGTGTCTATGGCAAGGAAAAACAGGGATCTTACTCGGTCGTGCTGGTACTACTCGTCTTCTGGGCAGAAGAGGGCTGTAATCCAGATAACTGCATTTGCATCTGTTTCATGCGCTGCTCATGTTTCTGGTTCAATACATCTTTTTGCTCAGGGGTCAGCAGATTAAACATCTGGTTGCGGATGCGGGCCATTTCGACCTGACGATCCACCTGCTCCTGAGCCATTAATTCAGCTTGTGCTCGCACGGCGGCCTGATCAAACTTTTCGGCGGTAACCAGCCTGTGCATCGTTTCTATCTGTTCTACATTTACATGGGGTAGATCTTTACGAGCCTGGTGCATCAGGTCACGCATTTGCTGGCGCTGTTGCTCAGTAAGATTTACACCATCAAACATGGTGTTGCGTTCCTGAGGCTTATCCAACATCGTGCTATCATGTTCTGCTGGCATCGCCGACACTGGTTTCGCACCATCTGCTAAAACGACACCTGAACTCAGCGTCAGAAGCGTGGCCAAACCGAATGAAGCTGCCTTAAACATCACATACTCCTAAAGTCTTTATCGCTTCATCGCGAATCATTGAAAAGCAGTCTAAACCTGCTGCTGCAAACAAGCGTCAGTGCTTGTAAAAGTACGTAAAGTCATGGAATAGCGGCAATTGATGACGTATTTTGCGTCTAGAGGTAAATACAATGAATAAAATTTTGTTAGTTGATGACGACCGTGAACTGACTTCACTTTTGAAAGAATTGCTCGAAATGGAAGGCTTTAATGTTGTAGTGGCTTACGACGGTGAGCAGGCATTAGAGAAAATCGATAATACCATCGATCTTCTGTTACTTGACGTGATGATGCCGAAGAAAAACGGCATTGAAACCCTTAAAGAATTACGCCAGCGCCATCAGACGCCAGTGATTATGTTAACTGCTCGTGGCAGTGAATTAGACCGTGTCCTCGGCCTCGAACTGGGTGCCGATGACTATCTGCCAAAACCGTTTAACGACCGTGAGCTTGTGGCACGTATCCGGGCCATGTTGCGGCGTTCTAACTGGAGCGAACAGCAGCAAACCAATGAGAACAACGGTTCACCGACGCTTGAAGTCGATGGCTTACAACTGAACCCCGGCCGTCAGGAAGCCAGCTTTAACGGTGAAGCGCTGGATTTAACCGGCACTGAATTCACCCTGTTGTACTTACTGGCAAAACATCTCGGACAGGTCGTTTCCCGCGAACATCTGAGTCAGGAAGTGCTGGGTAAACGTCTGACGCCGTTTGACCGTGCTATTGATATGCACATCTCGAATTTACGCCGTAAATTACCCGATCGTCAGGACGGACATCCATGGTTTAAAACCCTGCGTGGACGCGGTTATCTGATGGTTTCTGCTTCATGATAAACAGTCTTACGGCACGTATTTTTGCCATTTTCTGGTTCACATTAGCCTTAGTGCTGATGCTGGTATTAATGGTGCCGAAACTCGATTCACGCCAGATTACGCCGTTGCTTGATAACGAGCAGCGGCAAGGCCTGATGATTGAACAACACGTTGAAGCTGAACTGGCGACCGATCCTGCCAATGACCTGATGTGGTGGCGCCGGTTGTTCCGTGCCATCGACAAATGGGCACCGCCGGGTCAACGCTTGTTGCTGGTGACCAGCGAAGGGCGCGTTATTGGCGCTCAGCGCAATGAAATGCAGATCGTACGTAACTTTATCGGCCAGTCGGATAACTCAGATCGTCCAAAGAAGAAAAAATATGGTCGCGTCGAAATGGTGGGGCCTTTCTCCGTTCGTGATGGCGAAGACAACTACCAGCTTTACCTGATGCGCCCCGCCAGCAGTTCTCAGTCTGATTTTATCAACCTGATGTTCGACCGTCCGCTATTGCTGCTAATCGTCACCATGCTGATCAGCGCCCCGCTGTTGCTCTGGCTGGCGTGGAGCCTGGCAAAACCTGCACGTAAGCTGAAAAACGCCGCAGACGACGTTGCACGCGGCAATCTCAAGCAGCATCCGGAACTCGAAGCCGGACCGCAGGAATTCCTTGCGACAGGTGCCAGTTTCAACCAGATGGTCAGCGCACTCGAACGAATGGTAACAGCACAGCAACGGCTGATTTCGGATATCTCACACGAGCTACGTACCCCACTGACGCGCCTGCAACTGGCCACCGCGTTGATGAGACGTCGTCATGGTGAGGGTAAAGAGCTGCAACGTATCGAAAATGAGGCTCAGCGCCTTGATGGCATGATCAATGACCTGCTGGTGTTATCACGCAGCCAGCATAAAAATGAATTATCGCGCGAAACCCTGAAGGCCAACGAATTGTGGGCGGGTGTGATTGATGATGCACAGTTTGAAGCCGAACAGATGGGTAAAACCCTTGAGGTCACGTCGCCACCTGGCCCGTGGAAACTGATCGGTAATGCTGCGGCTCTCGACAGTGCGCTGGAAAACATCGTCCGTAACGCCCTGCGTTATTCGCATCATCACATTGTCCTGAACTTCGCCCACGACAGTGAAGGGATCACTATCACCGTTGATGACGATGGCCCTGGTGTGAGTGAAGAAGATCGTGAACAGATTTTCCGTCCGTTCTACCGCACTGATGAAGCGCGTGATCGGGAATCCGGCGGCACCGGCCTTGGGCTGGCGATCGTGGATACCGCGGTTCAGCAGCACAGAGGCAAGGTAAAAGCCGAAGACAGCCCGCTGGGCGGCCTTCGTTTGATTATCTGGCTGCCGCTGCACCAGCGTTAAGATTCTGCTATTCTGCGTCCCTCTATCAGGGGGACGCATGCTTAACATTGTTTTATTTGAACCAGAAATCCCGCCCAACACCGGCAACATTATCCGCCTGTGTGCCAACACCGGATGTCAGCTTCACCTCATCGAACCTTTGGGCTTTGGCTGGGACGATAAACGTCTGCGCCGTGCCGGGCTCGATTACCATGAATTCGCCCATATAAAGCATCACGCTAATTATGACGCTTTCCTCAGCAGCGAAAATCCACAACGTCTTTTTGCCCTGACGACCAAAGGCACGCCAGCGCACAGCGCCGTGAGCTATCAGGATAATGATTTCCTGCTGTTTGGCCCCGAAACTCGCGGCTTACCGGCGTCTATTCTGGATAATCTGCCCGCACAGCAGAAAATTCGCATTCCTATGCGCGCAGAAAGTCGCAGCATGAACTTGTCGAATGCTGTTTCTGTGGTGGTTTATGAAGCCTGGCGTCAACTGGGATATCTGGGCGCATTGCTGAAAGAATAGCGGAATGGAAGTGAAGAAGATGGCATGCAGATTCATGCCATCTGAAAAACCGTCAGATACCGTCGCCGAATTCAAAACCCTGCGCAATACCGTTGAAATGCTGATCCATATCCATGGAAGGACGCTCGCTTTCCGGACGCCCGACAATTCGCGCCGGAACGCCTGCAGCCGTGGTGTGCGGAGGAACGGATTGCAACACGACTGAGCCCGCACCGATTTTCGCACCAGCACCCACTTCAATATTGCCGAGGATTTTCGCACCGGCACCAATCATGACGCCTTCACGGATTTTAGGGTGGCGGTCACCGCAGGTTTTTCCTGTACCACCAAGCGTCACAGATTGCAGAATCGATACGTCATTCTCAACCACGGCCGTTTCACCGATGACAATCCCGGTGGCGTGGTCAAACATGATGCCGCAGCCAATACGCGCCGCCGGGTGAATATCTACGCCGAATGACACTGAAATCTGATTTTGGAAATAAATCGCCAGCGCTTTACGATCCTGCTTCCACAGCCAGTTACCGATACGGTATGCCTGCAGCGCGTGGAATCCTTTCAGATAGAGTAACGGGGTGGAATATTTGTCGACTGCCGCATCACGCTGATGCACAGCCAGAATGTCACGGGCAGCAGAGAGGATCATTTGTTCGTCGTTGCGATAGGCTTCTTCGACAACTTCACGGATCGCCATCGCAGGCATAATCGGATTGCCCAACTTGTTGGCCAGAATGTAGCTCAACGCGCCGCCCAGCGTTTCATGTTTTAGCAACGTCGCATGGAAAAAACTGGCCAGCATCGGTTCACACTCAGCCAGCGCTCTCGCCTCTGATTTAATGTTATTCCAGACCAGTTCTAATTCTTCTAGCGACATCACTTTTCCTTACGACTTTGCAAGTTCGGGTAATAAAAAGCCGCCCTGTCGGGAATACCAACAAGGTGGCTATTCTGCAGATGCCTTTCAGTGGCTGTGTTTTTCATCCTTGCTCGCACGGGCAAGCAAACTGATCGCCGCTTCACGCGCATCTTTACCGCAGTACAAGACCTGGTAAATCTGTTCAGTGATTGGCATTTCAACGTTATTACGCTGCGCCAGAGCCCGTACTTCTTTCGTATTGCGATAGCCTTCAACAACCTGACCGATGGTGTCCTGAGCAGTCTGAACATCCTTGCCTTGCCCCAGCATAATGCCAAAGCGACGGTTACGGGACTGGTTATCTGTGCAGGTTAACACCAAATCACCCAAGCCTGCCATGCCCATAAATGTGGCCGGATCAGCGCCTAAAGCGGAACCCAGGCGGGTCATTTCAGCCAGACCACGGGTAATCAGCGCGGTTCTTGCATTAGCCCCAAAGCCGATACCATCAGACATTCCGGCACCAATCGCGATAACGTTTTTAATCGCACCGCCCAACTGAACCCCGATAAAATCGGGATTGCTGTAAACACGGAAGCTTTTGCCACAGTGCAGCAATTGCTGCAGATCTTCGGCAAAACTGGCATCAGTGGCGGCCAGTGAGATTGCCGTTGGCATACCTGCCGCCAGTTCTTTGGCGAATGTCGGCCCGGAAACCACCGCTAACGGAATGGCATCACCGAGTTCTTCGCGTGCGACATCCTGCAACAGACGGCCGGTTTCTGCTTCCAGCCCTTTCGTCGCCCATACCACACGCGCATCAGGGCGCAAATGGGGTTTCAGCTGACGCAAAACGTCACCAAATACATGGCTGGGTACCACAACCAGCACATTACGGCTGGCCGCTAACGCGACAGACAGATTGGTTTCGAGCAACAGATTATCGGGGAACGGAACATCAGGAAGGAATTCCTGATTACAACGGGCACGTTGTAATGCGTTGATGTGGTCGGGATTATGTCCCCACAGCACAACGGGATGGCCATTTCTGGCAAGAGTAATCGCTAAAGCGGTGCCGTACGAGCCGGCACCGATCACTGTCATTGACGCATTGACGGTTTTCATCAGGCATCCTGATGCGGTTCAGCACCTTCGCCTTCAGCTTGCTGTTGCAGATAGTTCATGAACAGAGCGTCAAAGTTAACAGGTGCAAGGTTCAGTTGCGGGAAGGTACCGCGGGAAACCAGGCTGGTGATGCACTCACGGGCATACGGGAACAGAATGTTCGGGCAATATGCACCCAGGCAGTGCGCCATCTGGTTGCCATCAATACCGGAGATAGTGAAGATACCACCCTGCTGAACTTCGCACAGGAACGCAGTTTCGTCGCCCAGTGAAGAAGTTACCGTCACACGCAAGACGACTTCATATACGCCTTCAGCCAGCTGGCTGGAAGCGGTATCAAGATCCAGTTTAACTTCTGGCTGCCAGTCTTGCTGGAAAACCTGAGGCGCATTTGGCGCTTCAAAAGAGATGTCTTTGGTGTAGATACGTTGGATCTGGAAAGCCATCTCGGTGTTATTTTGTTCTGACATGTGAGTAGTACCCTCGGGTTAATAGTCCTTTTAAACACTTAATGAAAAACAGCCGCCGCCTTTATTAACCCAGCATTGGGTCAAGGCCACCGCGTGCATCAAGTGCATGTAAATCATCACAACCGCCGACATGCTGCCCATCGATAAAAATCTGAGGAACGGTTGAACGACCGCTGCGGGCGATCATTTTTTCACGTTTATCTGCATCGCCGTCGATAGCGATTTCATCGAATGAAGCTCCTTTGCTATTAAGCAGAGCTTTCGCACGATGGCAATAAGGGCAGGTTGCCTTGGTGTAGATTTCAATTTTTGCCATGGGTTCCACCTCAGAGTCGTAAAATTGAGTGCCGTAGCAGTTGGCTTAATGTCTTATTTACCGCGCACTAAAGGCAGGTTTTCACTGCTCCAGCCGCTGATACCTTCTTTGAGTGTAAACACGCGCTCAAAACCAGCAGCAATAAGGCCTTCAGCCGCAGTGCGGGAAGTTTGTCCTGTGGCACAAACCACGATAACAGGCTGTGCTTTATGTTTGGTCAGCTCACCCAGGTTGTTGTTCTTGATGTCAGCAGACAACACATTCTGTGATTCAGCGATGTGGCCTTTGCGGAATTCTTCACGCGCGCGAACATCGACAACGATGGCATCTTCTTTGTTAATCAGGCGGGTTGCTTCGCCACGGGTGATCTCTTTCACTTTAGAAAAACGTGTTTTAAAGGTGGTCACAATTACTGCAATCAGTAACGCAACCCACGCCAGGCTGAGAACCGGATGCGCACTGATGAATGGCATAATATCTTGCATGGGGTGTAGCAACTCCCGTCAGTTGGGGGAAAATTCAAGGCTTCAGAGTATACCTGCGCGTCGGAGCAAATACAGCCAGTAAGCGCGGGTGAATGCCACAATCTGCGGCACATCCTGGAAAATTAACACGGCTTTATGCCGAAAGTTAACCCTCACCCCGCCTCATCTTTGATCTCCTCGGGCTATTCACACACGGCGCTGGGGTAAAATCAGCCCGCCTGAGTGCATTTAGCCGCGCCTGTTCATGCCGTTGCAACTGGCGAGCCTATTGAGCATTTCATCTTTTAAACTGAGGTCAATTGACATGTCGAGCAACAAAAAACCGATGGTTCTGGTGATTCTGGATGGCTACGGGCATCGTGAAGAACAACAAGATAACGCAATTCTGAATGCCAAAACCCCCGTCATGGATAATCTGTGGGCCACTCACCCGCATACCCTTATCGCCGCATCCGGGCTGGACGTCGGTCTGCCTGATGGTCAGATGGGAAACTCCGAAGTAGGCCATGTCAATTTAGGTGCCGGCCGCATCGTGTATCAGGATCTCACCCGTCTGGACAAAGAAATTAAAGAAGGCGACTTCTTTAATAATAGCGTACTGACTGGCGCTGTTGATCGCGCAATCGCCGCAGGCAAAGCGGTTCACATTATGGGACTGTTGTCTGCGGGCGGCGTTCATAGCCACGAAGACCACATCATGGCGATGGTCGAACTGGCGCAACGCCGTGGCGCGAAAGCCATTTATCTGCATGCCTTCCTGGATGGTCGCGATACACCACCACGCAGCGCTGAAGCGGCGCTGAAACGCTTCTCAGAGAAATTCGCACAAATCGGTACGGGTCGTATTGCGTCAATCGTGGGCCGTTATTACGCCATGGATCGCGATAACCGCTGGGATCGCGTGCAACTGGCCTATGATTTGATGTCACAGGCAAAAGGCGCATTTACTGCCGATAATGCACTGGCTGGCCTGCAGGCCGCTTATGCCCGTGATGAAAATGATGAATTCGTGAAGCCAACCGTATTGCAGGCAGCAGGCGAAGAATCCGCAGCCATCAATGACGGCGATGCATTGATCTTCATGAACTTCCGCGCAGACCGGGCCCGCGAAATCACCCGCGCCTTTATCAGTCCGGACTTCGATGGTTTTGCCCGCGAAAAAGTCATCAACTTCGGCGATTTCATCATGCTGACCGAATATGCTGCAGACATCAACGCAGCCTGCGCCTATCCACCGGCATCACTGAAAAACACGCTGGGTGAATGGCTGATGGCGCACGGCAAAACGCAGTTGCGTATCTCTGAAACCGAGAAGTATGCCCATGTCACCTTCTTCTTTAACGGGGGCATGGAAGATTCGTTTGAAGGCGAAGACCGTATTCTGGTGAAATCACCAAACGTGGCGACTTATGACCTGCAACCGGAAATGAGCTCTGCTGAACTGACGGAAAAGCTGCTCGGCGCAATCAGCAGTGGTAAGTACGACACCATCATTTGTAACTATCCGAATGGCGACATGGTCGGTCATACCGGCGTTTACGACGCAGCAGTGAGTGCCGTTGAAGCACTCGATAAATGTGTTGCTCAGGTTGTGGACGCAGTGAAAGCCGTGGGTGGTCAGTTGCTGATTACCGCCGACCACGGTAATGCAGAACAAATGCGTGACCCGGCGACCGGTCAGGCACACACTGCACACACCAGCCTGCCGGTTCCGCTGATTTATATCGGCGGAAATGCACAAGCGGTTGAAGGCGGTAAATTATCTGATATCGCGCCAACCATGCTTTCACTGATGGGCATGGAAATTCCGCCGGAAATGAGCGGCAAGCCGCTGTTTATCGCGCGTTAATTTCTGTTAAAAACCGTCAAAAAAGGCGTACTGACACCCGTTGGTACGCCTTTTTTGTTTGTGCATCAGCGGGTTGATTAGTGTTACGATACGAAAAGGGACAGCCATATTGTCTATCATCCACGGTCGACAAGCGGAAAAAAGTTTGAGCAAATTCAATCATTTCAGCCTGATGAGAACCCGCCTTTCCGCTCAGGACAAGGCCGTATCTGCCTTCCCATCTCCAGCCTTACTACTTTGCGTTTCCCTGCTGTCTCTTTCTGTGAGTGTGCATGCTGACGACAATAAAGATCAGCTCAAAACCATTCAGCAAAACATCGCGGAAAAAGAGAAAAGCGTAAAACAGCAGAAACAGCAACGCGGCACGTTATTGCAGCAATTGCAGGCGCAGGAAAAAACCATCGCCTCAGCCAGCAGTCAGTTACGCAGCACTCAGTCAACCCTCGCCACGTTGGGAAAAGACATTTCCGGGCTGAATGCGTCCATTGATAAATTGCAAAAACAGCAAAAGACGCAGGAAGCTATTCTGGCAAAGCAGCTCGATGCCGCATTCCGGATCGGGCAGCATAAAGGCCTGCAATTACTGCTGAGCAGCGAAGAGAGCGCACGCAGCGAGAGGATCCTGGCTTATTTTGGTTATCTGAATGAAGCGCGACAGAAAACCATTGAGGATCTGAAACAGACCCGAGCCACGCTGGCTGAACAGCGTGTTTCTTTGCAATCGAAACAAACCCAGCAAAAAAGCCTGCTGAGTGAACAACAAACCCAGCAGCAGAAACTCGAACAGGCTCGTGCCGCCCGTAAGCAAACGCTCACGGCACTGGAGTCTTCATTGCAAAAAGATGAACAGAGCCTGACCGAACTGCGCGCTAACGAATCCAGCCTGCAAAACAAAATTGCCGCTGCCGAACGTGCTGCCAAAGCACGCGCAGAAAAAGAAGCGCGTGAAGCTGCGGCAGTCAGAGCGAAAGAACAGCAGGCGAAGAAATCCGGTTCCACCTACAAACCGACCCAAAGCGAGCAATCTCTGATGGCCCGTACCGGCGGTCTGGGCAGACCATCAGGTCAAAATATGTGGCCTGTTAATGGTTCGTTGATACATCGCTTCGGCGAACAGCTGCAGGGTGAACTACGCTGGAAAGGGATTGTTATCTCAGCAAGAGAAGGCAGTGATGTCCGGGCGATTGCTGACGGACGCGTCATTCTGGCGGACTGGTTACAGGGATACGGTTTGGTTGTGGTTATCGATCACGGCAAAGGCGATATGAGCCTGTACGGTTACAACCAGGATGCACTGGTCAGCGTAGGCGACCAGGTCAGAACGGGCCAGGCCATTGCTAAAGTTGGGAACAGCGGCGGACAAGGCCAGCCATCGCTGTATTTTGAAATTCGTCGTCAGGGCCAGGCCGTTAATCCACAGCCGTGGTTGGGAAGATAGCATTGCGATATAACAAGTCCGTTTTAGCTGCCCTTTGTGGTACTGCGTTTTTTGCTTGTCAGGTTCAGGCAGCGAAATTATCCATCCTGATCGATGACTTTGGTTATCGCCAGCATGAGGAAAACCAGGTACTTCAGATGCCAAAAGCGGTATCCGTCGCGATTTTCCCCAACGCACCCGATTCACAGATGATGATGAACAAGGCTCACCAGCAGGGGCGTGAAATTCTGATCCATCTGCCGATGGCGCCACTTAGTAAGCAACCGCTGGAAAAAGACACGCTGACACCCTCCATGAGCGCCGCAGAAGTGAAACGTATTGTCGATCAGGCGATCAGCAATATCCCTTACGCGATTGGCATCAATAACCATATGGGTAGTGCTATGACCTCCAGCCTGACCGGGATGGAAAATGTCATGCAGGCAATGAATGCCCACAACCTGTTTTTCCTCGACAGCATGACCATTGGTAACACCCAGTCAGTCAAAGCGGCTCAGGGCACCCGGGTGAAAGTCATTAAGCGCAATGTCTTTTTAGATGATGTGCAGAATGAAGCGGAAATCCGCCGTCAGTTTGAACGCGCAATTCAGCTCGCACGCAAGAATGGATATGCCATCGCGATAGGACACCCGCATCCGACGACAGTGAAAGTACTGCAGCAAATGTTGCCGAATCTACCTTCCGATATCGTTCTGGTCAGGCCAAGTGATCTGCTGAACGAACCCCAGCGCAGCACACCCGCCGGTAAGGTCACGATTGCGCCCGCAAAATCATCACGTAAAGGCATCAGCATCTGCCGCCTCAGGCAACCTCTCCCGCAGATTTATGCCGACAGCATGTTTAAAATTCTGGGGGAAAGCCTGAAATCTTCACCCGCTGCGGCATTTGTTGAACGGCAGTATTCTGTGATAACAACTTTTACTAAAAAGTAGAAATCGCACACATTGGCGGTTTCCTGATTATATTGGTGGTACGCATATATTTGGCATCACCAAATAACTTATTGATATCAATTGATTTCATAGCCAAACTAAAAAGTAGAGCTTCTGGGTTTTGCCTCATATAATGGGCGCTGTATATTTTTTTGACCGGACTGAGCAAGGGCGCTAACCGATGGGACAAGATCGATCTAAAATTCTGCTACTGGATAGTGGCAAGGAATGGGGAGGCGGGACTAACAGCATGTTAGAACTGCTGAAAAGAATCGATCGTGAAAAATATGAAATCAGCTGCTGCTTTTACAACGATTACGCCCGGGACAACGGCGAAACTATCAGTCAGATTTTAAACTCACTGAATGTACCGGTATTTTTTATTCCGCAGGTTAAGCAACCTGCCTGGGCGAAAATAGCTAAAGAAGTATTAAGAACGCTGTTTTTCTTTAGCAGTAATTTGCGTCAGAAAGCCATTTACTCTATCGACAAAATCTGGCGTATTAATCCCAATATCCGCAAAATTCACTCCCTGCTTGAACTCGGTCAGTTTGACATTCTCTATATGAATAATCAGCCCAGCTCTAACGTCGAAGGCTATTATTCTACTGCCGGTTTACCCACAGAAATCGTACAGCATTGTCGCATTGAACCGGTGCTCAACCGGGAGGTTGTGCGCATCGTTAACCGGTTCTGCCACAGCATTATCTCTGTTTCTCAAGGCGTTCAGGAACAGCTGCTCAAACGTGGTGTACGCAAAGAGTTATGTTTTACCGTTTTTAATGGCATTGATATTCATCAGCCATTGCCCGAAGGCACAAAAATCCGGGAAGAATTAGCAGCCGACAACGACACATTCATCTTTGGCAGTATAGGTTCTCTGATTAACCGCAAAGCTCATCACTTCACATTACTGGCACTAGACAAATTTAATCGCGCATTTCCGGAAGCCAAATGGAAAATGGTGTTTGTGGGTGAAGGCCCGAATTTACGCCGTCTCATTCAGCAAACTTCGGCTCTGAATATGATGGATAAAGTGGTATTTACAGGCTTCCAGAGCAATGCGCTGGAATATCTGTCCGCGTTTGATGCCTTTATATTAGGCTCAAAAAGTGAAGGGCTTCCGCGGGTCGTGTTGGAATCCATGCTGCTGAAAACGCCGGTGATTGGTTCGAATGTCACCGGTACAGCCGAACTGATTAAAAATGCAGAAACCGGCATGTTATTTGAGTATGGCGATATTGATATGCTCTTTAATCATATGAAAACACTGTATCTCAATGCCCATCTGAGAAATGAAATTGCAGAGCAGGCAAATCTGACTGTTCGCGAAAAATTTGCAATTGAAAAATATGTCTCAGGCGTTGAAACCGTTTTAAGCAGTGTGAAAAAGAAACAAGGCTGAATATGTTCAAATTTCTAAATCCAAAATATCGTCACATTCTTTCACGCCATAATTTGCCGTATGACGGGACCGTCATGGCAGGAAAACCAAAGAACAGCGTGACGTCTGTGGTGATCCCTTCCGCGGGGGCTGACTATATTGAAGAAGCTTGTCTGTGTGCAGAGTTTGCCGATAAATTTGCGACCGCATTACAGGAAATCGTGATTGTTACCGATCAGGCTGCCAGCCAGTTTCGCCCGTTACCGGAGAAAGTCCGGATCGTCACGCTTCACCCTGAAACCAAATCCGGTGATTATCGTTATAAACAAATTTATCTCAGCCGCCTGATCAAACTGATGGCGCCTTTGCAGGCCAGAACTGACGGTATTTTGATGATCGATTCCGATCTTAATTTGCTTAAAATGCCGGAAATTCAGTTACATGAAAATCATATTTATTCAAGTTTCCGTCAGGGCAAGATGATTGCCAAACTGGACGGTTGTGATCCTGAGATCATCCCGGCGTATTACAAAAACAGCGTGCGTCCTTATATTGTCGATCACGTGAACGGCGCTTTTTTAGCCGCCACGCGTAAAACCTGGGAGCGTTTGTGCCCGCTGTGGATTATGTTTTTCATCGATACATGGAACATTCTGCCAGACAACCAGCCCCCGACAGATCAACTGCCTCTGGCGGCCATGCTGGATACGCTGGACATCAAAAGCGTCAATCTGGGCGACTGGATGAACTGGCCGGTATCGAAAAAAATTGGCGGCACACCGTCGGTTATCCCTAAAGAAGTGATCGGCGCTCATGGCGGCTTCCCGCTGACAGAATGGCAAAAGTATCTGGCTTCACCGGATAATGAACTGTTATTCAAAGGTCAGGATTACACCCGTAAAGTGCGTTATCTGACGGATGACGAGAAACAAATGGCCGGTCCTGCGGCGTAAAGACTGCGCCCGCTATCAGCAAAAGCCCGCTATTTTCAGCGGACTTTTGCATTTTCAGAGCGCCAGATTACCAGTTAAGTATCACTTTGCCGGAATGCCCGGAGCGCATCGCATCAAACCCTTTCTGGAATTCATCAATCGGAAAATGGTGCGTAATCAGAGGTGTAAGATCTAATCCTGACTGGATCAGGGCGGCCATTTTGTACCAGGTTTCGAACATTTCCCTTCCGTAAATCCCTTTAATAAACAGTCCTTTGAAAATCACCTGATTCCAGTCGATTGCCATCTCGGTCGATGGAATGCCCAGCATCGCAATCCGGCCGCCATGGTTCATGGCGTTAAGCATGCTGCGAAATGCCGCAGGTGCACCTGACATTTCCAGACCGACGTCAAACCCTTCCGTCATGCCCAGCTCATCCATCACATTCTGCAAGCTTTGCTGGCTGACATTCACCGCCCGCGTCACACCCATTTTGCGCGCGAGTTCCAGACGGTATTCGTTCATATCCGTGATCACCACATGGCGGGCACCGACATGTTTGCAAATGGCTGCCGCCATGATGCCAATCGGCCCGGCACCGCTGATCAGAACATCCTCGCCGACCAGATCAAACGACAATGCGGTATGCACAGCATTACCAAAGGGATCAAAAATGGCAGCCAGATCATCAGAAATATTGTCCGGGATTTTAAACGCATTAAAAGCAGGCAATACCAGATACTCCGCAAAAGCGCCCGGACGGTTTACCCCCACGCCCTGTGCGTTGCGGCACAAATGCGTACGTCCTCCCCGGCAATTACGGCAGTGTCCGCAGGTAATATGCCCCTCGCCCGACACCCGGTCACCGATACTGAAACCTTTAACTTCCTGCCCGATGCCCACCACTTCGCCGACATATTCGTGTCCGACCACCATTGGTACGGGAATGGTTTTTTGTGACCATTCGTCCCAGTTGTAGATGTGCACATCGGTTCCGCAAATGGCGGTTTTACGGATTTTGATCAGCAAATCGTTGTGCCCTAATTCCGGCACGGCCACATCCGTCATCCAGATGCCTTCTTCACGTTTGAGTTTTGCTAAAGCTTTCATCGACATTCCTCAGGCGATCACGCCAAGTTTTTTGCCAATACGGGTGAAGGCTTCAACGGCCTTTTCGATTTGTTCCGTGCTGTGCGCTGCTGACATTTGAGTACGGATGCGCGCCTGCCCCTGAGGCACCACCGGGTAAAAGAAGCCGGTGACGTAAATCCCTTCCTGCTGCAAAAGCGACGCAAACTCCTGAGCCAGACGAGCCTCACCAAGCATCACCGGGATAATGGCGTGATCAGCCCCCGCCAGCGTGAAACCCGCGGCGGTCATTTTCTCGCGGAACAATTTTGAATTGCTGAGCAAACGCTCACGCAGTTCGCTGCCTTCTTCGAGCATGGAAAGCACTTTCAGGGAGGCAGAAACAATCGACGGTGCCAGGGAATTAGAGAAGAGATAGGGCCGCGAACGCTGACGCAACCAGTCGATCACTTCCTGACGCGCAGCGGTATAACCGCCGGAAGCCCCGCCCAGCGCTTTGCCAAGCGTGCCAGTGATGATGTCCACGCGCCCCATCACATCGCAATATTCGTGCGTTCCCCGCCCTTCGGCACCGACAAAACCTACCGCATGGGAATCATCGACCATCACCAGCGCGTCGAACCGTTCGGCCAGGTCGCACACGCCCTTCAGGTTGGCTATCACGCCATCCATTGAAAATACGCCGTCAGTTGCCACCAGAATATGACGGGCACCCTCATCTTTTGCCTGCTGCAAACGGGTTTCCAGTTCAGACATATCGTTGTTGGCATACCGATAACGTTTCGCTTTGCATAAGCGAACACCATCGATTATTGAGGCATGATTCAGCGCATCCGAAATGATGGCGTCTTCTTCACCCAGCAGTGTTTCAAATAACCCACCGTTGGCATCAAAGCAGGAGGAATAGAGGATCGCATCGTCCATACCGAGAAAGTCAGCCAGACGATGTTCAAGTTCTTTGTGCGTATCTTGTGTGCCGCAGATAAAGCGGACCGAAGCCATGCCGAAACCGTGGCTGTCGAGACCGGCTTTTGCAGCACGGATCAGTTCGGGATGATTCGCCAGGCCAAGGTAGTTGTTGGCGCAAAAATTGATGACCGGACGGCCGCCAGCGACGGAGACTTCAGCCTGCTGGGGCGTGGTGAGAATGCGTTCTTCTTTAAACAGCCCTTCAACCCGGGCCTGCTCCAGCTGATCTTCCAGCTGGCGATAAAACGAAACAGACATACAGTATTCTCCTGAAATGACTCATTCACGGAATACCTTACTAATCTGCATATAAAATAACGATGGAAGTGCTCACAATATCTTTGTTTTGCAGCATAGTTCACGCCTTACGCTCTGAAACATAAGAATCCCTGTTATCGGACACCTTCCCAATGTGAGCTTCATAATGAAGTGTTATGATATTACCCAATATACAGGCTGTGCATGGTGCGCAGTTCTTCAAATGATTAAAGGTGAATCCCATGATAATCGTCACTGGCGGCGCTGGTTTTATCGGCAGCAATATTATTAAATCGCTCAATGATATGGGATACCGCGATATTCTGGTGGTGGATAATCTGAAAGATGGCACCAAGTTCGTCAATCTGGTGGATCTGGATATTGCGGATTATTGCGACAAAGAAGATTTTATCGCCAGCATCGTGGCCGGCGACGATCTGGGTGATATCGACGCCATTTTCCACGAAGGCGCATGCTCTTCCACTACCGAGTGGGACGGCAAGTACATGATGGATAACAACTATCAGTACTCTAAAGATGTCCTGCATTATTGTTTAGATCGCAGCATTCCCTTCCTTTATGCGTCTTCCGCAGCCACTTATGGTAGCCAGAGCACCAGCTTTGTTGAAGAGCGTAAATACGAGCAACCGCTGAACGTCTATGGTTACTCTAAGTTCCTGTTTGACCAGTATGTTCGCGAAATTCTGCCGCACGCTGAATCTCAAATTTGTGGTTTCCGTTATTTCAACGTTTACGGACCGCGTGAAGGCCATAAAGGCAGCATGGCGAGCGTAGCGTTCCATCTGAATAATCAGATCAAGGCCGGGGAGAACCCAAAACTGTTCTCGGGCAGCGAAGGCTTCAAACGCGATTTTATCTACGTGGGTGATGTGGCAGCCGTGAACCTGTGGTTCTGGCAAAACGGTGTTTCGGGCATTTTTAACTGCGGTACCGGACGTTCGGAATCCTTCCAGGCCGTGGCAGATGCTGTCGTGGCATACCACAAGTCTGGCGATATCGAATACATTCCATTCCCGGAAAAACTCAAAGGCCGTTACCAGTCCTTCACACAGGCCGACATGACGGCCCTGCGTAACGCCGGTTACGACAAACCGTTCAAAACGGTTGCCGAAGGTGTTACGGAATACATGAGCTGGCTTAACCGCACAGTTTAAGCCCTGCACATTGAGGAATGGATTAACGGTATGAAAATACTGGTAATTGGGCCGTCATGGGTCGGTGACATGATGATGTCACAAAGTCTTTATCGCACCCTGAAAGCTGCGCACCCCGACGCTCAGATTGACGTGATGGCACCTGCATGGTGCCGTCCTTTACTTGATCGCATGCCGGAAGTACATCAGGCGCTGGCCATGCCGCTGGGCCACGGTGCGCTGGAATTGGGCGAACGTCGTCGTCTGGGTATTTCATTGCGCAATGAGAAATATCAGCGTGCATTCGTTCTGCCTAACTCGTTTAAATCGGCGCTGGTTCCTTTCTTTGCCCGTATTCCGCAACGCACCGGCTGGCGTGGCGAAATGCGCTATGGTCTGCTCAATGATTTGCGGGTGCTGGATAAACCCGCTTTTCCACTGATGGTTCAGCGTTATGCTGCTCTGGGCTACGATGCCCGGCAAATCAAAACTGCCGCTGATCTTCCACAACCCATTCTCTGGCCTAAATTAGAGGTCGGCGACGCTGAAGTCACCGCGGTTAAAACCTCATTCTCTGTGGATAACACCCGGCCGCTGATTGGTTTCTGCCCTGGCGCAGAGTTTGGTCCGGCAAAGCGCTGGCCTCATTATCACTACGCGGTGTTGGCTGAAAAACTGATCAGCGAAGGCTATCAGGTGGTGCTCTTTGGCTCTGCAAAAGATAACGCAGCAGGTGAACAAATCCGCCTGGCACTGACAGAAAACGCGCAACCTTTCTGTCTCAATCTGGCGGGGAAAACCTCATTGGATCAGGCGGTGGTGATGATTGCCGCCTGTCATGCGGTCGTCAGTAATGATTCAGGCCTGATGCATGTTGCCGCCGCGCTGGATAAACCGCTGATAGCACTTTACGGGCCCAGCAGCCCGGACTTCACACCGCCCCTCAGCCATCAGGCAAAAGTTATACGTCTGATCACTGGCTATCATAAAGTCCGTAAAGGCGATGCTGAAGAAGGCTATCACCAAAGTTTAATTGATATTCAACCCGGACAAGTTTATCAGGAACTCACCCAGTTGCTGAGCGCAAGGAAGGAGCTTTAATGCGGGTTCTCATCGTCAAAACGTCGTCCATGGGCGACGTTCTGCATACCCTTCCGGCGTTGACGGATGCTATGCAGGCCATTGCCGGGATCCGCTTTGACTGGGTCGTGGAAGAAGGATTTAGCCAGATCCCCGGCTGGCATCCTGCCGTTGATCGCGTGATACCTGTCGCCATCCGCCGCTGGCGTAAAAACTGGTTCGGCTCTGAAACCCGTCAGCAACGCTGTGATTTCAAACGCGAAGTTCAGTCTCAAACCTATGATGCGATCATTGATGCTCAGGGTCTGATTAAAAGCGCGGCACTGATCACCCGTGTCGCCAAAGGTGAAAAACACGGTCAGGATTGTAAAAGTGCCCGTGAACCATTCGCCAGCTGGTTCTACAATCAGCGTCATGAAATCGATAAAAAGCAGCACGCGGTAGAGCGTACCCGGGAATTGTTTGCGAAAAGCCTGGGCTATGAAAAGCCATCAGGCCAGGGAGATTATGCTATTGCAGCACGTTTCCTCTCCCATCTTCCTGCCGACGCGGGCCGGTATCTGGTGTTTCTTCATGCCACCACCCGCGCCGATAAACATTGGCCGGAAGAACACTGGCGTGAGCTGATCAGCATGTTCGGCGGGCAAGATATCCGCATCAAACTTCCGTGGGGGGCAGACCATGAACATCAGCGCGCATTGCGTCTGGCGGAAGGTTTCCCTTATGTCGAGGTGTTGCCCAAGTTGAGTCTGGAAAAAGTTGCTGAGGTTTTAGCCGGTGCGAAAGCGGTCATTTCTGTTGATACGGGGCTGAGCCATCTGACTGCCGCGCTGGATCGTCCAAATATCACGCTTTACGGACCGACCGATCCGGGATTGATTGGCGGGTATGGAAAGAATCAGTTTATCCTCAAAGCCGGGAACAATTCACTGGAAAACTTACCAGCCAAAACCGTCTTTGAGCGTCTGAGTGATCTGACCGCTGCGAAAGAGGAAGTGAACTGACCATGAGCTACGTGATTATTTTCATCTTGCTGTGGCCGTTCAAAATGCTGATGAAGCCTTTTCATCAGGGCAAAGGACGAAATCTGGTCATACAAACCGCCAAAATTGGTGATTTCGTCAATATCACGCCTTTACTGAAGCATTTAAAAAAATCAGATGTCTTGATCAGTAAAACGGTTTTGCCTTTGGCTGCACACGATTCGACGATCGATTCTATTTATCTCATTGAAGATTACAAAAAATCTTTAGTCAGTAAAATTGGTCTCGCCTTTCGCCTGCTCAACCGCTACGACAATATTTATCTGCTACAACCTAACAGCGTTAACGGTTTCTATGCCGCCTTCTGTAATGCGAAGCATAAAGCCTTTCTGATCGCTTATACCCGCAAGTGGTATCACGGGATTTTTTATCAGACGGCCGACGTTGTTCGTTTGCATCAGAAAACCGATTTTACGCTGGAAAGTTATCTTAAGCTGGCAGACCCCAGCCTCAGCGCAGAAAGCTATACTAAACATGCCACCCTTCCCTTGTGGATACCTGAAAAAACCTTGCCGGAGCTGGCGGCAAGCAAGCAGGTCAAAATCGGTATCAGCATTTCGGCAGGCAATAAAGCTAAAACAATTCCGACAGCGGTATGGATTAAAATCCTTAATACCCTGGCTGGCCTTCCTTGTCAGTTTTATGTTTTTGGCCCGGAGAATGAGCAGAAATACCTTGATCAGTTGCTGGAAAAACTCAGTGCTCGCGAAAACATCATTAACCTGATCGGTAAGCTAAAATTGCATGAAGTCCCACATGCCATTTCTCAGATGGATATGTATATCGCCTCAGATTCTGGAAACGTGTATATCGCAGATGCGGTGAATATCCCAGTGGTATGTTTAGCGGGTCCTTGTGACTTAACTGAGCAGCATCCAACCTATGCGCCACTCATCCTGACGCCTGAAGATAAAAAACTCGCGCCTGAATCTTTTATTTTCTCAGCACCTTATCAATTCCGGCACAGTGCTGAAGAACTTTTTTCACTCAGTGATGCTCAACTGGAGAAAATACGTTCATTTGTTATAAGCAAAACAAGTCAGGTACAACACTATGTCTGACCATGAATATATGAGCTATCTCGAGCATAAAGAAGAGCTCGTGAATAATTTAGGGGATTCATCACTCCCTGTGGTCCATATCGCATTCGGAATAAATAATGCCTATGCCCGTGGTATGGGGGTCACTGTCTTTTCTGTCCTGAAAAACAACCCTGACTTAGCTTTTCATATTCATATATTTGGCAGTGCGCTCGATGAAATATCAAAATCCCGACTGCTTGAGCTGGCGGCAAAACATCCGCTGGCCATCACCTGTTACGTTTTTAAAGAATCTGCGTTCACTGATTTACCGCTGATGGGGCGCTATCCTCAGGCTATTTATTATCGTTTATTCACTCCCTACATCCTTTCTGGCGTCACATCAAAATTACTCTACCTTGACGCGGACACATTATGTTTAGGCAGTTATAAAGAACTGAGCGAGATGGATATCAGCCCTTATACGCTGGCAGCCGTCAATGATACGCAACGGGCAAGAAATAAACTTTGTTCACAGTTAAGTCTGACAAAGGGAAATTATTTCAACTCAGGATTCTTATACATCAATATCCCTCAATGGCTTGAGAAAAATACAACTGAGCGGATCATCCGGACACTTAGCCTTCAGGAAAGTGAATTTAAATTCCCTGACCAGGACGCACTTAATATTGTCCTGGAACAGGAAGTTCTGCTGCTTCCTAAAAGATATAATTTTGTGTGTGACATCATTTTAAATAAAGTGGGAAAGAGAGTTGATATCCCGAAAGATACCATCCTGATTCATTATACGGGTAAATGTAAACCCTGGCACCTTTGGGGAATGGGAGAACTGGCCGATATTTATGATCAATATTATGCGCAATCCCCATGGCACGCAGTCCCACATGACGTGCCGGTTTCCTATAAAGAGATGAAACGCTATGCCCAGGCACTCTGGCATAAGGGTCGCTACCTGACCAGCTTGCGCTGGATGACCAAATATATGAATAATAAGATTTTCAGGAAAAGCTCTTTATGAAAAGTAATCTGATGGCACAGATAAAAAAATCGTCTTTTGACGATAAACTTGCATCTTTACTATTCTTATTGATTACCATTTCCATTTCTTTCTTTATGTACTCTGGTGAAATAACCCGGAATTTCTTTTATATCGCAACGTATATTGCTGTCCTGTATTTCATCTACGTCACCCTGCGTGTTGATAAGAAAATTAAATTCTACCCGGTTGCCTGCACAATTCTACTTCTGGGTATCAGCAAGTTGCTTTGGGTTATGCTCACCGTAAACCATCAATATCCGCTCATTGCCTATCATTACCAAATTAGCGGTAAGAGACTCATATTAGCTTCATTTATTCTGTATGCCATTGAACATAACATTCACAAATGGAAAATCCCTGCACTGACAGTGCGCACGGGGATAGCTATTATGACGATTCTTTTTATCGTTATATCCGTCATACGAATCATTGTTTATTTAAAGACAGGCGAAAGAATGAAAATAAATTCTGACGCTCCGACTTCCGGCGCCTATACATTTACTATTTTTTCTTTGCTGGTGATGTACAGTCTTAAATATCATGCGTTAAAGCATTACAGGCTCATTTGTCTGATTGTGATGACGCTAACTTTTGCGGTTCTCGCTGCCACAGAAACCCGCTCTGCAATAATACTCTTTATACTTATTAGTGCAGGCAGCATTATTTACGATTTCACCAAAAGCTCGCATACGTCTAAAATCATCTACGGTTTTGCCATTGCGGTCTTAATTATTGCCGCCGTGACTTCTGGTCATCCTTATTACAATAAAGTCCTCACCCGCTTCGATAATCTCCAAAACGAGGTTACCTCTTACAATGACGGGGAGCGTAATACTTCAGTCGGTGCGCGTTTCTCAATGTGGCGAGCCGGAGTGGATGCTTTCAAACATCACCCGTTTGGTCAGTCCGCCGACAGCCGCAATGCACTTGCCACCACGTTCATCGATGAGCATGAAGGCGGAAACCCGGAAGCGTTACGCAATCTTCAGTTCCATTTGCACAATGATATTATCGATACAATGTCATTACAGGGAATTTTAGGCGCATTGATTATGGTACTTTTCTTCGCCGTATTATTGCTCTATCCCTTCAGGCTGGTGCCCAAGGGTTACGAATTTTTATTACTGTCGGTCCCGGTAATTTACTTCAGCATGGGTGATACCCAGTTTTACAATCGCGAATCACCGTATTTTATTGTGCTGGTATTTGCCTACCTGATGATGCTCAGGATGAGGCCACATCCCGCGATAGAAAAACAATGATTTTTTCCGGGCTGTGAAACTTACACCGGCCCGGTTGATTGCCCTCCTTATCAGTGGAAATTGTGTGATATGCCCCTTACAACGACATCCGACAACATTAAGCTCAGCGCGATTATCCCTCTGTATAACGCAGGGGAAATGTTCCGAAACTTTATGGATTCGCTCGTCGCCCAGACGCTGACAAACTTCGAGATCATTATCGTCAATGATGGTTCGACAGACGGTTCCGAGTGCGTTGCGCAAGAATATGCTGAGAAATACCCGCATATTCGCGTCATTCATCAGGCTAACGGCGGCGTATCGCGTGCGCGTAATGCTGGCCTGGATATCGCCAAAGGTCAGTACGTCACTTTTCCGGATGCCGATGACATACTCTATCCGAACATGTACCAAACGCTGATTGAACTGTGTGAACAGGATGATCTGGATGTCGCACAATGCAATGGTGAACGTTATTTTGTCGGCTCAGAAAAAGTTAAACCCATCATCCCCACCGATCGTTTAACGTCGACTGCCGTGCTGGATGGCCCGCACTGGCTTAAAATGGCGCTGGCAACAAACCGTTATTTGCACGTAGTGTGGTTAGGTGTCTATCGTCTGGAACTTATTAAAAAGCATCATCTGTATTTTGAACCCGGCCTGCATCATCAGGATATTCCCTGGACAACCGAATTCATGTTCAACGCACGCCGCGTGAAATACACCCAAGAGGTGCTTTATCGCTATTACATTCATGGTCAGTCAATCAGTAATCAAAAAAGAACCGGAATGAAAAACGTTGAATATCAACGGCATTACCTGAAAATTGCCAAGATGCTTGATGAATTAAATAAGCGATATAAAGACCGGGTAAAAATCTATGCGGAGTTTCCGAGACAGGTCACCCGGGAAGCCCTGACGGTTTGTCATTCTGTTCGCCGCGAGCCTGTTCAGGCCGCTCAGAAAGCCATGATCGACGATATTTACACCTCCGGCACACGCAGGATAATGCTGCGTAACGCACGCGGACCGAAACAATGGTGGCAACTGTTACTGTGGCTGTATCGTCTCCATAACCTGCGTAAAAAACTCGGTTAAGTTGTTTCAGAAAGAGACGATTCCTTTATTCGTTTAAGTGGAATCTAACTATTTCATAAATGAAGTTATTTATCTTTCTATATCAGGAAGATAAATAACTTCACAGCATACGATTCTTCACCTAAAATCAACTCACTATATTCTACTATCAGATAATAGAATGCCTAATTCAGAAGCCAAATACGCAGCGTTCAGACCCCAAAGAATTCTTCTGGTGAAACTCCGTCATCATGGAGATATGGTGCTGACCACGCCGGTGATAAACAGGCTACGCGAGCATTACCCCGATGCTGAAATTGATGTGCTTCTGTATAAAGAAACTCGCCCTATTCTCAGTGAACATCCAGCGCTATCTCATATCCATGTCATTGACAGAACATGGAAAAAACAAGGTGTCCGCTATCAGTTACAACAGGAATATCAGTTACTCAAAGCTGTTCGCGACCGACATTATGATCTGGTGATTAATCTTGCCGATCAATGGCGCAGTGCTTTGATTTCCCGATTTAGTGGCGCGAAAGTTCGTTTAGGATTCGACTATAAAAAACGACGTTCTGCTTTCTGGCGGGCAGGTCATACGCAGTTAGTGACGACCGAAAATCACAGCATTTTGCATACTGTCGAACAGAATATGTCGATTTTGTCACCGCTTGGTATTTCCACCGATAACGCTCTGACATCAATGCATTATTCAGAAAGTGACAAGTCATTTTGTCAGCAATTACTTCTGAAAAATCAGGTGTCCGGCGAATATATTGTGATTCAGCCAACGTCCCGCTGGACGTTCAAATGCTGGGATGATGACAAATTCGCCAATGTGATTGATGGACTTGCTGAAACCGGCCTGACGATCGTGATGACCTCCGGCCCGGATAAGAAAGAGCTGGATATGGTGAGCAAAATCCAGGATCTCACGCACAATCCGCAGGTGATCTCTGTCGCCGGTCAGTTATCATTGACCCAACTGGCTGCAATGATTGACGGTGCAAAACTCTTTATTGGGGTGGATTCTGCGCCGATGCATATGGCCGCCGCGCTTAATACGCCTTGCGTCGCCTTATTCGGCCCGACGAAAATGCAACACTGGCGTCCATGGGGCAAAAATAATACCACTCTCTGGGCGGGGGACTACGCGCCGCTACCCGCACCCGATTCGATCGATACGAAAACTCAACAACGTTATCTGCATGCAATCCCTGTCAGTGATGTGATTGATGCAGCCAGGAGTTATCTGCATGACTAATGCCGCCAGTGGGAAAAACATCCGTTTAGCGATTGTCAGACAAAAATATCGCCCGGATGGCGGCGCGGAACGTTTTATTTCCCGCGCCCTGGAGGCACTGGATGACCAAAATATTGATCTGAATATTATTACCCGCCAGTGGGAAGGCAAGCCAAATCCGCAATGGAAAATTCACCTGTGTAATCCGGCAAAGTATGGCCGTGTTTCACGTGAGAAGGGTTTTGCCGCTGCTGCGCAACAATGTTGGAAACAGGAACATTTCGACATAGTGCAAAGCCACGAACGTATTCCGGGTTGCGACATTTTCCGGGCCGGCGATGGTGCACATCGTGTCTGGCTGGAACAACGGGCGCGTGTCATTTCCCCTCTTCAGCGTTTTCTTACAAAAATCAGCCCCTACCACCGCTATGTCCTGCAAGCCGAAGAAGAGATGTTCCACTCCCCGGCATTGAAAAAAATCATCTGCAATTCTGAGATGGTAAAACGGGATATCATCCGCTGTTACGGAGTTGATGAGAGCCGTTTTGAAGTGATCTATAACGCCATTGATTCCCAAAAATTCGTACCGGCGACAGATGCACAGCGCCTTGCTGCGCGTGAAATGCTTTCAATTCCTGCGCAGGCCGTGGCACTGATTTACGTAGGTTCAGGTTTTGAACGCAAAGGGCTGAAGCCTGCCATTGAAGCGATCGCTTGTGGCGATCGCTACCTCATTGTCGTCGGACAAGATAAAGACCAGAAAAAATATGCGTCGCTGGCTCAGCAATCAGGGTGCGCAGACCGGGTCCGCTTTGTCGGCGTACAAAACAACGTACTCCCTTATTACCATGCGGCCGATGGCATGATTCTGCCGACATTATACGACCCGTTCCCGAACGTGATTCTTGAAGCCATGGCCTGCGGATTGCCCGTTATCACCAGCGAAACCTGTGGTGGCGCAGAGTTTATTATGCAGGGGCGCGAAGGCTTCGTTTGCGATGCGCTGGATGTGATAAGACTTAGCGAATACGTCAATAAAATTCCTTCCCGTCAGGAAAATGACCAGATGGGAAATGCGGCAAGAGACCGGATTTTACCTTACAGCCCTAAAAACCTTTCAAAACAGTTGGTTACACTTTATCACTCGTTACTGGTCTGAGGACGCAGGCGCTGACATGATGAGTCGATCACACTTATCTGATAACATGTGCCCATCTATCCGCCGGGACTATTTTCGCTCTATGAAATTGACTTTCCCTTATGCAACGCCTGATAAAAGATGAATATTTTTTATAATATAATCATATATTTAATTCAGCCATTGATTTGGATCCGTTTACTTTTGCGCAGCCGCAAGTCGCCCGCCTATCGTAAACGCTGGGCTGAACGTTATGGCTTCTGCAAAGGAAAGGTTGTCTCCGGCGGCATTATGCTGCATTCCGTTTCCGTTGGAGAAACGCTGGCAGCGATCCCTTTAGTCCGCGCATTACGTCATCGTTATCCTTCCTTGCCAATTACCGTCACCACCATGACACCGACAGGCTCAGAGCGTGTTCAGTCCGCTTTTGGCAAGGGTGTGCACCACGTCTATCTGCCTTATGATCTGGCCGGATCCGTAAATCGTTTCCTGGATGAGGTTAACCCCAAGCTGGTAATCATTATGGAAACCGAGCTTTGGCCGAACCTTATCAGTGCATTGCATCGTCGCAAAATTCCACTGGTTATCGCCAATGCCCGTCTTTCTGCCCGCTCAGCGAAGGGATACCAGAAGCTAGGCAAATTCATTCGCACCATTTTGCAACGCATTACACTGATCGCCGCACAGAATCAGGAAGATGGTGAACGCTTCTTGTCTTTAGGACTCAAACGCAACCAGCTTGCGGTGACCGGTAGCCTGAAATTCGATATCTCGGTCACGCCGGAACTGGCGGCAAAAGCCATTGCACTGCGCAGCCAGTGGGCATCACGCCGTCAGGTGTGGATCGCTACCAGTACGCATGAAGGCGAAGAAACTTTACTGCTGGAGGCGCACAAAGAGCTGCTGAAAGCGCATCCGAACTTGCTGCTTATTCTGGTGCCGCGCCATCCTGAACGTTTCCCGATAGCTTGCGAGCTGACGCGCAAAGCTGGCCTCTCTTTCATTCAGCGCAGCTCAGGGGAAGTTCCTTCTTCGGCCACTCAGGTCGTGATCGGCGATACGATGGGCGAATTAATGTTGCTGTATGGCATTGCTGACCTGGCGTTTGTCGGTGGCAGTCTGGTCGATCGCGGAGGCCATAATCCCCTGGAAGCGGCAGCCCACGCAATTCCGGTGCTGATGGGACCCCATACCTTCAATTTCAAAGACATCTGCGCCAAGCTGGCTCAGGACGACGGTCTGATCACGGTCACTGATACTGCATCGCTGGTGAAAGAAATTTCTACACTGTTGACCGATGAAGACTACCGTTTGTATTACGGTCGCCATGCCGTTGAAGTTCTGCATCAAAATCAGGGGGCGTTACAGCGCCTGCTGCATTTACTGGAGCCTTATCTGCCCATCCGGAGTCATTAATGGCTGATAAAAAACGTTTATCCGTCGTGCTGATTGCCCGTAATGAGGCGGATTTATTGCCGGAATGCCTTAAGTCAGTAGACTGGGCAGATGAAATAATTCTGCTCGATTCCGGCAGCAACGATGCGACGCAGGATGTTGCCCGCCACTTCGGCGCTAAAGTATTCCAGAACACAGAGTGGCCGGGTTTTGGCAAACAGCGCCAGCTGGCGCAAAGTCATGCCACCGGTGACTACATTTTGATGATCGATGCCGACGAGCGTGTCACCCCTGAATTACGACAGTCGATTGAAACCGTGCTGAATTGCCCGCAGGAAAATACCGTTTATAGCCTCGGACGCAGTAATCTGTTCCTCGGAAAATTCATGCGCCACAGCGGCTGGTATCCTGATCGGGTCAACCGCCTGTACCCTGCTACATTCTGCTACAACGACGATCTGGTGCATGAATCACTGAACACAGGCAATGCGACTGTCGTTGCTTTGCAAGGTGACCTGTTGCATCTCACCTGTCGCGACCTTTTCGCTTTCCAGCGTAAACAACTCAGCTATGCGCAGGCATGGGCAGAGCAACGCCATCAGCAAGGCCGCCGTTGCAGTTTTTCCTCAATTCTTTCGCATACGCTGGGCGCATTCGTCAAAACCTGGATCCTGCGGGCCGGTTTTATGGATGGAAAGCAGGGGTTGATCCTGGCAGGCGTCAATGCACAATATACGTTCAATAAATATGCCGCCCTGTGGGCACTCAGCCACCAACTGCAAAAGTGAGCCGTCATGAGCACTAAGGCAATTTATCCCGGCACTTTCGACCCGATGACCAACGGGCATCTCGATATCGTCACCCGTGCGGCGCTGATGTTCGACCAGGTCATTCTTGCGATTGCGGCCAGCCCGAGCAAAAAACCGATGTTTTCGCTGGATGAACGCGTGGCGCTGGCGACCCAGGTCACATCCCATCTGGATAATGTTGAAGTCATTGGTTTCAGCGATTTGATGGCGAATTTCGCCAAAAATCAGGGCGCAAATGTGCTGGTACGGGGATTACGTGCGGTGTCTGATTTTGAATATGAGATGCAACTGGCGAACATGAACCGACATTTGCTGCCAACGCTGGAAAGCGTGTTCATGATGCCCTCAAAAGAATGGTCGTTTATTTCCTCTTCGCTGGTCAAAGAAGTCGCCCGCCACGGTGGGGATATCACGCCTTTCCTGCCGCAAATCATTACTCAGGCACTGATGGAAAAAATCAGCGCCTGAATCATGCGTTAGCGCTGACAGCGCGGGCAGAAAAACGTGGTGCGCTGAGCGTGTTTCTTACTCTCAATGGGCGTACCACATGCGCGGCAAGGCTCGCCCGTTCTGCCGTATACCTGCAGTTCCTGTGCAAAATATCCTGGCTTCCCATCTGACTGTAGAAAGTCTTTCAGCGTCGTCCCGCCCTGTTCAATAGAGCGCAGCAATACCGCTTTGATGGTTCTCACCAGCAATTCCGTCTCATCACGTTTGAGCGAATGTGCAGGTCTGTCAGGTGAAATACCGGCAACAAACAGGGATTCGCTGGCATAGATATTCCCGACGCCGACCACCAGTTTGTTATCCATCAGCCAGGGTTTGATTGGCGATTTCTTCGTACGGGATTTCTCAAACAGATAATCTGCGTTGAAATCCTCGCTCAGCGGTTCCGGCCCCAGATGGGCTAAGACATTACTGGCCGCCAGATCAGAAGACCATAACCAGGCACCAAAACGTCGCGGATCGGTATAACGCAGCACATGGCCGCTATCCATCACCAGATCAACGTGGTCATGCTTACCTGCTTCAGTTTCTTCCGGCAATACCCGCAAACTGCCGGACATGCCCAGATGAATGATAATCCATCCGGTTCGCAGCTCAACCAGCAGATATTTTGCCCGACGCTGCACACTCAGAACCGGCTGATCGCTTAACGCTAAGATCTCCGCCGAGACAGGCCAGCGCAGGCGCGGATTACGCACAATGGCATGCAGTATCGTGTGACCTTTCAGATAGGGTTCAATCCCTCTGCGGCTGGTTTCAACCTCAGGTAATTCCGGCATAATTTCCCCTTGAGCAAAATCGTGTTCAAAGTGTGTCGCAGACACCGACATCAGGCAAATAAAAGTCGCACTAAATGGAAATCACGAAATTCAGGCAATAAAAAACCCGGCCGGAGCCGGGTTTTAGCAATCCACTAAAATTATTTAATTTTAGCTTCTTTATAGATCACGTGTTGACGGACAACTGGATCGAATTTCTTCAGTTCCAATTTTTCCGGCTTAGTACGCTTGTTCTTCGTGGTGGTATAGAAGTGACCAGTACCAGCAGAAGAAACCAGCTTGATCTTCTCGCGAA
>Ga0207696_1000278_pt1 | contig 60620 bp, 68 predicted proteins | sample KBSS54metaG_FD_184403 | JGI IMG/M metagenome (GOLD analysis project Ga0207696, IMG submission 184403) | Switchgrass rhizosphere microbial communities from Kellogg Biological Station, Michigan, USA - KBS S5-4 metaG (SPAdes) (version 2) | ecosystem: Host-associated > Plants > Roots > Rhizosphere >... | reverse complement strand
CTGCTAAAGCGTAGTTTTCGTCGTTTGCGACTATTTTTTTGCGGCTTTTTACGAGGCCAACCGCCCCTCGGCATGCACCTTGGGTTTCGCGAATCCCGTCGAATCCAGAATCAGCCCCAATGTGTTAAGGCGAGTATAACAGATTTGTGAATGGAGTTACCAGCACTCGTTCGCACGATTATGGGGACGGGGTGGGTGAAAAAGCAGCATCAACAACGATATAGCGCATAAGGGCCAGCTGAGCCGGCCCTTAAAAAGAGGGTATTAGCGGCCAGCGTGTTTCATAATGCGGGCTTTATCCAGCGCCCACTCGCGATCTTTGAGATCGGTACGCTTGTCATGCTGCTTCTTACCTTTGGCGACGCCGATTTTCACTTTGCACCAGGCGTTCTTCCAGTACAGCGACAGGGCGACGACGGTGTAACCTTCACGGTTGATGCGGCCGTACAGGGCATCCAGCTCGCGCTGATTAAGCAGCAGCTTACGGGTACGCGTCGGGTCGCAGACGTAGTGGGTCGATGCCACGGCCATCGGCGTAAAGTTGGCACCGAAGAGATAGGCTTCGCCATCCTTCAGGATGACGTAGCTGTCGCTGATGTTGGCTTTGCCGGCGCGCAGAGATTTGACTTCCCACCCTTGCAGGGCAAGACCAGCCTCGTATTCATCTTCGATAAAGTATTCATGGCGGGCGCGTTTATTCAGCGCAATGGTGGCTGATCCAGGTTTGTGGGCTTTTTTCTTGGTCATAATGTCCTGAAGTCATTGCTAAACGGGAACACAGTACCTCAATCCATCCTGCGAGGTGTAATGCGCTATCTTAGCACGAGTTGCGGCACAGCGTTTTTTTTAGCGGCAGATAAATGATATTATTTGCGACGTGTATAAATGTGGAACTTGCTATGCCTCAGATTAGCCGTACTGCGCTGGTGCCCTTCAGTGTGGAACAGATGTATCAACTCGTAAATGACGTGAAGTCCTATCCTGATTTTTTGCCGGGCTGCACCGGGAGCCGTGTGCTGGAGTCTGGGCCGACGCAGATGATGGCGGCGGTTGATGTGTCCAAAGCAGGCATCAGTAAGACCTTTACGACACGCAATACCCTTACCAGTAACCAGAGCATTTTAATGAGTCTGGTCGATGGCCCGTTTAAAAAGCTGATTGGCGGCTGGAAGTTTATCCCGCTGAGCTCGGATGCCTGCAAAATTGAGTTTCATCTTGATTTTGAATTCACCAACATGCTGATTGAGATGGCGTTTGGTCGCATCTTCAAAGAGCTGGCGTTAAATATGGTGCAGGCTTTCACGGCCAGGGCCAAAGAGGTTTATCGTGTCGGCTAACATCGTGGTGGAAGTTGCCTATGCTCTGCCGGAGAAGCAGTACCTGCAAAGCGTAAAGCTTGAAGAGGGCGCCACGGTCGAACAGGCGATTATTGCCAGTGGCCTGCTGGCGCTGCGCGGCGATATCGATCTGGCGAAGAACAAGGTCGGAATATACAGTCGCCCGGTTAAGCTGCATGATGTGGTGCATGATGGCGATCGGGTGGAAATCTACCGTCCGCTGATTGCCGATCCGAAAGAGCTGCGTCGTCAGCGCGCGGAGAAAAACGCCGGGAAATAGCGGCGAACGGGATAAAAAAAGCGCTCAGTGAGCGCTTTTTGTCTTTTTGCAGCAAGGTGCTTACCGCATTACTCGTTGGTCAGAGCCGGTTTGTTATCAATGTTGGTTAACACGCCGCTACTGTTGAAGGTCAGCGTTAGCGTCTGCTGGGTGATTTTTTCATGCCCAGGCTGCTGACGGAAAACATAGAACCAGGTGTTGGTACCAAACGGATCCGACATCATTGGGGTACCCAGCGCATAAGCAACCTGCTGTTGCGTCATGCCGACACGAATTTTTGCTACATCGTTGGGTGCCAGATAGTTACCCTGGTTGATATCAGGACGGTAAACCACTCGTTCCAGAGTGGAACAGCCTGCGGTCAACATGAGAAGAACCGCTGCGGCAGCAGTCAGCGTTTTACAGCGCATAGTGATTTTATTCCTTTTCGGGCCCGAGCAGTACGTGGCTCATCTGTAATATGCCGATAATAATAGACCTTTGCCCAGTTGGAAACCTTCGACTGCAGGTCTTACGGCAATTTGCTGTTCACTATGACTCTGCGAAAATCAAAAAGTTTACGCCGCGAGCAACTCTTTCGCGTTTGCCAGCGTGTTACGGGTGACTTCGCTACCGCCCAGCAGACGGGCCAGTTCCTGCAGTCGCGCCCGTTTGTCGAGCGGGTGCATATGGGTTTCCGTCATCTCGCCGTCGGTCTCTTTGCAGACGAAGAAATGATGATGGCCACAGCCGGCAACCTGCGGCAGGTGAGTGACGCACATGACCTGAGTAGATTCGCCCAGCTGACGCAGCAGTTTGCCTACGACTGCCGCCGTCGGGCCGCTGATACCGACATCTACCTCATCGAAAATCAGGGCCGGTGTTTCCATCTTCCGCGCAGTAATGACCTGAATGGCCAACGCAATACGCGACAGTTCGCCACCGGAGGCGACTTTAGCAATGGGCTGAAGCGGCTGCCCCGGGTTGGTCGTGACGCGAAACTCGATACGGTCGGCCCCTTCGGCGGTGAGATGACGCTCATCAAAGGCAACCTCGATGGCAAATACCCCGTGAGGCATGGAAAGTGAGCGCATACTCTCGGTGATTAACTGCGCCAGCTCTGCCGCGCTGCTTTGCCGCAGAGCGTGCAGCTGCTGAGCAGTCTCTAGCGCCAGCTGATGGTGTTCTACCACGGTCTGGCTAAGGGATTCCAGCGAGCCCGCGCTGTCGTCGAGCAGCCGCTGCTCTTCCAGCAGGCCCTGATAAAATGCGGGGAGCTCTTCCGGGGTGATCTGATGCTTACGCGCCAGGGCTATCTGACGAGAGATGCGCTGCTCCAGCTCGAACAGACGATTCGGGTCGAGATCCAGACGGTCGCTATAGTGACGCAGTTCGTCGCTGGCTTCGCTGAGCTGAATCGCCGCCTCTTCAAGCATATCCAGCACCCCCGAGAGTTTGCTGTCCATCCCGACGAGCTCAGTCACCAGTTGCCTGGCGGTGTAGAGCTGGCTTTGCAGGTTGGCTTCTTCGCCGTCTGCGAGCACCGTCAGCGCGTGCTGACAGGTGGTCAGCAGCTGGCCGCTGTTGGCCAGGCGTTTGTACTCTTCATCGATTTGTTCGAACTCGCCCGGCTGCGGATTAAACTCATTTAACTCTTTCAGCTGATATTGCAGCAGATCGGCGCGGGCAGCGCGTTCCTGGCTCTGCTGCTGATGCTGAGCCAGCTCGCGGCAGCTTTGATGCCACTGACGATAGTGTTCAGCCATACGCTGAGTAAGCGCATACTCACCGGTGTAGCCATCGAGCAGGGTTTTTTGATGTTCAGGCCGGGTCAGCAGCTGGTGCGCATGCTGGCCGTGAATCTGGATAAGCAGCTGGCCGAGCTCACGAAGCTGAGAAAGCGGGACGGCGGTACCGTTAATAAAACCGCGGGAGCGCCCGTCGGTACTGATGACGCGGCGAAGTAAACACTCACGTCCGCTTTCCAGCTGGTTCTCCTCCAGCCAGCGCTGCGCCGCCGGGGTATCTTTTAAGGCGAAGCGGGCGCACAGGTCTGCGCGGCTGGCGCCTCTTCGCACCATGTCTGCTTCGGCTCTTCCGCCAAGGCACAGCCCTAGCGCATCAATGGCAATAGATTTCCCTGCACCGGTTTCCCCGGTGATCGCGGTCATTCCGCTGTGAAAATCGATTTCCAGTTCACGAACGATAGCAAAGTTACTGATGGTGAGTTGCGCCAGCATAGCTGCCTTCCTGTATGAAAAACCATTACTGTGTTTTCGTACAGTATAGACTGGTTTTTTATCCAGTAAAGAGGCAGCTGCTAAAATCAGAACAATTTTTTCGACCAGCCGAGTTTGGTGCTCAATGTATTGAAATAGCTGTAATCTTTTGGATGAATGAGGTTCAGATGATAATCGCAGCGGTGGATAAGGACATCCTCGCCATCCTGAATCGGCAGCGCTATCTGGCTATCGCAGCTGATCTCCAGATCGCTGCAGCGCTGGGAAAAACGCAGGCGAATGGTGCTGTCACCGTTAATCACCAGCGGACGCGCCGAGAGGGTATGCGGGAACATAGGGACCAGGGTAATGGCATCCAGGGAGGGGGTCAGGATGGGGCCGCCGGCGGATAATGAATAGGCGGTGGAACCCGTCGGCGTGGAGATAATCAGGCCGTCAGAACGCTGGGAGAAGGCAAATACCTCATCGATATACACTTCGAACTCAATCATATGCGCAACTTTGCCCGGATGCAGGACCACTTCATTAATCGCGGTACTGATGCGCTTCTGGCAATCTTGCTGGCAGACCTGGGCTTCCAGCAAAAAACGTTTTTCCGAAATGTAGTGGCCTTCCAGTACGTCGGCGAGCTGCTGTAGGGCGTTATCCGGGTCAAGATCGGTCAGAAAACCGAGGTTGCCGCGGTTAATGCCGATGACGTTGATATCATAACGTGCCAGCGTTCGCGCTGCGCCGAGCATGTTGCCGTCGCCGCCCACCACTACCGCCAGATCCGCCTGCTGACCAATTTCCGCCAGCGTGCCCGTTTTGACGTTGCTAAGCTGAAGCTCATGGGCAATCTGTTGTTCGACCAGAACCTCGTAGCCTTTGCCGGAGAGCCAGCGCCAGAGCATTTCATGTGTGGTCAGCGCGGTTGGGTGACGAGGGTGTCCCACAATGCCTATACACTTGAAATGGTTCTTCATGTTCTGGATGTCCTTGCGTTAAATGAATGATGACAATCTGACAGCTTCCCTTGAAACCCGGAAACGGATCCCCATAATAAGCGAAGTTAGCGAGATGAATGCGAAAAAAAACGCGGAGAAATTCATGAGTAGTAAAGAACAGAAAACGCCTGACGGGCAAGCCCCGGAAGAAATTATCACGGAACAGCACGAGAACGTTGAGGCGGTTGAGCCTGAAGTTTCTGCTGAGCAGGTGGATCCGCGCGATGAAAAAATTGCGAATCTGGAAGCGCAGCTGGCTGAAGCTCAGACTCGTGAACGCGATGGTGTCCTGCGCATAAAAGCGGAAATGGAAAACCTGCGTCGTCGTACCGAGCTGGACGTGGAAAAAGCGCACAAATTTGCTCTGGAGAAGTTCGTTAACGAACTGCTGCCGGTAATCGACAGCCTGGACCGCGCGCTGGAAGTGGCCGATAAAGCCAATCCGGACATGGCTTCCATGGTTGAAGGTATCGAGCTGACGCTGAAGTCGATGCTGGATGTCGTACGCAAATTCGGTGTGGAAGTGATTGCCGATACCAATGTGCCGCTGGATCCTAACGTGCACCAGGCCATCGCCATGGTTGAGTCTGACGATGTGGCGGCTGGCAACGTGCTGGGCGTGATGCAAAAGGGTTATACCCTGAACGGTCGTACCATTCGCGCAGCGATGGTCACCGTGGCGAAAGCGAAATAATTCGCCTCCAACGGCCGCCTGAGGGCGGCCGTTTTTTTATCGCCCCGCGGTTTTGTTGCCTGGAGAGTGGCGGGCAAAAAAAACGGCGAACCCAGGTCCACCGTCTCTGCCTCAGGCCTGTCGATTACTCGGCGGCGCTTTCACGAAGGGGCTTCACCGGCTTGACCTTCACCTGCTTAATCATGTTGTCCTGGACGTCGAGAATATCGATATCATATTGCTCGATGCGCACGCGCGTGCCGGGAACCGGGATCTCTTCCAGTGCCTCCAGAATAATCCCGTTAACCGTTCGGGCCTCATCTTCCGGCAGATGCCAGTTAAACGCTTTATTGATTTCACGCACGTTGGCGCTGCCATCGATGATGACGGTTCCGTCAGTTAACGGCGTGACCTCTTCAGCCAGCGTCGGCGACATTGAGGTGGTGAAGTCACCGACAATCTCTTCGAGAATATCTTCTACCGTCACCAGCCCCTGGATATCACCGTACTCATCGACCACCAGGCCTACTTTCTTCTTATTGCGCTGGAACTTCACCAGCTGCGTGCTGAGCGGCGTTCCTTCCGGCACGAAGTAAATTTCGTCGGCGGCGCGCAGCATCACCTCTTTAGTGAACTCTTTTTTCTCGGTCATCAGGCGATAGGCTTCACGTACGCGCAGCATGCTGATGGCGTCGTCCAGCGAGCCGCGATACAGCACGATGCGTCCGTGAGGAGAGTGGGTCAGCTGGCGAACGATCGATTTCCAGTCGTCGTTAATATCAATACCGATAATTTCATTGCGCGGGACCATGATGTCATCGACGCTGACCTTTTCGAGATCCAACACCGACAGCAGCATGTCCTGGTTACGGCGGGAGATTTGGGTGCGCGACTCGTTCACGATGGTGCGCAGCTCATCTTTGCTCAGCGCGCCGCTGACGATAATATCGGTTTTGATGCCCATCATGCGCATCAGGAGGCGGGTGATGGTGTTCAGCAGCCAGACCAGCGGCATCATCAGCACCTGCAGTGGCGCCAGTAAGAAGCTGCTTGGGTAGGCGACCTTTTCCGGATACAGCGCCGCGATGGTTTTAGGCAGGACCTCGGCAAAAACCAGGACCACGAAGGTCAGCACGCCGGTGGCAATGGCCACCCCGGCATCGCCATACAGACGCATACCGACAATCGTCCCCAGCGCGGAGGCGAGGATGTTGACGAGGTTATTGCCAATCAGCACCAGGCTGATTAAGCGGTCGGGTTTACGCAGCAGCTTCTCTACGCGCTTTGCCTGGCGGTTGCCTTGTTTCGCCATATGCCGCAGTCGATAGCGGTTCAGGGTCATCATCCCGGTTTCAGAACCGGAGAAATAGGCAGAGATAATCACCATGATAATCAGCGTCACGATCAGCGTGGTGGTAGATATGTGTTCCAGGGGGGACTCCTTAACGCCTGGCCCGGTAGGCTATTTTATGAGCCTGCTGGCGCTGATCGCGCCAGTCTTCAGGCTTTCTGCAATGATGCCACCTACCGGGACAGGCGGGTGTTCGGGGTTAACTAATAAACTGTTGAAGCACGCGGCTGCCAAAGTAAGCCAGCGTCAGCAGGCCGGCGCCGGTGACGTTAAACCAGACGACCCGACGACCGCGCCATCCTTCATGATAGTGGCCCCATAACAGAACGATATAGACGAACCACGCAACGATCGACAGCACGGCCTTATCGATATTTTCCGTGCTAAACAGGTTATGCATATAAAACAAACCGGTGCACAGCGTCAGCGTCAGCAGGACCACGCCGACCTGCGTAATATGAAACATTTTACGCTCGATACTCATCAGCGGCGGCATTTCATGGCTGAAGGCCAGCTTTTTGTTCTTCAGCTGATAATCGATCCATGCCAGCTGGAGCGCATACAGCGCGGCAATAATCAGCGTTGCGTAAGAGAAGAGCGACAGGCCGATGTGCACCAGCATTCCCGGCGTGGTTTCCAGGTGGGTGATGTATTCGTTCGGCACGAAAGTGGCGAAAGCCAGGTTAATCAACGCAAATGCGTAGACGATAGGCAGCAGCAGCCAGCCGCGGTTACGCGACGCGACGATAGTCATCACGGTACAGATCATCAGACTGACCAGCGAACCGACGTTTAATAAACTGAGATTCTGTCCGCTCTCGCCGCCGGGGAAAATACGTGACTCCAGCGCAAAAGCATGACAAATCAACGCAATAGTTGCGGAAAGAATCGCCATCCGCCGCCAGCTGCTGTTTTTTTGCAACAGGCCAGGGATGATCAGCGCAAGGCTGATGGAATAGGCGACAAGCGCGAGCAGAGCAAAAACAGGCATATGGGTGTCGACTGTTGACTAAATAAGAAAGAGAAGCAGTATAGCGTCACGCGACGTCTGCTCCAACCGTTGCATCACATCGCGCTTCATGTCGTGTTATACTGCGCCAAATCCGTGTTTTCGTGTCGCTGCTGCGACCGACAGTTTCCACCTCAGGCGAGAGACAATGTTTGATAATTTAACCGATCGTTTGTCGCGTTCGCTGCGCAACATTAGCGGCCGCGGACGCCTTACCGAAGACAATATTAAAGACACCCTGCGTGAAGTCCGCATGGCGCTGCTGGAGGCGGACGTCGCGCTGCCGGTCGTTCGTGACTTCATCAGCCGCGTCAAAGAGAGCGCGGTGGGTCATGAAGTGAACAAAAGCCTGACCCCGGGTCAGGAGTTTGTCAAAATCGTACGTAACGAGCTGGTTGCGGCGATGGGCGAAGAGAACCAGGCGCTGGATTTAGCCGCTCAGCCGCCGGCCGTCGTGCTGATGGCGGGTCTGCAGGGGGCGGGTAAAACTACCAGCGTCGCCAAGCTGGGTAAATTCCTGCGTGAGAAGCACAAGAAGAAAGTGCTGGTGGTCTCCGCGGACGTTTATCGCCCGGCGGCGATTAAACAGCTGGAAACGCTGGCTGAGCAGGTTAACGTTGATTTCTTCCCGTCCGATGTGGGCCAGAAGCCGATCGATATCGTTAACGCCGCGCTGAAAGAAGCGAAGCTGAAGTTCTACGACGTGCTGCTGGTGGATACCGCCGGTCGTCTGCACGTTGATGAAGCGATGATGGACGAAATCAAACAGGTCCACGCTTCTCTTAATCCGGTAGAAACGCTGTTCGTCGTTGATGCGATGACCGGTCAGGATGCCGCAAATACCGCCAAGGCGTTTAACGAAGCGCTGCCGCTGACCGGCGTGGTGTTGACCAAAGTGGACGGCGACGCCCGCGGCGGTGCCGCGCTGTCGATTCGTCACATCACCGGTAAGCCGATTAAGTTCCTCGGCGTCGGCGAAAAGACCGAAGCGCTGGAGCCATTCCACCCGGATCGTATCGCTTCCCGTATTCTCGGCATGGGCGACGTGCTGTCGCTGATCGAAGATATCGAGAGCAAGGTTGACCGCGCGCAGGCTGAGAAACTGGCCTCCAAGCTGAAGAAGGGCGATGGCTTTGACCTGACCGACTTCCTCGAGCAGCTGCGGCAGATGAAGAACATGGGCGGCATGGCCAGCCTGATGGGCAAACTGCCGGGTATGGGGCAGATCCCGGATAACGTTAAATCGCAGATGGACGACAAAGTGCTGGTGCGGATGGAAGCGATCATCAACTCGATGACCCTGAAAGAGCGCGCTAAGCCGGAAATCATTAAAGGTTCACGTAAGCGTCGTATCGCCGCCGGCTGCGGGATGCAGGTGCAGGACGTGAACCGTCTGCTCAAGCAGTTTGACGATATGCAGCGCATGATGAAGAAGATGAAGTCGAAAGGCGGCATGATGAAGATGATGCGTGGGATGAAAGGGATGATGCCGCCAGGGTTCCCGGGCGGTCGATGATATCTGGCGAGCTTATTTGCCCTATTTAGCCTATGCGCAGCATATGCTGATTGCAATTTCCCCAGAAATCAGTAAAATTTTCGGGCTTTTAATATGACACCCGGGCTCCGTTCCTCGATGGGGCCCGGGTGTTCTATTCACACAAGAGGATGTTATGGTAACTATTCGTTTAGCTCGTCACGGCGCTAAAAAGCGTCCGTTCTACCAGGTTGTTGTCACCGACAGCCGTAATGCACGCAACGGTCGCTTCATCGAGCGCGTTGGTTTCTTCAACCCGATCGCTTCTGCGAACGAAGAAGAAACGCGTCTGGATCTGGATCGTATCGCTCACTGGGTTGGCCAGGGCGCTACCGTTTCCGATCGCGTTGCAGCGCTGATCAAAGCAGCAAACAAAGCAGCTTAATCTGTCACGGTGGTCATGATGAGCAAGCAACACACCGCACAAGCACCTGTTGATCCGATCGTATTGGGCAAGATGGGTTCTTCCTACGGTATCCGTGGTTGGCTCAGAGTGTTTTCCTCCACCGAAGACGCCGAAAGCATTTTTGACTATCAGCCCTGGTTAATCCAGAAGGCGGGTCAGTGGCAGGTCGTTGAGCTGGAAAGCTGGCGCCACCATAATCAGGACATCGTTATTAAGCTGAAAGGCATTGACGATCGTGATGCTGCGAATCTGCTGACTAATTGCGAAATTGTCGTGGATTCCTCGCAGCTGCCGAAGCTCGAAGAGGGTGACTATTACTGGAAAGACCTGATGGGCTGCCAGGTAGTAACCACAGAAGGCTATGGCCTTGGTAAAGTCATCGACATGATGGAAACCGGGTCAAATGACGTTCTCGTCATTAAGGCAAACCTGAAAGATGCATTTGGTATCAAGGAGCGGCTGGTTCCGTTCCTCGATGGGCAGGTTATCAAGAAAGTCGATCTCGCTACTCGTACCATCGAAGTAGACTGGGATCCTGGTTTTTAAATTCTCCGGATAAACGGTAAAAGACGGCGCTATGTGGATTGGCATAATTAGCCTGTTTCCTGAAATGTTCCGCGCAATTACCGATTACGGGGTAACTGGCCGGGCAGTAAAAAATGGCCTGCTGAGCATCCAGAGCTGGAGTCCTCGTGACTTTGCTCATGACCGGCACCGTACCGTGGACGATCGTCCTTACGGCGGCGGACCGGGGATGCTAATGATGGTGCAACCCTTACGGGATGCCATTCACACAGCAAAAGCCGCGGCAGGTGAAGGCGCAAAGGTGATTTATCTGTCACCTCAGGGACGCAAGCTTGATCAAGCGGGCGTCAGCGAACTGGCAACGAATCAGAAACTGATTCTGGTGTGCGGTCGCTATGAAGGCATAGATGAGCGCGTAATCCAGACCGAAATTGACGAAGAATGGTCAATCGGTGATTACGTCCTCAGCGGTGGTGAGTTACCAGCCATGACGCTGATTGACTCCGTTTCCCGGTTTATTCCGGGGGTTCTGGGTCATGAGGCATCGGCAACGGAAGATTCCTTTGCCGATGGATTGCTGGACTGTCCACACTATACCCGTCCTGAAGTGTTAGAAGAGATGGAAGTACCGCCAGTTTTGCTGTCGGGAAACCATGCTGAGATTCGTCGCTGGCGTTTGAAACAGTCGCTGGGCCGTACCTGGCTTAGAAGACCTGAACTTTTGGAAAACCTGGCTCTGACTGAAGAGCAAGCAAAGTTGCTGGCGGAGTTCAAAACTGAACACGCAAAACAGCAGCATAAACATGATGGGATGGCGTAAGCCCCCAATATCAGTTTACCCAGGATAAGAGATTAAATTATGAGCAACATTATTAAGCAACTTGAACAAGAACAGATGAAGCAGGACGTACCTTCCTTCCGTCCGGGTGATACCGTGGAAGTGAAAGTATGGGTTGTTGAAGGTTCCAAAAAACGTCTGCAGGCATTCGAGGGCGTGGTTATCGCTATTCGTAACCGCGGTCTGCACTCTGCATTCACTGTTCGTAAAATTTCCAACGGCGAAGGCGTTGAGCGTGTCTTCCAGACTCACTCTCCGGTAGTTGACAGCATTGCTGTTAAACGTCGTGGTGCTGTACGTAAAGCTAAACTGTACTACCTGCGTGAGCGTACCGGTAAGTCTGCTCGTATCAAAGAGCGTCTTAACTAATAAGCGCATCACGCCACATCCAAAGCGTGTTATAAAACAAGGGGTTAGCGTAATGCTAACCCCTTTTTTATTGATGTTGTCCACGGAATGTCCACGGAGAATTGATAAATGTCCACAATGACCACATTGCACAGGTAATAAAAAAACCTGCCGGAGCAGGTTAGAGCCATAGTTGATGTTGCTGATATTTAGAAGGGTGGGGCGGAGCTGGGTCTATTTCACCTGGCTTAACGATAAAGCGAGCCAAAGTTTCATGAGTAACAAATGTGCAACCACAATTTATGTTTTGGCACTGATGATAGCGCTCTTTTGTTTCCGTGCTTAGGTATCGGCTGGACCGAGCGTGTGCGGCATCCTGGCATAGTGGACAATGCATCATGATTTTTAACCCCCTCTCTCGCAGTCATTGAGGTGGATAATAATCTTGTAACTTACATTTGCAAGATAATGTTTGCATTTTTAAATATCTTTCGCCTCATACTCTACATCCGACAACCTCACTTCAAGCTCTAGGCTCGTCGTGAATCCGTTATTGCTCATAGAGTGCATCACCTTAGTGATTGTCCACAATTGCTCGTCTATGACGCGCTTAAAGCCTATAACCTGTACTGGCGTCTCAGGGTAAAGGTCTGCTCGCCCCGTCGCCAGCCTGATTGAAAACTCAGCAACCCCACGTTGCAGTTTGTCCCATTTTGCCTGGGCTGCTCGCATGGCCTGCGCTTTGGTTGAAAAAATTGTCGTCAGGGCAAACACGTTGTCATCCTCGCCGACCATGTATTCACCCTCCCTGGCTTCCGGCGCCTTCACCGTTTTTTTCTTCGTTACCGGTTTGGCTTTGGGGTGCTGTAGCGCGCGTAAATGCTGCTCTTTGGGTTTGCGTTTTAACGTAACCTTTTGCTTTTGTGGTTTCGGGTCTTTGGTGTGTAACCATTTTGCCGTAACGCCGGTATATGCCCCACGGTCAGCAATCGAAAACTGATGGCGGTCGCCATCGCTGCGGGTGAGCGTTATCTGCGGAATGTCTTTTCCGCTGGCTGTAACCCCACGACCGGCTTTGAGGAAAAGTAATTTCCCCGCTTTTACGGAAACCTCTGCGCCGTTTCGCTCGGCGAGCCGTGTCAAAAATTTGGCATCCGATTCCTGTGACTGGTCGATATGCGGAATTTTTATTCCGGCCAGCTCCGGTATAACGCTCGATGTCAGTTTGTTACGTGTCGCTATCGCTGCCACGATCTCGCCGAGCGTCTTGTCATGCCAGGACTCTTCCCGACGTGAATTAAGCGTTCCCCGAAAATCGGCGCTACGGGCGCGGATTGTCACCGTATCCGGCGCGCCATGATGTTCAACCTCATCGACGGTAAAACTTCCCTTACCAATCAACGCAAAGCCTTTCCACCCGAGGTAAAACGTCAGTACCGCACCTCGTAACGGCAGCTCGACCAGCCCGTCAGCATCATCAAGCTCGATGTCGAGCTGGTCGGCCTCGAATCCGCGATTGTCTGTCATGGTCAGACTCATCAACCGATTACTGATGTTGCCGGTAATATCTTTGCTGTCGAGCATCAACATAAAATCGGGCGTTAGTACGCCACCCGCATTCAGATTCAGCATATCCAGCATCAGCTAATCCCCACCATGCCAGCCACTGAGGCCATATTACCCGCCTTGCCAATAAGTGATTTGGCCTGTTCACCAATATCACCATACAGCGCAGCGAGAGATTCATCCACGCGGGTGAGCGTCAGCGTAAAATCAATTTTTCTCGCCGTTCCGTCAGCAAAAAACAGACTTCCCGTCTCGCTGATATTATTGATGACGTACATACCGTAAATCGTGCCGGTACCATCCAGTAACGGCCAGGCGCGCCCCTGGTCAGCCATCAGACGAATGGCCGTCATCGTCAACTTTCCGCCGGTGAGCTCCGGGTAAAGCACTCCGGCCAGGGTGATTTTTTCCTCACCCGGCCCTAAAAACTGAAACGAATCCCGTTTCCCGACGCGTGAATTTGACGGCCATCGATATTCGGCATCGCGTTGTAGCGTCTGGTGGGGCAGCGTCTGACGCATAAAAACAAACATCCCAAGAGCAAGCATCATAATCAGCCTCCTTAATCGTGCATCATGCTGGCGCGGGCTTTGGCTCGCTTGTCGCGATCATATTTTTCTAACACGTCCTGCAACTGGTTTCCGAGTTGACCACCCGGAGCACCACCCGGCATGTTGATTTGATAGGTTGGGCTACTCTGGTCAATGTAGGTTCGGCCTGTGGGAGCCGTCACAGGTTGATAAGCCTGATAACCGCCGTAAGTGCTGGTCGCGGGTATATAAGAACTTCCCTGCGTGGCTGCATTGGCTTTCGCGGCAGTCTGGTCAAGCGTGCTGGACTCTTTATTAATAATGCCGAGTTTCTCAAGCACCCAATCAATACCGCTGCGCAGCTTATTAAATGCCGTCAGCGGCAGCGTTAAGGCATCCGCCAGCCGTTGACCAAACAACACACCGGCATCACGAAAACTGTTTAAGGTTTCCTGCGATGATTTGACCGGCGCAATCAGGTTGTTAAACCAGTCCCATGCGGCCTTCAGTTTTCCGCCCAGCCAGTCAAACATCGGTTTAAGCGGCGCAAACAGTTCAGCTACTGGCGCAAATGCGTCCCGCATCCCTTCAATCACTCCGCCGAAAAATGCGCTGATGGGCTCCCAATATTTACGGATGAGCAATGCCCCGGCGACAATCGCAGCCACAACAGCGACAACCGGCCAGGAAATCGCACCAATAGCGGTAATGATGCCTCCGGCCACCGTTGTAAATACGGTACCGAGCGCCGTCGCAGCGGCGATGATGGCATTAACTCCCGTTATAACCGGCCAGGCAATCAGCCCAATGGCCCCAATCATACCCACCACGCCAAGCGCCACGGCGGTAATCACCCCAAGCGTCTGCGCGAGCTCTTTATTTCGCTGGATCCACTTATCAAGTTTGAGCACGTAGCCGGTCGCAGTCTGCACCAGTTTGCGTAATGAGGATTCCTGCTGATCAAACAGGTCGGTGCCAACAGCCTCATACGCAGACTGAAACTCTTTGAAGGCGCCGCCGAGGTTATCCTGCATGACTTTAACCAGCTCCTCGGTCTTGCCGTCCGAGGCTTTAAATGCCGCTGTCAGCTTATCGAGCTTCCCGCTGGCCGCAGCGTCTAACAGGGCATTAGACGATTTCAGCGCTTCCTCGCCGAATATCGTTTTCAGGTATTCGCCTGTCTGACTTGTTCCGAGCTTATTCTTTTTAAAACTGGCCTGGATTTCTTTCAGAATGGTAAATATGGGCCGCATGTTGCCCTTGCTGTCTGCCGTCTTAACCCCCAGCTCTTTTAATGCCGCCCATGCCTTACCTGTTGGGGCCTGTAACCGGCTGACGACAGCGCTGCTCCCGGTACCGGCCATCGATCCCGTGATATTGTTATCATGAAGTACACCCGTCATGGCGGCGGCTTCTTCGAGGCTTACTCCCGCAGCTTTTGCCACAGGGGCCAGATATGTTAAGGCGTCGCTTAACCCCTGAAAATCGGCCGCTGATTTATTCATCGTTGCCGAAAGCACATCGCCGATATGGGCTACCCGGTCATTTGAAAGCTGGAAAGCGTTTTTGGTACCGAGTAAAAGCTGCGCGTTCTCTTCCATCGTCCGCCGGTTAGCGAGCGCCATATTAAGCGTGACGGGGGTCGCCGCCTGGATTGCTGCCGCATCTCCTCCTGCTTTAGCGATTATAATCTGAGCACCGGCCGCATCATCGGCAGAGGCGGCTGTATTGTCACCCAGCAGTCGGGCCTGCTTTCGCAACGCAGTCATTTCTGCGGAGTCTTTCGCCACGCCGAGTACAGCCTGTAACTCGGAGTTTTCCTGCGCAAAATCATAACCCGGTTTCATCAGTGCAACACCGGCCAGCGTGCCTGTCGTCGCCATACCGACACCGGCGGCACCCATTGCGGCCGCATTTCCGGCCAGCTCCTTACCGGCCTGATATCGCTGCTTAACCGCATTGAGCTTTGCCTGTTGCACGCTGACCCGCGCCAGCGCTTCACGCTGACGATTGAGCTGTGCTGTCGTTTCGCTAATGTTGGTTTTTAACCGGCGTTCATCCGCGGCCAGGGTACGGGTATTAATTCCTGCCTGGCTGAGTTCCTGCCGCTGGCGCTGTACGGCCTGCCGCAAGCTGTTGTGTTTGAGCTGGAGCGCGGCGGCGCTTTTACGTGCGGCATCCATTGCCTGCGCCTGCGCGCGCGTCGGCTGTGCAGTATTTCTAAACTGGATCGCCAGTGCGGCGGCTTCCTGTTTAGCTTTCTTCAGCTCCTGACCGGTAACGGCAAGTTGCGCGCTGGCCTTGCGAAACCCGTCAATGCGGGAGGCCTGGCCGTTCAGTTCACGCAGTGATTTTTGCGTGTCCCGGATATCCCCGGACAGCGCTTTACTCGCTGTCTGGATGGATTTAAACGGGCGGGTCGCCTGGTCAACAGCCTTGAGTAATACCTGCAATTTAACGTCGTTACTCATTCGTGTTTCCGCTTCGCTGTAGCGCTTTTTCGCGCCAGGTGGTGAGCTCGGTCAGGCTCATGGGATATAACTCTGATGGCGGCCAGTGAAAAATCACCGCGATATCCGCCATCAGGTCATCGACCGACATATCTTTCGGGAAATTTAATCCGCCAAATTCGGCGACAAAAAACCGATCACCTTTGTTGCCAGCGCCATCAAATCGGGTAAATCCATCATGACGACATCCGACTCGGTAAGAGACGGGCTGGTCATACGCGGCAGCACTTTAATCAGGGCATCCACTTCAGAGCGCGCGACGTCGGCCAGGCTGACACCGCGCAGGGTTCCGGCGTTGGGCTTCATCAGGGTTATTTTTTCGATGACCTGCTCGCCGCGTTTGATGGGTTTTTCAAGGGTGACGATGTTTTCTTTGCTCATGAGTTTCTCACTATTTACGGATTCGTGGTTAACCGGCCAGACATGCTGGCCGGGGAAAAAATTACAGGCCGATATTGCGGCGGTGCTGGTCGAGTCGGTCGACGCCGTTCACCTTCTCAATCATGTTGAGGACGTCGATTTCTACCAGCTCTTTACCGTTCATGGTCAGCTTGTAGTACGTGCAGACCAGCGATAACTTGCTGCTGGTATCCTCACCCTGTTTGCTCTCGCCGTTATCGACTTCTTTCACCTTGAAACGGGTCTCAACTTCCACCGCTACGGTTTCGCCGGTATCGTCCCGCTGGTAAGAGCCTGCATAGCGCAGTAGCGTCCCGGTACCGACGGCACCGTAAAGCGCCCAGATCGCATCATCAGGGAAGCCGCCGAGGGAAATCTCCATCGCCAGCGCGTCATCGTCGAGGCCGAAATCGACAGGGGCCGAGCCTGACATCCCGCCGCCCCGGTAGTTTTCAAGCTTACGGGTCAGCTTTGGCAGAGTGACGGACTCGATAACGCCGAGATAGCTGACGCCATCCAGAAACGTGTTCAGGTATTTGAGCTTGCGCGGCATTGCCATTGGTCAGGGCTCCTTAATTGCTGTTAACCGATGACACCAGATTCGCCAGGTATTTATCGGTAATGCGCTGGCGTAGCGTCAGGTTTTCGAGAGGGGGAACCGGGGTATAGTCGTAATCGATATACAATTTCCCGGCTTTGAGGGTCGCCGCGTCGTTGGCCGATTCATCAAACCAGCAGGTCGCATCGACGATATAGCCCGCCGTTTTCATCTCGCGGAATTTCGCATTGATGCCCGCAACGATGTCTTTAATCAGCGTGGCAGTGATCGGCTTGTCGACCGCCCACATGTGACCAGCGGCCATTGTGTCGGCGATAACCTGCGCGGTGCGGGTGTAGTTCTCGAACAGGAACAGCGGGTCATCGGAGCAGCAGCGGTTACCCCAGAAGCGGAAACCATCTTTGCGAATGAGCGTGGTGACGCCAGCCTCGTTAAGCAGGTCGGCATCGGTGCCGGATTCCTGCAAATCCCAGAAGACCGACGCGCTGATGCCGGTGACGCCATTCACACCAACGTTTGACAGGGTTTTATGCCAGCCGGTGTCCTGGTCGATTTTGGCGCGCAGGCCCAGCGCGCGGGCGGTCGCCCATGCGGTTTCGGTCGCGTTCGCCGTGGTATCCCATGCCAGAAAATCCGGCCAGATAACCATCAGCTCGCGCTGGCTGAAATTCTCGCGATAGAGCATCGCCTCGGAAATGTTCTGGCAATCCCATGCGCTGATATAACCAAAGGCGCGCAGCTTCTGGCAAATTGGCGCGAGCGCGGTCGCAACCTCAAGGGAATCGAGGCCCGGCACGCCGAGGATGCGCGGTTTAACGCCGGTGACGGCCTCCGCCGTGAGCAGCGCTTTCAGCCCGGTGTAATTGCCGCTTTCGCCGGTGCCGCCGATGATATTAGAGATAGTCTGCGCCTCGGCATCGTCGCCGGTACCTTCGGCAACGCGCACAACGACAATGACCGGTTTCGACTGGTCGGCGATTGCCTGGAGGGATGCGGCCAGGGTGCCTTTTGTACCCGCTTTCGCAATGGCGCTTTGCACGCTGGTAATCAGTACTGGCTTATTGAGTGGGAAGGTGGCGGCATCGGCATCGCTGGCCGTACAGACCATGCCGATAATCGCTGTTGATACGGTGGAAATGACGCGGGTGCCGTCGTTAATCTCGACAACCTGGACGCCGTGATGAAAATCGCTCATCCGTTTAACTCCGTGGTTAATGGTGAGCATTATTTTCAGTCGTGGGGGAAGGGGTGACGAGTCATCCCCGCTGTAACAGGGACAGTACAACAGGAATGACCGTCACAGGTCAGGCTACGCGGCTCCAGCACATCAGCAGGGTGTGGGCTTCAACCACGCTGAACGATTTACTTTCGCCGAGGTTATCGGTTTTGCCGCTGGTCGTGTGTTTGTGCGGAGGTAAATCGACAATATGAGCGTGGTCTCCCGCCTCATCCGTGTAATTTCGGGTGCGGCGGCTGTCATTATCCGAACCAACAACATAATTATCATCCCAGACTTCACCCGGAGCGAGCATCCCGCCCCTGTGTTTATGTCGCCCTGCCTCCCTGGTTGTCAGCTCTTGTCCCTGTAACTCGCTGGTTTCGCCGGTTACGTCAATCTGCACGGCGGGCAGGTTAGCCCGCAGGAGTGTGACGGTATCGCTGCCGCCGATCGCGCCCACATTCGAGCCGTCCGCCTTGCCGATGCGGATGGATTTGTTTTCCCCGGTGTACTGCCACTGCGACCACGGCCATTTTTCATTCGGATTCAGGTTCTGACTGAAAAAACGCGTGGTGCCGACGGGGTTATCCAGCTCCCAGGCATCCCGCAATACCTGCCGGATGGCTTCCTGCGTCGCGGTGTCCAGCGCCTGCAACTGCTCATCGGCATAGTCTTTGGCGTCATCTTCGGCCCGGTTGACGTCCTCCGCCGTGGCAATCACCACCGACGGATTATCAGTGATGGTGACGGCATCGGTACTGCTGACGGCAATATTCATCCGCACTATCTGGTATTTCGCGGCCCCCTGCGATGACAGGGGCTTATAGGTCGGGGGCAGACTGGCAACCGCGACACAAACCCCGTCTTCATCATAGAGCGCGGCTTCGTTAATCCAGAATCCGCCGGTCTGGGCTGAAATCAGCAGCTCCGATTCAATAATGCTGGCGGCGCTGTCGGCGACACGGATTTTGTTCAGAAAGCCCCGGTGACGCTCACTGACCAGCCCCGTCGCCTCCGGGGGCGGGGAAAGGCTCTGACCATTGCCGTCACCCACTGCCATTTCGGTAAGGGTCAGCGCCTGACCTGCCGCATGGAGTCGCGCCAGCTTTTCCGCACCGGCGGTGGTCAGAATGGTGCTGAAAGTTAAATCAGGCATGATTATTCCTTATTCCGTCACAATGCCGTTTTCGATAATGTGAGTCAGCGTTTCTTCCGGCGTCATGCCCCGGTCGTAAAATTCCAGGAACATCAGTTTGTAGGAAAACGTCTTGTCCGCGGCCTCCCCGACTTTAATCAACGCCTCGTACCAGTCGTTAAAGTTTTCATAGCTATCAAAGCTTTCCATTACCAGTTCTCCAGATATGAGTTAACCTCACGGTCGTAATTATCCTTGCCGGTCAGCGTGACGCTGAGGGTCGAGCCATCCGCCGACACAGTGATGCTGACCGCAACGGATGAGCCGTCGCCATATCCCCACGCACCGGACGGGCCGCTCTTCTGCTCGGATGAAATCACGTTGACAGCCACGGTGGAGGTTTCATATTTCAGGCTCATCGGGACCCGGTAATATTCGGTATTACCGTCTGACGGGCGTCGGACCTCGATTTTCAGCATTCTGAAAACGGGTGACTGCCATGATTCGAGGGCTTTTTGCGTATGCGTGTAGGCTAAAGTCCCTTTAGCGCTGAGAATGCCCTTTTTCAGGGGGTGGCCAAAATACTCGCGACCATCCTCACACTGCGCCACCCCGGTATTACAGGTATCAGGAATGCCGGTGCACCCGCTGATGTTTTTAATGGCGGTGGTTTTTTCCCGGATAATACCGGAGACGGAAGTACACCCGGACAGGTCGCACCCGGCGGTAATCACTTTCATGTCGCCGGAGTCCCCCGTCGTGATAAAGGTGCGCTCCGGGCTGAGGTTGCCTTCGCCACTGTCTCCGCGACCAGCCTGCGTCATGACGTTGGACAGCATGATAAAAGAGCCTGCACCCTCTACCCGGAAATGACAGTTATCGTCAGAGCCTGCCAGGGCGTTTTTCCCGGAGCGCCGGATAACATGGTTACTGACAATCCATTGACCGCCGCCGGAAGCCACAAACGCGGCCAGCCCCGCACGGTCGCATAACTCGCCGGAGACCTCATTCAGTTTTCCGCCGTAGGAATAATAGTTTTCCTTTTCATTCCATTCGTTACGAACGCCCAGGAAAACATTATTATTTGCGCCGGTCAGCAGGCTCACGCCGCGACCGTAATTTTTGTTAATCGTCGAGTCGATAACGCGGGAATCAATCAGGTTATAAAAGCCGGTGACGTTTTCACTGACGTTAGTGTCTTTGACATAAAGCGTACCGACGTAGTTACTCTTGCCAAATGCCGTTGCCCAGCGATATACCCCGCAGCTGATAAAGCGACAACCGTTCAGCTGCGTGGTGCCCTGCATCAGATTCACGGCGAGCGAACGGCCATCCAGCAGGACATTCATAAACGTCATGCGGCTGTTAAGGGTCATCAGGCGCGTCGCGCCCGGCAAAAGACGAATGACCGTACCGCAGCCATTGAATGAAGCATCCGTACTGATGGTGTAAGGCTTACGGGCATGACCATGAATTATAAAACCCGCCTGCGCACCGTCCACATCACCGATGTTATAAACGCCCGGCACCGGCGGAAAATAAAGGGCGGTCTTTCCGGCATTAATCGCATCCTCAAGAGCGCGGGACACGTCCACATCCACCCCGGCGGCATATTTCAGGGTCTGGATATCCGTTTCGTTTTTAATAAAATCAAAGATGGTCGCCTGCTCCTGAAAGCGGCTTTCCATGCTCTGATAACCGGCGGAAATAGTATTCCCCCATCCAGCCGGGCTTTTCAGGTCGCCGCGCAGGGAGGTGATTGCACCGCCCATATCTTCACCCTGCTGCTCCGCAAGCGCTTTCAGGAATTGCGTGCGGTTGGCAAGCTGCTGCGCCTGCGTGTTGGCGACACCATTCACACCGCCCAGCACCCGGTCATTTCGTCGCAGGAGATAAATTTCTTCTTCCCATTGGGAAATCTCGTTAATTTTCATCGCTGGCATTCCCGGTAAACACACATTCGCCGTCAAAATACTGACGACCGTTATAAAAAATACTCATATCCGGCTCATAGCCCGCAGGCCAGACGCTGATAACATCCCCCTCGCTTACCGCCATGCCGTAATAAATATCTCCCGCCGTCCGGGTGAGCATGGTGATACCGGACAGGTGGCGACTGACCGGCTTTGTGATATCAATCCGCCTTTCCAGCTCGGTTAACAGCGCCTCTGTAATACCTATATCATTCACATCGACGGTGATGCGGAATGTGCCTGCCGGGTCAGCCACCTGCCACCACTCTTCGACGGACAGGCTGTACCCCATGCTTTCCACCACCCGCCGAAGGGCGGCGACGGTGCCTTTGCGCTGATGGAGCCAGAAGGATTCACCGATAACGCGGCGCTTCTCCTGTTCACTCCATCCCTCATCCCATCCGTCCACAGAAAACGCCCAGGCGAGATACGGCAGGAACTTTGCCGGGCATTTCCACGGGTTCCACAGGTCGCGCAATGGGACAGATAAATCGCTGATGACGGCACACGCTGCGGCGGCTCGCTGTTCAAGCACCGACGACCCGGTCGCCATCAGCGAGTTACTCATCGGAGCCCCCGATCACGACACTGGTTTCGGTGCAGTACGCGGCCTGGGTTTTATCGAGCACGACGTCGGCCAGCGGCTCACGCAATTCGACTCGCTGGACACCCTGCACATGTAGCGCGGCATAGATGGCCGACATACGAATATCCCGACCGAGACGGCGCTGCTCTGTGATATACGCGGTTAACTGCGCTTTGGCGGCGGCAAGAATGGGCTCGGTCGCCGGGCCGGGATAGACATACAGCACGGCATCAATCGCATAATTGACAATCTCGGCCGACACGACGGTCAGGCGGTCACCGACCGGGCGCACGCTCTCATCATTCAGCGCGGTACTGACAGCCAGTAATAAATCATCCGACGCGGTGCCGTCGCCTTCCCGCGACAGCACGGCGATGGTGACCTCTGCCGGTGCCGGGCTGTTCGCCGAAGCATCGGCGACACGACCATCGGCGCTCAGGGCATGAAATTCATAGGCACCGGTTGGCCCGGCAACACTCATGCCCTCAAATGCGGCCGGTACGCGCTGGCGTAAATCGCTGTCGGATTCCATGACCGCCGCCACCGGCGGGATTTGGGTATCGTCTCCGGGGGTGATGACCAGGCGCTCAACGTTATTATTTGCCGCGAGCTGGTCAAGGTCGTTTTTGATGGCATAGGCCACCATGCCGGCCTGTGCCGCCTCGTTAATACGCTGGCGTAAAATCACCTCACGGTAGGCATTCTCTTCCAGATATTTCACCAGTGGCTCTGACTCCAGCGTCAGCGCTCTGGCGACCGCCTCCTGCTCATCCTCCGGGTAGAGCGAAACCAGCGTGGCCTTGCGCTCTGCGAGGATGGTTTCAAAATCCAGCGTTTCCACCACATCAGGCGCGGGGAGCTGGCTCAGGTCGATAACTGCCATAGGTTCAACTCACAGGGATGGTTAAAGAAAGGCTCTCGCCGGTATCGGTGATTTGGCCGGTCACGTCGACGACCATCTGCCCGTCAAACTGCCGCGCTGTGGTGATGCTGGTCAGCCTGACGCGCGGTTCCCACTTCAGGATCGCCATGTAGCATGCGGCCATAATTTGCAGCTCAAGCGCCGGGGTCTGAGGCTGGTCAATCATCTGCGACAACAGCGAGCCGTATTCACGACGCATGACGCGGGTGCCGACGGGCGTGCGCAGAATATCCCCGATGCTCTGGCTGATATGGTCAACGTCTGAAATGCTTTCACCGGTCGTGCGGTTCATGCCGAGATAACGCGCCGTCATTTGGTACCCTCCGTCCATTCATCACCGCGCCTGATGCCGCCGTGGCCGTGTTTATCCACCTGCACACCGTTAGAAGTGAAAGCGCCGCCGCTGTGCTTGATATCACCGGACATCTTGCCGCCTTGTTTTACTTCCAGCGTGCCGGTCGTCAGCTTGTTGGTGCAGACCACCTCCGGCGTATCGAGGGTGACGCGGGTCTCGGCTTTTACCAGCACCACCGGCACGCTGACGGCAACCGAATCGGATGCGGTCACATCGGCGGTTTTAATGCCGGTGACGGTCAGCGCACCGGTTTCCGGCTCATAACTCATAACGGCTCCGTCGGGAAACTCAACGTGCCAGGCATCCGCCGAGGCCGATGGCGCGGGGTTGTCGTCGGAATAAATACCCGGCAGCACAAAGGCGGTATCGAGCTCACCACCCACGGCCAGAATCATCACCTGCTCACCAACAGAGGGAGCCCACCAGGTGCGCGAGCGCCCGGCCCGGTGCGTCAGCCACTGGAGCCAGTCGGTATAAATGCCGCCGGTCTGTACGCGACAGCGCCCGGCGTCGAGGTCAGTTTCGACGACGATGCCGGTGCGGATCATGTTGCGTATCGCGCGGGCGAGTTCCTGGATAGATGCGAGAGTATTCATAGGGGAAAGGATGCCGCCGGGGTGTTCCGGCGGCAATCTGCGGGCGTTTTGCCCTGGCTGGCACAACGTTATCTGTATCAGCCCGGATTTGACCTGACACATCCCATGACACAGAGTCAAACCTAATCTGACAGGCAGCTTTGTGCTAGGAGTGCACGTTCTTTACGTCGGAATCCTTCATGTCAAATGACATTATCATTGGTTTGGCCTATGATCATTCGCAATCTACTTTCAAGTAGAGTTTATATTACTGTTTTACCCTTGGGCACCAAGAGTTTAAAATAAAATAAGGGCTTATGATGTCAATTAACAATTTAAGTTTAACATCATTCAAGATAGAAATGTGTAGAGAGAATACTGAGCGCGATAAGTCTATAACTCTGAGCACCGCCACAGCATTTTTTTATTGCCTCAATGAGAAAATTTATTTAATAACAAACTGGCATAACGTTACAGGAAGAAACGCCTTAACCGGAGAACCATTAGACACCACTAACTTATCAGTGCCTAACCTCATGAATCTTTATCTACCTAAAAGAATAGCCTCTATAGATAACTCTTTTCATCTATCATGGAAAAATGTCCTTAAACTAAATTTATACGAAGAGAACAATGGTGAATATGCACCTATATGGTTTGAACATCCAAACCATGAGAGCAAGGTCGATATAATTGCAATTCCTTTTGATGACACCATAAAAACATTAAAGGAAAATGGAATTGTTATTTTCCCCGTTAACTCAGAGGAGCTGGGCTTGGAGGATTTTGATATTAAAACCGGTATGGATGCATTCCTTATCGGTTACCCTTTAGGTATGGTTGCCGGTGGAAATCTACCAATATGGAAAAGAGGTAGCGTAGCTTCTGAACATGATGTAAATATAGACAACTTACCTAAATATTTTATTGATACAGCCACAACTAAAACTGGCATGTCAGGCTCTGCTGTATTTATAAAATCAAATGGATTTACTTTACCAAAAGGAAAGAAAAACCTCGATGACATGATTATATCACAATGCTACACCTTTGGAGGAGTCTACTCCGGCCGCTCTCAATTAATACACTGCGGAAGTAATATTTACCCCGACCTGGCAATTGTTTGGAAAGAATCAGCAATAATTGAAATTATTGAAAATAAGCACAAATCAAAACATGAGTATTACGGATAAAAACATGTGCAATAATATTGATAAGTTATTTTTAAAATTGTATTAGATATAAACCCTAACCAAGTTAGAGAAACCTTGAAGCTCCCCCTCCTCACTCAAAGTAGACTGCCAGAGTTGATTGTGTGCTCCTAGTAAAAACTGTATCAGCTCAAATCTGAGCTGATACAGTTCAATCAGCGAGATAGTCGATAATGATGCTTTCCACAAGTTGCCGGTCGTCTTCGGTAAAGCCTAAAAGCTGACGTTGTGGATATTCAACTTCGGCACTTTTTGGTGATGGCTTGTCCTTTAATCCGAGCTGATGCACACGGGCGATACGCTGCACTTTACCGGTAAAATCCACCACCGCCGCGCTGTCGTTACCGCTCGCTTTCATATAGCGATTAGTGCGCAGCTTCGCAAACATCTCGCGCTTTATGCGGCCTTTTTTTGCCCTGACAGGTTGGCGTTTACGCGGGGCAAATGACGAACCGTCCGGGGCTTTCTGCGATTTAATGCGCTGTTGTTGCCGCTGGCGCAGTTTCTTCGCAATGTCGGCGGTCATCCGACGTCGCCCGGCAGGGGAAAGGGCCGCTATCAATCCGGCGAGCTTGTCCTCAAAGGGTTTGAAGTCATTCATCCCATTTACTCACCAGTTCGCCATTACTCCACATCTCGACAGGGCGCGTCACCGGCTCCGGCGGTGGCGGCTCCGGGATGTTCTCAACGTACATTGCGCCGTCGACCTCTTTGACCAGCGTGCGCTCGGTCAACAACAGGCTGATGCTGACATCGAGGCTGCTGTCGTTATTGATGTCGGCATACCAGATAAAGCCCTTTTTTCTGCCCTCATCGGTTGTCATGATGTCCGGCTGATTGACGCGCAGCCAGGCCATAATCGGCACAAACAACAGGTCAATATCGTCGGTGAAATCTGTCACCACGATGTTGAGCGTGTACCGCTTTTCATACGACAGGGAGCGTGCCAGCGTCGCCGTATTGTTGCCATCGTCCATGCGAAGACAAAGCATATCGGGGTTGGTACGCAGTACCGGCACCGCATCAGTTAAGGCTTTTCGCAGACTGTTGGGCTTTAGCATCGATTTCATCCTGACATTGTTTAACCGTATCGACCTGGATTGCGCAGCTTTTCAGTGCGTTTTCGAGCTGGCGTATATCCGCACTCAGGTCGCCATTAGTCAGCGGGTCGCTGCCCGGTATCGGGCATGGGCTGACCTTCGGGCAGGCGTTGTAAACAATCACCGGTGGCGGCGTTGGTGCAGGCGGCGCGCTGGTGCAACCGGCGCACAGCATCAGGTAAATCAGCGCGATACCAGCGGCGAAACGCGTCATTTTCATTGAGTAACCTCGTGATGGTTTGTTCACGCCTGAAAGCCAGCAGGTTAGCCGCCGTGAGCTTGTCCCTCATGGCGACCTGTGCCAGCTCTTTACGCTGCGACTGCTCTACCACCACGTTGAGCTGATTTTTCAGCATAGTGATGGTCGTTTTCTGTTCCCCTGCAATCCGGTTCGCCTTTTCCAACGAGCGGCTCAGGTTGTTATTTTCATGGCGCAGCCAAAACACCCCGGCCAGCGCCAACAGGCTTGCCAGGAGGATCACAATGATTCGGGACATAAACCAGCCTCCTCAATTGACTGGCGGCAGCTCATGCGCACAACCTTGAAAAAGCACATGCAAATCAGGTATGTCAGCGCGGTAAATATCCAGCCTGCACCAACAAGACAGGAAAAGGTAAACGCCAGCGTGAGAAGCCCCCACACCTGACGACCTTTCGATGGTGTTTTACAAATTAACCCTCTGAGAAGTTTCATGACGCCTGCATTCACTGGCTGAACGGCAAGCCTGCGACTCTGCCAGTGTTTATGGGCTAAAGCGCCAGTAAAACCGGCTCCGAGACTCACCAGACACCCCAAAAGCGCCCAGACAGCAACAAAATTCACCGCCGCGCTCATCGGGTTAATCATCCCCCAGAGAATCATCACAGCTATCAGGACATCAATAACCAGCAAAACTAATCTCTTTTTCATTGGGTTACTCCCTTCATGCAATATGCCAGCTCCCGTGCACGACGGTTCTCCAGCCCTTTATTTCTGGTACCGTTAACAAACACCCATCGAGTTAACTGGTCGCACGCCTGCCACCACTGGTGGCGTTTTATAAACGAGACCAGTGTTGACCGGCAGGCCGCACCAGTACCCACGTTAAATGCAAAACTAACCAATGCGTCATAGACAGGTTGAGGCATCTCCACCGGCACGCATATAGCAAGGTTCCGCTCAACCTTCATCACATCCGCGACCAGGTTTGCCGCTGCCTGTTTCTCGGTGATATCCCGTTTTGGCACGACCCCGTCAGTGTGGCCGATACCCGACGTCCACACGCCTGCGCTACATTGGTATGGGCTTAACCGACACCCTTCGAGGTCAGCAATCAGAGCAAGACCATCCTTCGAGGTATGAAGCAGACGAAAATCAGGCAGAAGTACCGCCAGCGCCAGGACAACGGCCACACTGCAACGTTTAACGATTGATGACATCTCATGGCCTCCTCGGTGGCGGGGCAACGACGACGGGGCTTACCCTTATTCGGTTTAGCTCCAGCAGATAACTTTTCCGACGGTAGTACCAGTTAACGCCTACTGTCATGATGACGCCGAAAACACCAAACCAGGCGGCGAAGTCCTGCGGTGTCATCGCTCCGAATGCGGCCAGCGCCACACTCAACCAGTACGCGATAAATGACGTTATTTTTTCGATATTTAGTCCCACAGATTTACGGTCTCCGTGACAGGGGAGCTTTGAACGTCTGGCAGCTCGACAACTGTGCCATGTGGCAGCACTGCGCCGAGCTCGGCCAGCCCCGGATTTGCGGCGAGCACCGACTCGAATACCCCCTCAGTACGCCCGTAATACCGGGCGCAAATCATGTCGAGCGTGTCGCCCTGTTGCGCGATGGCCTGCATCAGATTTGGCTCACGATGCAACGGGGTTTGTCCTGGACGCGCGATACCGCCCAGCGCATGTCCCGCCATAACTCGTCGACAGTGGTATCGATGCTGTCGGCTTTCTTGTCGCCTCTGGCACTGGCATCAACACCGCGATAACGCTCATAGAGCGTGGCGGTCGCCATTGAGGTGACGGCGCGAAGGTAATAGAAAATGCGCACGCTCTCTCCGTCGAGGTCGTCAGCCGGCACGTCGGCCAGCTTGCTAAACCCCCCGGCAATCTGCTGTTCCCGCCACAAAAACAGCTCGGCATTGGTTTCGGCGATGCCAGTTTTGATGGCCTCACGCAGTCGGGCCGGGGCGACGGTCTGCTCAAGGCGCATCCCTTCACGCACGCGTTTCGGGTCGATGTCAGGAAAGAAAAACGTATTTTTTATCACCGGCTCATCGCTGGCAGGCGGCGGGATGACCACCACGCCACCCGGCTGCGGCTCATCGTTCTTTTTAATAATCAGCGTCGTCATGACTACCTCTGAATAGGTGGGCGGTGGACGCCGGTCTCAGGTCGGGTAAATCACCCTCATCGACCGGCGTGCCGCCCTGGCGCGGGGCGCATTCTGTTAACCGGCGGTCTTTTTCGGTCGGCCACGTTTAGCCGGTGCCGTGGTTTTCACGGCGCGCGGCGCTCTTACCGGGGCTTTAACGACCGTTGCCGGTTTGGGCTTCAGCTCACGCTCAAGCCGTTCAATGTCTTTTTTGACGCCTGCCTGACAATCGAGCTGCATCGCTCGCTTGAGGTGGGCCAGCGCGTCGGCGGGCTGTTTGTTGTCCCGCAACACCTGGCCGGTGATTTTGTGCAGTTTTGCGCGCACTTCATCAGGCATATCGGCGGCGGCGGTCAGCGCCAGCGTGTCGAGCAGTTGGCTGATGACGACCGGTTCACCGGAGGCATGGGCGCGCATGGCGGCGAGCGCCACCTCTTCGGTAAACATGTACTGCGGCGGGCGGCGGTGTTTGCCTGGCATGGTCAGACCGTACTTAAACGCGTAGCGGGCAATATCCATCGCGCCGCCGATATCGCCGACATCGAGACGCCACAGCATGACGGTCATCACGATGTCATCCTGCGCACCTTTGCCCTGTTCCAGCACGCCACTGACCCACGGCAGATAGAACGGCAGCAGCTCGCGCTTTTTCGTGGCTTTCAGCTCTTTACCAAAGATGGCTTTTAACGTGCGTTGGTCTGCGGCCAGCTTAACCAGCATCTGCTCGTAGGCAGTGGCATGCCGCAGCGGGTTGTTTTCCCGCTGCGCGGTTTCAATGGCCGAGACCCGCATCATGTGACGCTGTGCGGGGCTCGTCATCGGTTAGCCCTCCGGTTGCGCGGCAGAGAAATCGCCCAGCTTGATATTTTCAATGAAGCACCCGGCGGCGTAGGTTTCGACCACGTAATCGATGTTCATCGATTCGTAGTTTTCCACCTGGTCGAGTTTCGGGTTTTCGATGATGGAGCGGCGGTGACTTTCATCCATGAAATAGATGGACAGGTTATCGAGACGCGTCACCATAATCGCATTCGCCGGGAAGTACGGCACACGGACGGCGGGCAGGTTGCCGATTCGTTTCTGGCTGATGATGATGTCAGCCGCGAGCGCTTCGCTGTTGGGCTGGTCTTTGTTGACGATCGGGAAATATTTGTCGGCCAGCAGCTTACGGCCCACAATCGCGACGAGCTCCGAATCTTCCTGATAAATCTCGTCAATCAGGTTGTCGGTGGCATCAATGACCAGCGCATCGAGGTTAACGTAATCGCCGTTTTTACCCACACGGATCACGGCGGAAACGACGTTCCCTTCCTCGTCGACGATTTTACTCATCACGCGGGTCGCCGCTTCATTGCGGTATTTCTGCGGCCAGCCGACGGCGACATCCTGCAACATCGGATGAGTGGCACGGTCAGAGGTTTCGGCACGCTCAACGCCGTTGAACCCGGCCATGATGAAATCGAGCGCCTGCCGCTGGATGATGGCATCGCGAATACGGCGCTGGAAGTCCTGGAAGCGCGCCCACAAATCCAGCTTTTTATATTTGAAGTGGAAGTCAAAGTTGACCTGATCACATTCGTATTTTTTGGACTCCAGCGCGGTAAAGTCGGCGGTTTTACGCTCCTGGCCGCTGTTGGTATCCGTGGTGCTGGCGATGGTGCCATTGACGCCGACGCCAATTTTTTCACCCTTCAGCTCATCCACCGGCACGATATTAATTTTCTGCAAAAAGGCCGAGGACATCTGCACGGTGTTCATCATGGTTTGCGTGACGGACGGCTCGACGGAGAATTTTTTACTCACATCGTCCGGGTCAATGCCGTTCAGCTCGGCAACGCGGGACAGATAGGCATTGAATTTAAAACGGGTTTCCTGGCGCATAGTCTTTCCTGTTTAGTTAAATCGGGTTTCTGACCGGGCAAGCCTGTCGCCCGGTGATAAATTCACGACCGTTTAGCAGTCGGTCAGCAGCTCATCGCCACCGCCACCGGTAGAGAGCTTGCGGCGTGGCTGAGTGGTGCTTTCTGTTTTATCCAGCGACGTTTTTAACTGGCTGAATGCCTGGCAGGTCTGGTCGGCCTTCGTGGTGACGTCCTGTTTCAGCGTCGCAAAGGCATTTTCCAGCAAGGCAATACGCTGCTCCGTGGCGGTGAGGTTTTCCTGCACATGTTCACTGACGGTCGTCACGGCCTCATGCACATCCTGAAAACGGGCGTCATCGCTGGCCTGTTTACGGCTGAAAATCGACTTCACTTTGTCGCTCAGGGCGGTGAACATTTTTTCTGGCAGGTCTTCAAATTCCAGCTCGGCGAGAGTGGCGACGGAAATCAGGTTGCCCGGCTCGGCTTTGAAGCGGTTAAGGGGGTTAAATTTGGCACCCCGGCAAAATTCGAGGTATTCGGTGCCGAGGCTGGCCGGGTCATCGGTCACGGCGAGGCCGACCAGGTAGCATTTTCCGGAATTAGCAAAATTCGGCTGAATTTCCATGGAGGTGTAAACCTTCTGCAATTTTTTATTCATTGCGATCAGGTCGTCGGTCGGGGTGATTTTGGCGAATAACGCCAGCTTGCCTTTTAGTACCGAATCGTCGTCAATTTTTTCAGACTTCAGCTCGACCACATCGCCGTAACGGCTGAACGGTCCATCCGGCAGGATGCCTTTCAGGTGTTCGAGGTTAATGCGGCAACCGTAGACGCGGGGGTCAAAGGTCTCGGCCATTTCCTGAATATCCGTCGCGCTGATAACGCGACCGTCACAGGTATCGCCTTCGACGCCGATGCGAAACCATTTTGAAACTTTTTTTGCCATTGTCAGGAGTCCTGATATCGGGTTAACGGGTCGGGGCTAGTTTCCCGACGTCGCCGCTCTCCCGCCATCAGTCCCGGATGGCTTATCCCTCACACAACAGCACCTTAGCGATTCGCATCACCCGTTTCTTTAGCCTTTCCCTGTATCAATCACGGCGAGGCATCCATGACCATCACCACCGACACCACGTTGTTAAATGACCCGCGACGCCAGGCGGCTTTACTGTACTGGCAGGGGTTTTCCGTGCCGCAGATTGCCGAAATGTTGCAGACCAAACGTCCTACGGTGCAGAGCTGGAAACAGCGCGACCAGTGGGACGAAACTGCACCGCTGAACCGGGTCGAAAGCACTTTAGAGGCCCGGCTGATTCAGCTCTATGCAAAGCCGAACCTGACGCCCCACGATTTCAAGGTCGCGGATTTTCTGGCCCGGCAGATGGAGCGTTTTGCGCGCATTAATCGCTATGGCCAGACCGGAAACGAGGTTGACCTGAATCCCAACGTGGCCAACCGCAACAAAGGGGAACGTAAGAAGCCGAAAAAGAATTTCTTCAGCGACGAGGCTATCGAAAAACTGGAAGAGATTTTTATCCGCCAGTCCTTTGAGTATCAGATTGGCTGGTACAACGCCGGGCTTAAACATCGAATCAGAAATATCCTCAAATCTCGCCAGATCGGGGCGACATTCTACTTTGCCAGGGAGGCTCTTTTACGCGCCCTGAAAACCGGGCATAACCAGATATTTCTCTCAGCCAGTAAAACCCAGGCATACGTTTTCCGTAAGTACATCATCGCCTTTGCCCGTCTGGTTGATGTCGACCTGACCGGTGACCCGATAGTGCTCGGCAATAATGGCGCAGAGATGCTTTTTCTCGGCACTAACTCCAACACTGCGCAGAGCCATAACGGCGACCTGTACGTTGATGAAATTTTCTGGATCCCCAACTTTCAAAAACTGCGTACCGTTTCTTCTGGCATGGCCTCTCAAAGCCACCTGCGCAGCACCTACTTTTCGACGCCTTCCACTCTCGCTCACGGTGCTTACCCGTTCTGGTCGGGGGAACTATTTAACCGTGGGCGCGCCCGCGCCAGTGAACGCGTCGACATCGATATCAGTCACACCGCGCTCGCCGGTGGCGTGGCGTGTCCTGACGGTCAGTGGCGGCAGATTGTCACCATTGAGGATGCGCTCGCCGGAGGATGTACGTTGTTCAACCTTGAACAGCTCAAGCAGGAAAACAGCGTCGATGACTTCCGCAATCTGTTTATGTGCGAGTTCGTTGATGACAAAGCGTCGGTATTCCCGTTCGAGGACTTGCAACGCTGCATGGTCGACAGTCTGGAAGAGTGGGAGGACTTTGCGCCGTTCGCCGACAATCCGTTCGGCTCCCGCCCGGTCTGGGTGGGATACGACCCGTCGCACAGTGGCGACAGCGCCGGGTGTGTGGTGCTCGCGCCGCCGGTTGTCGCCGGGGGCAAGTTCCGCATTCTGGAGCGTCACCAGTGGAAAGGCATGGACTTTGCGACGCAGGCCGAATCCATTCGCCAGCTCACCGAAAAATACAACGTCGAGTACATCGGTATCGATGCGACCGGCCTCGGCATTGGTGTTTTCCAGCTGGTCCGCTCGTTTTATCCCGCTGCCCGCGATATCCGCTACACGCCGGAAATGAAAACCGCGATGGTGCTGAAAGCAAAAGACGTTATTCGCCGCGGCTGTCTCGAATACGACGTCAGCGCCACCGACATCACCACCTCGTTTATGGCTATCCGCAAGACCATGACCAGCAGCGGGCGCAGCGCGACCTATGAGGCCAGCCGCACCGAGGAAGCCAGTCACGCGGACGTCGCCTGGGCGACCATGCACGCGCTGTTAAACGAACCGCTCACCGCTGGCAGCGGCCAGGCGACATCTTCCATTCTGGAGTTCAACTGATGAGTAAATACAAAGGCCGCAATCCGCAGCCACAAAAGCGCCCGCGCAACATGAAAGACACCTCACCCCAAAAAGTGGAGGCGTTTACTTTTGGCGAACCTAGCGCGGTGCTCGATCGCCGCGATATTCTGGATTACGTGGAATGCGTCAATAACGGCCGCTGGTTCGAACCACCGGTCAGTTTTAACGGGCTGGCGAAAAGCCTGCGTGCCGCCGTTCACCACAGTTCACCGATTTACGTTAAGCGCAATATTCTGGCCTCAACATTTATTCCTCATCCGCTTCTGTCACAACAGGACTTCAGCCGCTTCGCGCTCGATTTCCTGGTGTTTGGCAACGCGTTTTTAGAGCTCCGAAAGAGTGTCACCGGTCGCCCTCTGAAGCTGGAAGCGTCACCGGCGAAATACACGCGGCGTGGTATTGAGGATAATGTCTACTGGTGGGTGCCGTCATTCGACCAGCCGCACCCGTTCGCACCCGGATCCGTATTCCACCTGCTGGAGCCTGACATCAACCAGGAGCTGTACGGCATGCCGGAATATCTCAGCGCGCTAAACTCCGCCTGGCTGAATGAAGCGGCGACGCTGTTCCGTCGTAAGTATTACCAGAACGGGGCGCATGCGGGTTACATCATGTATGTGACGGACGCCGCGCAAAGCGGTACCGATGTTGAGGCGCTACGCGATGCGATGCGCAGTTCGAAGGGGCTAGGTAACTTCAAAAATCTGTTTTTCTACGCACCGCACGGAAAACCTGACGGCATTAAAATTGTGCCGCTCAGCGAGGTGGCAACGAAAGACGACTTTTTCAACATCAAGAAAGTCAGCGCCGCCGACCTGCTCGACGCGCATCGCATCCCGTTCCAGTTGATGGGCGGCAAGCCGGAAAACGTCGGCTCGCTCGGTGACATCGAGAAGGTGGCAAAGGTGTTTGTTCGTAATGAGCTCATTCCGCTACAGGACAGGATGCGCGAGGTCAACGCGTGGGCCGGTCAGGAGGTGATCCGCTTCAAAAGCTACATCCTCGACACCGAAAGTGACTGATTTCCGCCGCCTCCGGGCGGCTTTTTCTTACCCCCACGCCTGACCGCCTCAGACACCCACCACGCCCTCTAACACCACCGCATCACTCTCCGACACCCTCGCGAACCCGCGCGGCACAGCGACGCGCTCAGGCTGCGAAAATAAATGCGAAAATACACTCTGGCGCGCAGTGCTTTCCCCGCCACGCCTGCCCGCTTCGTGGGTCGGAATTAATGCAGGTGCATGACCACTCTGGATCCGCGCCAGCTCTGGCATAATCGTCATAGCAGGGATGATAAACACGCATGCAGAATGATGCACTAAATGCATGCACGCTTCGTGTTCGAGATTATTATCACCTCAGACAAACAATCTAACGACATATTTACATGTCATTTTATCAGCCCAAGAAAAGCGGCAACCATGCTTCCTACACCTCCGGCAGCTGCAAAACAAGTTGCGCACATCATAATTTGTTGGCTGCGTATATTCTCTTTGTAACGTTGCTCGGTTTTATTGAAGTTAGCAAGGGTATTGACTGCTTTTCCGGTAGGTTTATACCCTTCTGGAGTCTTTGAAAGGTCGCCATTTTCTACTAGCGAATCAAGGCATAGACCAAGCTCTTTTCTAAGTCTTGCCTGATCATCATGATAAACCCATAATTTCCCTGCAACGTCAGTCATTATAAGTATCTCGCTGAATGGTCTATCTCCCTGCTGCTCACGATAAATTCTGACAACAGATGTTAAAACAGTCATAGCATCAGTAATCTCTTGCTTACGCTGACGATACAGGAATTTTTCACGACTCAGCTTTTTGTTTTCATAATCAGCATTTCTTTTGAATTTGAAAACCTTAAAAAAACTTAAATCATTTAAGGAAGTAAACTTTAATTCATGTGCGTGATAATAATAAATTCCTGAAAATGAATTTGGATTAAGCTGCTCAGGCATGAGAATAGAGTCAATTTGGAAAATGCTATTTTCCTGATCCCATTTTCTTGCTTTTATTTCGCCGTTAACGTATCTATCAAAAAGATAATCATCACCATTTTCATCTTTAATATAAACTGAATACATATCATAATGTATTGCTTTATCAAACATTAAGCTAATTGTATGACTTGGTGTTCTCTTTATATCAAACATCTCAAGATATTTTTTGACATCTATAGCCATGATACTCAACATTCAAAACCCTCCTTAAAACTACTACAACATAAATTCTTAACTAACGCCTCGCGTAGCTCGTTGTTCAACCCCGCCAGCCCAGAAAGGTACTTTCAGAGCTGGCGACGTTTTGGTTAATTTTCGATTATTGATTCAATCTCGCCCGTTCTGACATCGACGCGAGCGGCAATAGTCTCTTTTACAACTGCGCCATATGAGTTTGTACCTCTAAACGTGGTTTTTACGATGGCATGTGGGTCTTTATTTAAAATCAGATGATAGACCGTTGAAACATGCTTGTAAGATGAATCATCATTCATGTTCGATTTTATTAGTTTTTCTAACGGACGATAAGAGCCATCCCAACCGCTAAAATTACTCTGAAATGCGTCAAGGTTGATTTTATTATTTAGAGATTGCGGCTCTTTCTCGAAGTCATTGAAACACCACCCCAACACATCACCGAGCTTTAATGAATCATCTTTAGTAAAAGTGTACTCACTCATACAAGCATAAAAAACATCAGTAGAGCTGGCCGGTACACTTTTGAAATCAAGATAGTTTTTAACGATATCGTGTCGGGTTTGTTTTGGCTCGTTGCGATATTCTTTGAGGGTTTTATCTGCATACTCAAACGTTGGCGTAGCCGGTTTCGCTTTAACCTCCAGTGCATCAGTTTTTGCAACAGGCTGGCTCTTTTCAGTCGGCCATAAAATTGAGCCAACAACACTCAGCGCTAGACTGGCACCGAGGTAAACCGCACTGGCTCGCTTACGGTTCGGCATCCGAACCAGCGACGGCTTGATTAAACCCACGATAAAAGCAATAAAGAGTGCCAAAGATAAAAATGCTATTACGGTATCCATGATTTTCCTTTGTGTAATCCCCATAAAAACAACCCCATGCTATCAAACATGGGGTCGAGGGTTGCATACTTTTCAGAGGTTAACGCCAGCTCTCATCTTCCCATACTTCCTGAATGATGCCATCTAATGCCTCTCGGTCAGATTCGTTGTCGAACCCGATAACCTCAACCCCCGTTACAGACCCTTTTTCACCGTAACCCGCGTGGATGGGAAAGCACATCTCACCTTGCTTGTTAGTTCATTCTGTAAAGCATCGACCACCTGCTGGCCTAATTTTTGCTCTTTGTCCAACGTGATGTTTATTCTCATAACCTATTCAGCCTTATAGAAAACTTCTTTTTCTGGTTCTTTATTTTCACTATTTGCCAGGTCAGCAATGAGAGACAGGGCGAGCTTGAGGTCTGCTGGTTTGCAGTTTGCAATCAGAGACACTTCGGCGATGAATTGCACACAAGCCCATTTTTTCTGCCTTTGGCTGAAACATTCATCAACCATGAAATCCCTCCCACAAGTATTACTGTATATTTATACAGTATCACGTATAGCTGAGGGATTAAAAGAAAAATTATCAATCGCGATTAGTCTGTATGTTAATGAAATCGATGAATATTAAAGGTCATCTCTGCTTCTGCTTTTCTGCTAACCCCGCGACTCGATTTAGGATTTGTTTAGCCTGCGCCTGGTGTGATGGTGCTGTCGGGAAAATTTCACCGGTTGCGGAACCACGGCACCATTTGCCGTTTATGCAACTTCTGCCACCGGTCATCAGGTGCAGGGCCTCACCCCGGCTGATGCTTTCGCCGGTCGTGAGCTGAATCTCGTCTATGGTTCTGTCAATGGCTGCGCTTTGTTTATCCGTTCCGTGGACAAAATCACGCCCGGTGACTCGTTTTTTGTCCCTGAGTCTGGCCGTTAGCTTCCGCCTTTCACTTCGACTCAACGGTTTGGATAAATCCAGCTCCGGCGGATCGCTTTCGCTCCCCGTACAGTTATTGACAGAACTCCGAGAGGGCGCATGGGCGCCCTTAACGTCAACGGCCAAATCAACTGCACGCTTCGGTACAATCTTCCACTGCGTGAGCCGGGTTAAAATCGGGGTGTCAGCGCCGACGGCGGAATCGTACACGCCACGAATGCAGATAGTTTCCTCACCATACTGGTTAAACTCGGCGCGAGGCTCATACAGCGTGCGCACCTGCAAATCATCGCGACGGACAAACGGGCCACCTTGCGCATTAACGTAACCAGCCCAATCACCGGCGTCGGCGGCATCATGCACAGCTGCAAACTCAACACTCAGACCATGCGCTGTCTCAGTATCAGCAAGGCGGCGTAGTTCGCGGTAGACCGTCACCGGCGCGCCACCGATAAACTGAAATTGACGAATGTGCCAGCGCGCCGCCCATGCTGAAACGGCGGGGGCAGTCTCTTTCAGCAGCTCTCCGCTTTCGTCATCGGTTTCACCGTCAAGAGCATAGCCGTCGATATTTTTCGAAATGTATTTAGCAACATATCCGGTAGCGCTGCCCTTTTCCGGGTCAATGGCTTCGGCATGAAAGCGCGCCTTTTTGGCCTTATCGCTTCTCAGTTCGTGACGGTCTTCCTCCCACGCATAATCGCGAATAATGAGGCGCACGCGCTCGACGTCTTCCGGCAACATGAACATAAGCATGTGCCAGTGAGGCGTTCCATCGTGATGAGGCTCGGCAACACGGATGCCGAAAATGCGGATTTCTTCCCGATGTAGTTTGGCACGAATGCGCGCCCAAAGGCCGGTCAGATAACTCTGCGTGTCCGACGGGCTGGCTCCGTTCCATTTGCTGTTACGGTAGCCCGCTTTAGTTGTGGCGTGATATTTAGACGGTGCGGTCAGGGTGTAAAACTCCCCGACATAACCGAGTTCATTGCAGATATTTTCAAACCCACGGATGCGGGTCATCAGCTCGCGGCGGCGTATCGCAGGGTTAGCGACCGAACCGTCATATTTTTCTATCAGGCTGATTCGGTTGCCGTCTTCGTCTTCGAGATCCAGCCCCTTGAGAAACTCACGCGTGCGGCGCTTCTGCTCGCGCCAGTCTGTCACGCAGTTTTTACTCGCGTAGGCGTGCTTTTTCTTGCTGACGTTGCCGACTGCAATTTGTAGATGTTCGCGCCAAGCCGACGCGACACGACGCAGACGATTACGCCACCATGACTCAGTAAACATACGGATTACTGCGGGGGCGATATCATCTTTGTTGAAGTATTTATTTGCCACGCGCTCCCAATGGGGAGGGGGGACATTGAATTGCAGAGAAATAAAACCAGCGTGCATGTACCAGGTGTATAGCGTTTTGAGCTCTCCAAAACCTGAGTCATCAATATTTGCCAGCTCAGAACGAATGAAATTCGCAATGTCACCGGCGAGCAGGTCAACATCGGCGCGCGACATATCAGGGAGGCGGTTATACCTGGCGACCATATTGACCATGCGGGATGCCAGATATTGCATAAGCCGGGTATCAAAATGACCGCCAAAAATAGCGGCAGACGCATCGGAGTTGATGCCGTTGACCTGATACTTTTTGGTAACTAGCTCAATACGCGGCAATGCCTTTTTGCAGAAATTGACTAAAAAGGCATTGGCTCGTTGGCTACCCTGGCTTTTCTCCAGCGCATCAGCCTTACGGAACACATCAAAGCGCACGCACTCAGGCTGAAGTGAGAGTGCTTTACGCGCACGCAGCAAAGCCGCAATCATTCGATCGCGGCGATACTCTTCATCATAGGTAAGGTATGGGCTGGCTATTGCCGACCGTGGAGCATTCCACGGATAAGCGTAAGAAATCCCCACGCTCACCCCTTCACTGAAACGGACTGGTCATATTCCCATACACCATCTGGGGAAACTAAAGCGCCCCGCGACATACCTGTTTGAGGGTCACGGAAAACCGCCAGCCCAATAGGGTGTAGAATTTCATTATTAATACGGATGATAAGACCGCGTTCGCTTAATTCATTCCACGATATCCAGTCACAACCTCCAATTTTTTCGCTTTGTTCCATGACGTTAAATGCATCGCCACATAGCGCGCCGATACGCTTAATCTCTGCGGCCATTTCCTCAATTGAGGTGATGGTCGACTGCTGGATGTGATGATGAATCAGGCCGGAAATAAGTTGCTCGATTTTCGGATAGTAGCCAATAGTATCGAGCCACTCCTCGCCAGCTTTACGGCCGCTTTTAGCGACCTTTTTCTCGCTCAGAATGAATTGATACTGGTCGCTGGTAATAACCCACTTACCGCCAATCTCGATATTTAGGCTCATGCTTTTACCTCCGGATAACCGATTAATACTTGGTCAACCACACCATTGGTAATTTCACAAATAGCTTTTCCAGCCTCTTGGTCATTAATTCCAGTTATCGTCCCCATAGCTAAGGCTACAATCCGAACCTTCATAAGCGCCTCTATCGCGCCTTGCTGTTTAGCTTTCTGGATTTCAAGCTCGCTCATATCAGACCCCACGGTAATGTTTTGTTTTCAGCTCAGTGATTTCTTTACAGGTCACGCAAAGCGCAACGCCCTGAATGGCAATGCGGCGTTCTTCCGGGATTGGTGCTTCACATTCTTCGCAGGTAAAACGAGAAGGCGCAGCGATGTGGCTGCGCGCGTTGTTGATAAGGCGCTCGCGTTCTGCCTGCTCGCGCTGTTGTGCGATATCCATTGCGTCGGCCATTAGTGCAGCTCCTGAGATTCGTTTTCGTAGCGGGTGGCTTCCCGGCGCAGCAGTTCAGCCGCTTCTATGGCGCTCATACCTTTGTTAGCGATATGGGTTGCCAGCGCCTCAAGGCGGATGGAAACAGCAAGAGCGCGACCTTTACGCTCTTCACGTTTTGCAACACCGATAACCTCATGAAGCAGGTCGGTATTTTCTTTAGGTTCTAAAGTTTGTTTATGCATTCTTAATCTCCAGATTTTGGGCAATAAGAAGCCCGGCGGGTTTACGCCATTGATTACGGGTTTATTTAATTAGCTAAAAAACATTCGTGAATGGAAATATGCCGGGGTAAAATCCCACCCCATCGGGAAATTTTATTCATTGACGCAATAATCAACTTACGGCGGTCCATATCAAAATATTCATATGGCTTACCGACTTCATCAGAGCGAAACGCGCCCGGATTATTTCGGTTAGCGAGCGTTAAAACCACAAACTTAAAATCTTCATCAAGCTTATTGAAATTACGCAGCGCCTTATTTTCTGTTGCTTTCAGTTTTTGATGAAACCGTGCGAAACACTCTTCGCCGGTCATGGTTGTCGGTTGCTCAGTAGAACAATCAGCATTGCTAAAAAGCTTGCTCGCCTGGGTGTCATGAGCTGAAATTCTTTCGTTCATTTTTCCCCCATTAATGCATTTAAAAGCCGCTTAACCGCAGAGACTTTTTTTGCTGTTAAGCCGTTCAACAATTCGGACTGAGAGCTGCAAGGGTGCCAGCGCTGGCCGTCGCTACCCATGATCCAGCCGTGCCCGTAGTACATGGATGGGCTACGTTTTTTGAGCAGAGAGGCGAATGACGGTTCGTTAGTCAACATAATCACCTCAAATCAAACCGAATGATGCGCCGATGCCGCTGACGGTATCGACGACACTCGTCATTGCCGGGTTAGCTTGGATCCTGGCCTGCAACGCCATTGCCGACAGCGACAGCATGCGAATACCCGCGTTTACGCTCGCAATCATGTTTTGCTTACGGGCCGGGGTAAGACGGTCGCCTGAAACGGCACCGCTCGCCAGTTCGCCGAGTTCACTCATAGCGCGCATGACGTAAGATTGCAGTTTTTCTTTTGCCAGCTCGTTGACCGGCACGCATGGCAGACAATGGATCTGCGCCAGAAAACCATCGACGAGGGTCGAATCTTCGGTCAGGTCTGTCAGCGTCCAGATTTCGCGCGGCGTTAACTGGTGCGGCTGCTCCGGGTTGAGTTTGTTGTAAAGTGTATGCGGCTTGATACCGGCCTTATCCGCCAGCTCTTTCACGTTATGCGTGGCCGCGAATTTTCTGCATGCATCATCAAAGTGTGCATGTGACGAAACGCGAAAATCTAACATGCTGTAACTCCCTTTAACTTGCAAAATTAAGTTACTGGAACACGGCATAGCGTGAATTAATCGCCTGGGCGAGCAAGCGCGTACGGAAGGCAATCATGTTGATACGACCGAGGCCACCCTCGCGGGTACGTGGCACCAGTAGAAGCTCGCCGCGTTTTACCATCTCTTTTACAGTGTTTAGATGGCATCCATAGAGCTCGGCGAACTCCTCATATGACAGAAAGTCAGGGCCTGAAGGGATTGCAATTTGAAGATTCATAGGTGACTATCTCCGGTTAGATTCATTTTTTGGTATGTTCTCGCACATTCTCAGGGTGCAGGACGGATATTACTTTCCATTTGAAAACCTGTAAAGGTTGATTTGAAAATAATTAAGGCGTCCATATGGATAATGAAGGGCAGTCCGTCAAAGATGTCATCGATAGAATTCTTATTTCTTATGGAGTTAGGACAAGACAGGCTTACTCTGATCTCGCGAAAATCCCATTACCAACAATCAGTAACTGGGCTAAGCGAGGCAAGGTTCCCGGTGATTACATAGTCCAATGTGCTCTCGATACTGGTGCAGACCTTAAATGGCTCACAGAAGGTGGCGAACTTACAAATGTAAGATATAGACCTGGTAATTATCCCATGCGGGGAATCAGGCTAATGGAGGCTATGCAAAGCTCAGGTGGGAAAGAGATTTTGCAGCGCATCATGCAGGCTTACGGCTTCACCATGCAAAAGGAGCTGGGCGACCATCTCGATATACCTTCAGGCACGATGAGCGCTTGGGTGAGGCGTGAACATTTCCCCGGCGATGTGGTTATCGTCTGCGCCCTTGATACTGGCGCATCGCTGTACTGGCTGGCGACGGGTATCGGGCCAATGAATGAGCAACATGCACAAGTGCAACCTGAGCAGCTAATAGCCCTTCCTGCTGGCCTTAGGCAAATCACCAAATACAGCATTCATACCGGCCAGCTTACTGAGAACGGTATGTGGTTCTGTGATGACTCGCTGATTGATTCCACGGTAGTTAACCCGGCGTTGGTAGAGAAAAACGGGCAGCGGTGGTGTGTGGATCTCGATGCGAAAAATATCGCTAATGGTCGTTGGCTGGTCGATGTCGACGGTACTGCCGATGTTTATGATGTCGCGCGTTTACCAGGTAACCGGTTGTCTGTAAAAAATGGCTCGTCTCAGTTTGAATGTCTGGTCGATGAAGTTAACTGTGTCGGGATGGTATTTTTGACACTGAGTAAAAGTATCTAATCATGGCCGTTAAAAAACTAACGTCTGGTGAGTGGTTGTGTGATTTTCGCGTTGATGGGCGTGATAGTCGTCGCGTTCGTAAACGCTTCACAACCAAAGGTGAGGCGGTGGCGTATGAGCAATATTATCGGGATGATGCCAAGAATAAGCCGTGGAAATCGGAGAAGGAAGACCGTCGCAAGCTGAGCGAAATTATTCAGCTCTGGCATAACCTACACGGTCAGGCATTGGTCGCCAGTAAGTCACGCCTGGCGAAACTGCAAATAGTGTGTAATGGCCTCGGCGACCCGGTAGCTTCCCAACTTACCGCTAAGGATTGGGCGCATTATCGCGACCAGCGCCTGAGCGGTAAGATTGATAATGGATATCACAAAGACCCGGCGAAATGGGTTGCGAAGCCGATAACCGTCAACCGAGAACAGCAGTATCTTGAAGCTGTTTTCAATGAACTGAAAAGGCTAGGGGAGTGGAGCTTACCGAATCCCCTTGATGGTATTCGCGTTTTCAAGGAAGCCGAAAAGGAAATGTCCTGGCTGACGCTTGAGCAGATTCCGCAGCTCTTATTAGCTTGCCATGAGTACGGCCATGAAGACCTTACGATGATCGCGAAAGTTTGCTTGGCCACTGGCGCGCGCTGGGGTGAAGCACAACGGCTTACGCGGCCCCAGCTTTCACCCTTTAAATTGACCTTCACAAAGACGAAGGGAAAAAAGAATCGGACCGTGCCGATCCCGAAGTGGCTTTACGAGGAACTATCGAAGCGGCAGGGCAGGATGTTTAAGCCCTGCTATCAGGAGTTCAAAAAGATGCTGGCGCTTACCGATATTGAGCTGACCGAAGGGCAGAAGACACACGTTCTGCGTCACACCTTCGGCGCGCATTTTATGATGAACGGTGGGAATATTTTAGTGCTTCAGAAAATACTTGGCCATGCAAATATTCGAGAGACGATGAGATATGCACATTTTTCACAAGACCATCTGGAGGACGCGGTTCAATTAAATCCTCTTGCTGGATTGTACAGAGAGTGATTTTTTATTACATGTTTGCTAATTGATAAAGGAATATTGGTGTATGAGTGATAATAATGATTGTGTCTTGACTTCCTTCTTGGATTCATACAGGAGAGAATACTTTTTTTACCATGAATTAGCTAAAGTAGTTAAAGCTCGCATAGAAGATAAGTTGGATGAGTCAGGAATTAAAGCGATAGTTTCATTTAGGGCAAAAAGTATCAAGAGTATTAAGGAGAAAATAGAAAAACGAAACTCGGATAACAAAAGAACACCATATAGGTCATGTGGTGAAATATATAATGACATCGTTGATTTGTCTGGTGTGAGGGTTGCCTTGTACTTCCCTGCTGAAATGGAGAAAGTATCAAATATAATTGGAAATGAATTCAATGTAGTGGTGATGAAAAAATTTCCGGGGGAAGGGGAAAATAAAAATAATAATAGGTATGTCAAAAAATTCGATGGCTATCATGCTAGACACTTTCGCGTAATGTTAAATAATGACAGTATTTTTGCAAACCACATGGTTGAAATTCAAATAGCATCAGTGTTGATGCATGCATGGTCAGAAGTAGAACATGATTTGGACTATAAACCATCCAGTGGCTCTCTCTCTATTGAGGAGTTAATGATTCTTGATGAGATCAATGGGCTAGTGATTTCAGGTAATATTGCATTGGAGCGATTGCAACAAGCAATGCTTAAAAGAATAGATGACTCAGGTTATGTATTTAGGAATCACTATGATTTGGCCGCTTTTTTCTCATCAAAAATTCACTATGGAGAAATCATAAATACCAAGGAAATTTATAATTTATTATTAAAGATTGATGTTCTCTCAAAGGAAAAAGTCAGTATTATAACTGATAAAGTTAATAAACATATTGAAAAGAAACAAAAAGCATTAGATGCACGACATAAGAGAGTCGCTCCTGATGGATTAGATGCATTTAAATCTGGTTTTCTTGAAGCTCTAATTACTCTAATTATTTCAAGTGAGTGGTCTGAAAAGGTTTTGAACTTGATGACTTCTGGGTATAAGGTTTTTCCTGAGCCTTATAAAAATCAGGGGGTTGTTTTTAACTGTCTCAGATATGGCGAAAACAAAGAAATATCGAAGGCATTTGATTATTTGTGGAAGATAAGGTTCTTAGATGAAAATAGATTTGATAATTTCGATTTGAAAAAGTTTGATATCTTTTTAGAGCCAGCGAATGAAAGTATCACAAAGGAGGACGCGATAGAATCCTTAGAAAGTTTGATAGATTCCCTTGAGGTGGCAGGAACTTCACACTTTAATGTGGATAGTGTTTCTGAAATTGATAAACTCTCAAGGGTTGTTAATGAAAAGATAAAAATTAAAAAAGAATAATCAGTGTTGCATAATTTGTCCACCGAATGACCACGCAGCATGTGTGAAGATGGTTTAGAGTGTACTTAGGATGTGCGTAACTTATTGTGAAATATATAAATTATTGTTTTCTAAAGGTGCTTGCTAGAAGCGTCTTAACTAAGATTCGCTTTCGCGACATCCTGATGAAAAGGGCTGGCCCGCTGGGCCGGCCCTTTTTTTATCTTCAATTTAACCATTCTGATGTAAATCATTTACAATATCGCTCTCATTTCGGAGGGGCGGTGGTCAGCAAACTTTCTCTACAATCAGCGTTTATACGGCGAGCCGCATGGCTGGCGCTGTTTTCGATCCTGCTGATTGTGGTTGCGCCGCTGATCTCGGTGTCACTGCAAAAAGATCCGATGAGCGCTATGCCCGGCATGCATCATGCGATGATGATGGCGGATATGCCGCATGAGCAGGCGATGTCCCACCCGGCGGTCTCTCCTGCGCCCCAGTCGACGCACACGATGCCGCTCGACCATGCGGAGGCCTGTGGCTACTGCGTGCTGCTGGCTCACGTACCGGGGCTGCTCTTTGCGCTGGCGCTGCTTATCTCCGTTATCCTGCGCCGCGTGCGCGTGCTTTTCCCCTGTCTGGTGCTCAAGCGCCGGCATTTCTTCCCCTGGCTGTACCCCGAAACCCGCGCGCCGCCGCGTCGGTCTGCTTTTTCTGCTTTCTAAAATAACAATGCGCACAGCGCTACGTTCTCTTTTTGCTTTCAGAAAGGAAAAGTATGACTACCTGCACCTCACGCGCGGCATGGCTGAACCTGCTGCGACGTCTCCATTTTTATATTGGTCTGTTTATCGGGCCGTTTATCTTCGTGGCGGCCCTTACCGGGACGCTGTACGTGGCCACTCCACAGCTGGAGAACTGGCTCTATCAGGATGCCCTTCATGGTTCGCTGAACGGCGATCGTCAGCCGCTTAGCGCCCAGCTGATGGTCGCGGAAGAGACGACTCAGGGGAATCTTCGTTTACAGGCGGTGCGCCCGGCTATTAAGGCCGGGGAGACCACGCGGGTGATGTTTGCCGATCCGCAGTTGGGAGAGTCTGAGTCCCGGGCGATCTTTATCGACCCGGTAACGCTGAAAGTGAAGGGCGATATGACGGTCTATGGCACCAGCGGAATTTTACCGTTGCGCCAGTGGATCGATTACGCCCATAAATCATTGCTGCTCGGGGATAGCGGCCGGCTTTATAGCGAGCTGGCTGCATCATGGATGTGGGTTGCGGCACTCGGTGGCATTGTCCTCTGGGCGATGACTCGTCCCCGCAAGCGGATCAATAATCGTATGCAGAATAGCCGTCGTCTGCATGTTTCTCTCGGCTGGGGGCTACTGGCAGGTATGCTGCTCTTCTCCGCCACCGGGCTGACCTGGTCGCAGTGGGCCGGTGGCAATGTGGATAAAATGCGCGCGGCATTCGGCTGGCTGACCCCGCAGGTGAATACGCAGCTGCATAGCGCAATGCCGATGCCGCATGATCCGCATGCCGAACATCATATGGGGCATATGGCCGATGCGGCGCCGGCGGCGAAAGGCGAACAGTTTGATCGGGTGCTGACAATCGCGCGTGCGGCGGGTCTCAATGCCAGCAAGCTGGAAATCCGACCTCCGGCAGCGGCGGGGCGTGCGTGGACGGTCAATGAAATTGACCGAAGCTGGCCAACGCAGGTGGACGCGGTGGCAGTTGACGGGGAGAGTATGCAGGTTGTTGATCGCACCCGCTTTGCCGATTTCCCGTTAATGGCGAAGCTGACCCGCTGGGGCGTGGATTTCCATATGGGGATTCTGTTTGGTCTTGCCAATCAGCTGCTGCTGATTGCGTTTGGGATCGCGTTGTGCGTGATGATTGTGGTGGGATATCGTCTGTGGTGGATCCGGCGGCCGGCTCATGCGGCGTTTAACCCGGCGAATACCCTGATTCAGGCGTGGTTCAACCTGGGATGGCCCGCCCGCGCGCTCACGCTGGCGATTGCAGTGATGTTGGGGCTGGCGCTACCGTTAATGGGCGCCAGCCTCGCGGCAGGACTGGTCATTGACTATCTACGCTGGCGGGCGGCAACGGCCGTCTTGCTCGCGAAGTCGGTCGACTAAGTGCCTACGGCGTGCTGATGACCACCGTAACGCGGCGGTTTTCAGCACGTCCTTTCGCCGTATCGTTGCTGGCGATCGGATATTTTTTACCTAATCCACGGGTCGTTAAATTGCTGCGCGGGATATTGGCTCCCTTCGCCCAGTCATCCGCGACGATATCGGCGCGTTTAAGCGACAGCATTTCGTTATAGCTGTCTTCACCGTAGTTATCGGTGTGTCCGTCTAACCGAGCGTGCGTAATCCCGGTAGCAGCCAGACGAGAGGCCATTTTCTGGATTTGCGCCTGGCTGTCGCTGCGCAGATGGTAGTCGTTTTTATCAAACAGGATGCTGTCGGACAAACCCAGCGACCAGTCGCCATCACTTTCCGTAAAGCCGTAAGACTTCATGGCGGCAACCTGTTCCTGAGAGAATTTCCCTTGCGGGGCCTGACAGCCGGTGAGTAAAACCGCGGCCATCAGCGCGGGAGCAAAATATTTCCTGAGCATTGTGGTTCCTTTTATTTTTGTACTTGCGGAATACGCCGGTGTTTCATCCGATACATATTTTGATCGGCGAACTCCTGCAGGTTCTCCGCTGACGCGTGTTCCCAGGCCAGCGCATAGCCGATGCTGAGCGACAGGGTCGCAGTATGGCCGTTATGCAGATTAAACGGCTCAAGAAACTGGCTGGATAACGATGCGCAGAGCGTCTTTACTTCCGCCTCTGAGTGAACGTCACGCAACAAGATCGCGAATTCATCCCCGCCTAAACGCCAGGCCTGATGGTGCTTGCTGACAAAATTCATCAGCCGGCTGGCGACTTCGATGAGGACCTTGTCTCCCGTTGCATGACCCCAGTTATCATTAATCAGCTTAAAATTATCGCCATCAAGAAAGAGTAATGCCGAACTGCGTCGGGCAGCCTCATCTTTCATTAATGTACTGATGACGTTGCGAAACGCCGCGCGATTGGCCAGCCCGGTGAGGGGATCATGTAACGACGTGCGTAACAGCTGGGCATTTTTAGCCTGCAGCTGCTGCTGCCAGTCCTCCATTTCACCTAACAGGCTATTAAAGTCCTGGGCAAACAGATGGAACTCCTCGATGCGCTCTTCAGGGACCCGGCGGGAGAAGTGGCGGTTTTCCCGGATGTCATGGACCACTTCGGTAATGCTTTGTAAGGCGGTGACGATACCGTGGTGCAGAGAATGCGTCAGCAATAAGGCGATAAATGAGGCCAGCAGAATACTGCCAGTCAAAACGATGATAGATATGCCGAGGAAGTGGCTTATCAGGCTGTCCAGCGCCGTCAGCCGAAGTTCGCCGACGACCTTCCCCAGATGCCAGATTGGCTGGGTTGTTGGTTCAGGAAACAGCCATTTGCTGATGATCCCGCTGAATTTCTCCTGCCGAACCAGGTCCGTATTACGCCAGACGGCGAAGTGATTTTGCTGGTTATCCAGCACCAGCGCTTCTGAAAACTGCCCCTGCCTGCCGAGCGTGGCCAGCGTCTCTTCTGCCGCAGCGCTGTCATCGAAAACCAGCGCGGCTTCAAGACTACGGCTCATTGTGGCGGCCGTCAGCGCCAGATTCTTCTGCGCATACTGTTTTAACGTAAAGACTGATGCGGTACTCAGCAATAGCCAGACCAGGGTCATAGAGATCACCACGCTTATCACGCTGATACGGCGTAGTGCTCGTTTAAAGGTGGGGCGCGGAGCCTGAGAGAAATCCTTATTCATGTGCATTGTTCCGGGCAAGCATCAGTACGTCTGGATTAACCCGCACACCGCTGTGTGTCAGGACATCCAGATTCACGGAGAATCTGACCCTTTTGTCATTTATGATCAGGCAAAAAGCACTGCCAATTGCACACTCGCTATTTTGTTCCGCAATGAGTAACAGGGGGCGCGATGGGTATTCTGCGGTGAGCTTCGCCTGTTGAGAGGGCGATTCGCTGCCAAAATAAAATCCATCACAGACCGTATTCAACGCTTCTTCGGTATTACGCACAATGATCGGTTTGTACGGTAAAGCCTCAGGTTGTTCCTGAGCCAGGCTGTAGGTATAACGCGAGGTAGAAAAGATACACAACCTGGGCGGGCCAGATAATGCTGGCCAGCGGGTATAGGTGACAATACCCGAAACAATAGCCCGAACATTTTTAGGCGCGTCAGCGGCAAAAGCGGGATGGCCCACGATAAATAACAAAAAAATAAAAAAAAGACGGTGAGACTCTTTCATTAACGGATCCGTCAGGTTCGTCGGGGTGCATGAATTGCAGATCGCTGATGCCCGGGCGCAGGATACCATTGTTGGTGGGGAGCGTCATTAACCGCCCCCTTTCCTTTGAGATAATTCTGCCCAGGATTTTTCGTAAACGAAGGTGGGGGAAAGGTGAGCGTCGGCAGGGTGAAATATCGTATTGTACCAATATCTTTACACTTATGGCGGAATAAATAGCCATTTAATTTGCTGGTGTAAAGTAAAATTTACGGATTATGGATTGAAATCTTTACTTTGTGTGGTATCGTTACGTCACTCCTCACCGAGGAACCCACTATCGCAAACGAGCTACACAGGATCGCAATCATGCAAAAAGACGCGCTGAATAACGTACATATTACCGACGAACAGGTTCTGATCACGCCGGATCAGCTGAAAGCTGAATTCCCGCTGAGCCTCGAACAAGAAGCGCAAATTGCGCAGTCCCGTCAGACGATATCTGACATTATTGCCGGCCGCGATCCGCGTCTGCTGGTGGTGTGTGGACCTTGCTCGATCCACGATCCAGAGGCGGCAATTGAATACGCTCATCGTTTTAAAGCACTTGCCGAAGAGGTCAGCGATAGCCTCTACCTGGTCATGCGCGTCTATTTTGAAAAACCTCGTACTACCGTGGGCTGGAAAGGGTTGATTAACGATCCGCATATGGATGGCTCATTTGATGTTGAAGGCGGTCTGAAGATTGCGCGTCGCTTGCTGGTAGAGCTGGTGAATATGGGGTTACCGCTGGCAACGGAAGCGCTGGATCCAAACAGTCCGCAGTACCTCGGCGATCTGTTTAGCTGGTCTGCTATCGGCGCACGTACGACCGAATCCCAGACTCACCGTGAAATGGCGTCAGGTCTGTCAATGCCGGTTGGCTTTAAAAACGGTACCGACGGTAGCCTGTCGACGGCAATTAACGCGATGCGTGCCGCAGCGATGCCGCACCGTTTCGTCGGGATTAACCAGGCCGGCCAGGTTTGTCTGCTGCAAACTCAGGGCAATCCGAACGGCCACGTTATTCTGCGCGGCGGTAAAGCCCCAAACTACGGCCCGGAAGATGTCGAGAAGTGCGAAAAAGAGATGGCTCAGGCGGGACTGAAACCGTCACTGATGGTAGATTGCAGCCATGGGAATTCTAATAAAGACTACCGCCGCCAGCCTGCGGTTGCGGAATCCGTCGTCGCACAGATTAAAGATGGTAATCGTTCCATCATTGGCCTGATGATCGAAAGTAATATCCACGAAGGTAATCAGTCTTCTGAGCAGCCGCGTTGTGATATGAAATACGGCGTATCCGTCACCGATGCCTGCATCAGCTGGGAAACGACTGATGCACTGCTCCGCGAACTGGATCAAGATCTGCGCGGTCATCTGGCGGCTCGTCTGGGGTAAGAGGATTGTATGGTTGCTGAACTGACCGCGTTACGCGATCAAATTGATGAAGTCGATAAGGCGCTGCTGGGGCTACTGGCTAAGCGCCTGGAGCTGGTAGCGGAAGTCGGAGAGGTCAAAAGCCAGTATGGGCTGCCGATTTACGTCCCGGAACGGGAAGCTGCGATGCTGGCTTCCCGACGGGAAGAGGCGTCGGCGCTAGGCGTTCCACCCGATCTTATCGAGGACGTGCTGCGTCGCGTCATGCGCGAGTCATATTCCAGCGAGAATGATAAAGGCTTCAAAACGCTGTGTCCGAATCTGCGCCCGGTCGTGATTGTCGGCGGTGGTGGGCAGATGGGGCGCCTGTTTGAGAAAATGCTGACGCTTTCAGGCTACCAGGTACGCATCCTGGAGAAAGACGACTGGGCGCGGGCAGCGGACATTGTTGCTGATGCCGGAATGGTCATCGTCAGCGTGCCTATCCATGCCACGGTCGATACGATTGGTCAGCTGCCGCCGTTACCGGCGGACTGTATCCTGGTCGACCTGGCGTCGGTGAAAGCGGAACCTTTACAGGCGATGCTGGCCGCGCACCGTGGTCCGGTACTGGGTCTGCACCCGATGTTCGGGCCGGACAGCGGCAGCCTGGCGAAGCAGGTGGTGGTTTACTGCGATGGTCGTCAGCCGGAAGCCTATCAGTGGTTCCTCGAGCAAATTCAGGTCTGGGGCGCCCGTCTGCACCGTATCAGCGCCGTTGAACACGACCAGAATATGGCTTTTATTCAGGCGCTACGTCACTTTGCGACCTTTGCCTATGGCCTGCATCTGGCGGAAGAAAACGTTCGCCTGGAACAGCTGCTGGCGTTGTCATCGCCGATCTACCGCCTTGAGCTGGCGATGGTTGGCCGCCTGTTTGCGCAGGATCCGCAGCTGTATGCCGACATTATTATGTCGTCGGAAAACAATCTGGCGCTGATTAAACGCTACTACCAGCGCTTTGGTGAAGCGATTGGCCTGCTGGAGCAGGGGGATAAACAGGCGTTTATCGACAGCTTCCGCAAAGTAGAGCACTGGTTTGGCGATTATGCCCAGCGCTTCCAGAGCGAAAGTCGGACGCTGCTGCGTCAGGCGAATGATAACCGGCAGTAACGGAAAACCATATATAATCAAAGCCAGAGGGGAAACCCGCTGGCTTTTTTTATAGGGATGAAAACGATGGCTGAACCACAACCGCTGTTTGATTACGCAGGACATCTGCCGGAATGTCCGACCTGGAGTGAAGCCGAGCAGGCGCTCTACTGGGCCGATATTCTGCAGTGCGAAATTCACCGTTACGACATCCGCAGCGGCGAACATCAGGTTCTGCAGTTTCCCGAAGAAGTGGGCTGCTTTGCCCTGCGCGAGAAAGGGGGCTTCATTGTGGCGCTACGCAGCGCTATCTGGCTTACCGATGCCCATGGCCTGTTGCGGCGCAAAGTTTGTGATAATCCGAGCAACCCGCAGCTGGCACGCTTTAATGATGGCGGCACCGATCGCGACGGGCGCTTTTATGCCGGTACATTCTGGGGGCCGGGAGATTATAACGGCGCGCTGCTGATGCGCATCAACCACGATCTCACTCCTCGGGTGATTCAGTGCGATATCCATGGCGCCAACGGTCTGGCCTTTAGCGCGGACAAGCGTTGGATGTACACCTCGGATACGCCAAACGCCCTTATCTACCGCACTCCGCTGGATGAGCAGGGCGAGCCCGGCAAACGCGAAGTCTTTCGTCGTTTTCAGCCGGGAGAAGGTATCCCGGACGGGGCGGCCGTGGATGAAGAGGGTTGCTACTGGAGCGCAATGTTCGATGGCTGGCGTGTTGCCCGTTTTTCACCGACCGGTGAACAGCTGGAAGAACATCGATTACCGGTGCGCTGCCCGACGATGGTCTGTTTTGGCGGCGCGGATATGCGCACGTTGTACATTACGACCACGCGCGAAAATATGTCTGCCGACGAAGTCCAGAAATATCCGCTCTCCGGCGCTATCTTCACCCTGCCGGTGACGGTGGCAGGGATGAAGAAACCCGTATTTACAGAGCGTTAGATAGGATCGACCGGCACGACGTTTTCGCCTGGGTAGCAACCCAGAACTTTCATGGAACGAGTAATCTCGGCCAGCTCTTTTAGTGCCTTACGCATCGGCATTGATTCCAGGTTGGCCTGGATATCCAGATAAAACATCTCTTCCCACGGGTTACCGTGAATCGGACGAGATTCCAGCTTGGTCATGATCAGGTTGTGATTGCGCAACACCAGCAGCGCTTCAACCAGTGCACCGGCCTGCTGGCCGGTTGCCATGAGCAGCGTGGTCTTTGCCGGTACCTGTTCGGAAACATTCACCGCTTTACGTGCCAACACCAGGAAACGGGTGATGTTTTGTGTCTGATTTGCCTGGCAATGTTCAAGAACCTGCAGGCCGTACAGTGCGCCACCGGCTTCGCTACCCAGCGCGGCTACGCCCGGTGAGTTCGCCTGAGCCACTTTTTCCATCGCCGCAGAGGTGCTTTCGGTGTATTCAATTTTCCAGTGTGGGTAACGGCTCAGATACTGGCTGCACTGCTGGAACGGCTGCGGGTGGCTATATACGGTCTGAATGTGTTGCGGATCGGTTGAAGCTGAGACCAGAACGCAGTGATCGATTGGGATCGTGAGCTCACCGACGATCGACAGGCTGGTATGCTGCAGTAGATCGTAGACATCATTGATGCCACCGGAGCTGGTATTTTCGATAGGAACGACCGCGTAGTCGGCCTGGCCGGTTTCCACCTGGTTAAAAATATCGGCAAATTTCGCGCAACCGCTCTCAATGAACTGTTCGAAATGGCGCGCCGCGTACTGGCGGGCGGCCAGATGTGAATATGACCCTTTTGGTCCCAGGAAAGCCACGCGCGCTGAATGCGGATTGATTTTATTCAGATGCTGTTGCAGCAGGGTTTGCTGGGTGAGAACGGAATCCTCGATGATCAGCTGAAACAGGCGGGTGATGTAGTGGGCATCCAGATGGTGGCTTTTCCCCAGCGTTATCAGACGCTCCAGCAGGTCGCGCTCGCGGTCGATATCACGAACCGGACGGTGCGATGCCAGCTTTGCTTTACCGACTTCTACAGCCAGTCCGCGGCGTTCTGCCAGCAGCGCGAGCAGTTTTTCATCCAGTGCGCTGATCTTATCGCGCAGAGCCAGTAACGGGTTTTCCTCGGTCATATGTGTTGCCTTTCTTGTTATTGATTTATCAATAAAAAAGGCCTCCCGTTTGGGAGGCCTTGTTGTTCGTCTTCGCATTCTTTATCACACGACGAATCGCCTCCCGTTCAGGGGAAGGTAAAAAAGAATGCGAAGAAGAACGCTAGTCGTTTCACGATGAATTCCTTTGCTGAGTTGAGATTACAGTACCCGTACTGTTTTCATCCTGTCAATAAAAAACGCGCCCGAAGGCGCGTGGCGTTACACAATATTAAGTTAAGGATTACTCTTCTTCTTCCACAAAGCCTGCCTCTTTCACCGATGTTGCGGCGCGGCGGGCTTCCCCTTTGTGTTGCACTTTATTCAGCTGCCGTTCCAGCTTGTTGATCAATTCGTTGATTGCGACGTACATATCTTCGCTTCTTCCGCTGGCGACCAGATGCCCGTTTGGCGTATTGATGGTTGCATCAGCGACAAAACCCTGCGGCTCCTTAGAGAGAATGATGTGCGGGTTGATTAAGTGGGTTTGCCATTTATCCAATTTGGCGAGACGGTCTGCGACATGCTGGCGAATTGCCGGAGTAATTTCCATTTGTTTACTGGTAATGTTCATTGTCATAAATTTTACCTCTTGTCTTTCCCGTCTTGGTGAACTCAGCATACCTCTCCCAATGTCAAGATGTGTGATCTATATCACATTTTAATGTCACTTTTTGTCAACGAATTCATTTTGTGAGGCAGGGCAGGAACAGGTGAGATTTTACTTGTCGGAAAGGGGAAAGGGAGTCATATTTGATAGGATGACTCGGCGCTAAAACGCTTCAGCTCAGGCGCCTGAACAATAAAAAACGGCAGCTCATGGCTGCCGTTTTGCTTATTTGAAAAACGATCAGGTGTTTTTACCGTTAGCGGCGATAATTTTCGCCACCTTGTCTGCCTGAGCGTTCATTTGCATCTGGCGGTAGGCGTTTTCCATTTTCGGTAGCGCATCGCGAGTCGCCTGAGTATCCGGGTAGCTGCGCAGCATACCATCGACACGGTTCACGACGGCAACCCATGCGCCGCGGTCGGTGTAGTAATCAACCACTGACAGCTCGTACTTCGCCAGGCGATCCTTCAGGAACACCATACGTTTGTAGGCGTCGGTCGCATACTGGCTGTTCGGGTAACCGCGTACCAGTTTGGAGAAGTCGTTGAAGGCATCGCGAGCGTGCTGCGGGTCGCGATCGGAGCGATCGACCCCGAAGAATCCTTGCAGCGCACTGTCATCCAACGCCATATTTGTCAGACCACGCATATAAATGACGTAATCAATGTTAGGATGCGTAGGGTTCAGACGAACGAAGCGGTCGATGGCTGCCTGAGCCAGCGGCAGATCGGCATTTTTGTAATACGCATAAATCAGGTCAAGCTGTACCTGTTGGGAATAAGGACCGAACGGGTAGCGGTTATCCAACGCTTCCAGTTGCGTTATTGCCTGTTTCCAGTTACCGTCCTGCAGCTTTTGCTGGGCGGTCGCGTAGATTTCATTCGGCGGATTATCAGGCACCTCTTCCTTTGAGCCGGAGCAACCCACCAAAGCCAGGCTCAGTGTGGCCGCTGCCACCAGGTATTTCATGCGCGTCATGACGTTTTGACTTCCTCAAAATGTTTATGCGGGAGAATCTCTGTTCCTGCTCCCGATTAAGACCAGCTACAATAGCACACTATATTAAACGGCAAAGCCGTAAAACCCAACGTTAAACGAAGAAGCTGTATATGGCACAACGAGTACAACTCACCGCAACGGTGTCCGAAAATCAACTCGGTCAACGCTTAGATCAGGCTTTGGCCGAAATGTTCCCGGATTATTCGCGTTCGCGCATAAAAGAATGGATCCTCGACCAGCGAGTGCTGGTAAACGGCGCTGTCAGCGACAAGCCGAAAGAAAAAGTTTTAGGGGGAGAGAGCGTCTCCATCGATGTTGAAATCGAAGAAGACGTGCGCTTCGAACCGCAGGATATTCCGCTCAATATCGTCTACGAAGATGATGACATCCTCGTGATCAATAAACCGCGCGATCTGGTTGTTCACCCAGGCGCGGGCAACCCCGACGGTACTGTGCTGAATGCGCTGCTGCACTATTATCCGCCGATTGCCGATGTACCGCGCGCGGGTATTGTTCACCGTCTGGATAAAGATACGACCGGTCTGATGGTCGTAGCGAAAACCATCCCGGCACAAACTCGTCTGGTGGAGTCGCTGCAGCTGCGTGAAATCACCCGTGAGTATGAAGCGGTAGCAATTGGTCACATGACATCGGGTGGTACGGTAGAAGAACCTATCAGCCGTCACCCGACGAAACGTACGCATATGGCGGTGCACCCGATGGGGAAACCGGCGGTAACGCATTACCGTATTATGGAGCACTTCCGTATTCACACGCGTCTGCGCCTGCGCCTGGAAACCGGCCGTACTCACCAGATTCGTGTGCATATGGCTCACATCACCCATCCGCTGGTGGGCGATCAGGTCTATGGCGGCCGCCCGCGTCCGCCGAAAGGTGCATCGGAAGCGTTTATCACCGCCCTGCGCAAGTTTGACCGTCAGGCACTGCACGCGACGATGTTACGCTTGTATCACCCGATCAGCGGTATCGAGATGGAATGGCATGCGCCAATTCCTCAGGATATGGTTGATCTGATTGAGGCAATGCGTGCAGATTATGAAGATCACAAGGACGATATTGACTGGCTATGACTAAACTGATTGTACCGCAATGGGCCGTGCCGGAAGGCGTGGCTGCCTGTAGCTCCACGCGTATTGGCGGCGTCAGTCTGCCTCCGTACGATTCGCTCAATCTGGGCGCCCATTGCGGAGACAATCTGCAGCACGTGGAAGAAAACCGTCGGCGCATGTTTGCCGCTGGCGGGCTGCCGTCATATCCGGTATGGCTGGAGCAGGTTCATGGCACCGCGGTGCTCACCCTGGACGGCGGGCCATATGAGTCAAAACGGGCGGATGCGTCATACTGTAATACACCGGGTACGGTGTGCGCGGTAATGACGGCGGACTGCCTGCCGGTTCTTTTTTGTAATCGCGCAGGGACGGAAGTTGCCGCTGCTCATGCCGGCTGGCGCGGATTATGCGACGGTGTGCTGGAAGCGACGGTCGCATGTTTCGCCGATAAGCCGGAAAACATTCTGGCCTGGCTTGGCCCGGCGATCGGTCCCGAGGCTTTTGAAGTCGGTCCGGAAGTGCGGGATGCGTTTATAGTAAAGGACGGGAAAGCGGAAGAGGCTTTCCGCCCCGTCGGCGAGAAATATTTTGCTGATATCTATCGGCTGGCTCGTCAGCGTTTAGCCAATGTTGGCGTCACGCAGATCTTCGGCGGCGATCGCTGTACGCTAAGCGAAAAGGATGATTTTTTCTCTTATCGTCGCGATAAGACTACGGGCCGTATGGCGAGTTTTATCTGGTTGAGATAACCTGGCGAATCAAGACGGTCCAGAAGGCAAATTTATTTTTCGCATAGTTCAGGTCTTTAACCTTGAATAATTGAGGGATGACCTCATTTAATCTCCAGTAGCAAATTTGACCTGTTATGGGAGGAGTTATGCGTCTGGATCGTCTTACCAATAAATTCCAGCTTGCTCTTGCCGATGCCCAGTCGCTTGCACTCGGGCACGACAACCAATTCATCGAACCTCTTCATTTAATGAGCGCCTTGCTGAATCAGGAAGGGGGATCGGTACGTCCTTTATTAACCTCTGCGGGCATTAACGCCGGAGAGTTAAGCACCAATATCACTCAGGCGCTGAGCCGTTTACCGCAGGTGGAAGGCACCGGCGGTGACGTACAGCCGTCTCAGGATTTAGTGCGTATTCTGAACCTTTGCGACAAGCTGGCGCAAAAGAGGAAGGACAATTTTATTTCGTCAGAACTGTTCGTTCTGGCGGCGCTTGAATCACGCGGTACGCTGACCGACCTTTTAAAATCCGCCGGAGCAACAACCGCCAATGTGACTCAGGCGATTGAACAAATGCGCGGAGGTGAAAGCGTGAACGATCAGGGTGCCGAAGACCAACGTCAGGCATTGAAAAAATTTACGGTCGATCTGACCGAACGTGCTGAACAGGGCAAACTGGATCCGGTCATTGGCCGTGACGAAGAGATTCGCCGTACTATCCAGGTTCTGCAGCGCCGAACTAAAAATAACCCGGTTTTGATTGGTGAGCCCGGCGTTGGTAAAACCGCCATCGTTGAAGGACTGGCACAGCGTATTGTCAACGGTGAAGTACCTGAAGGACTGAAGGGCCGTCGGGTTCTGGCGCTGGATATGGGGGCGCTGGTGGCCGGGGCCAAGTATCGCGGTGAGTTCGAAGAGCGCCTGAAAGGGGTGCTGAACGATCTGGCAAAACAGGAAGGCAACGTCATTCTGTTTATTGATGAACTGCACACTATGGTCGGGGCGGGGAAAGCGGACGGCGCAATGGATGCCGGCAACATGCTGAAACCTGCTTTGGCGCGCGGTGAGTTGCACTGTGTCGGCGCAACCACGCTCGATGAGTATCGTCAGTATATTGAAAAAGATGCTGCGCTGGAGCGTCGTTTCCAGAAAGTGTTTGTTGCTGAGCCAAGCGTTGAAGATACCATTGCGATCCTGCGTGGTCTGAAAGAGCGCTATGAGCTGCACCACCATGTACAGATCACTGACCCGGCGATCGTCGCAGCGGCAACCTTGTCGCATCGTTATATTGCTGACCGTCAGCTGCCGGATAAAGCTATCGACCTGATCGATGAAGCGGCATCCAGCATCCGTATGCAGATTGACTCGAAGCCGGAGGAGCTCGACCGACTCGACCGACGTATTATTCAGCTCAAGCTGGAACAGCAGGCGCTGAAGAAAGAAGCCGATGAAGCCAGTCTGAAACGTCTGGATATGCTGAATGAAGAGCTGGCGGATAAAGAACGTCAGTATTCCGTATTAGAAGAAGAGTGGAAGGCGGAAAAAGCGTCGCTCTCCGGAACCCAGACGATTAAAGCTGAGCTGGAACAGGCAAAAATCGCCATCGAGCAGGCGCGACGCGTTGGCGACCTGGCCAGGATGTCTGAACTGCAGTACGGCAAAATCCCGGAGCTGGAAAAACAGCTGGCAGCGGCTACACAGTCTGAAGGTAAAACGATGCGTCTGTTGCGTAATAAAGTGACGGATGCGGAAATTGCCGAAGTACTGGCACGCTGGACCGGTATTCCGGTAGCGCGAATGATGGAAGGCGAGCGTGAAAAACTGCTGCGTATGGAGCAGGAGTTGCACAGTCGGGTGATTGGTCAGAACGAAGCGGTTGAAGCAGTATCCAACGCGATTCGCCGTAGCCGGGCCGGGCTGTCCGATCCTAACCGTCCAATCGGGTCGTTCCTGTTCCTTGGTCCAACCGGTGTCGGTAAAACGGAGCTGTGCAAAACGCTGGCGAACTTTATGTTTGATAGCGATGATGCCATGGTACGTATCGATATGTCTGAGTTTATGGAGAAACACTCCGTATCGCGTCTGGTCGGTGCGCCTCCGGGATATGTCGGCTATGAAGAGGGCGGGTATCTGACGGAAGCGGTACGTCGTCGTCCTTACTCTGTCATCCTGCTGGATGAAGTAGAAAAGGCTCATCCGGATGTGTTTAACATCCTGTTGCAGGTGCTGGACGACGGTCGTCTGACCGATGGACAGGGGAGAACGGTCGATTTCCGTAATACGGTTGTGATTATGACCTCTAACCTTGGTTCGGATCTGATTCAGGAACGTTTCGGCGAACTGGATTACAGTCACATGAAAGATCTGATTCTGGGTGTGGTCAGTCAGAACTTCCGCCCGGAATTCATCAACCGTATCGATGAAGTCGTGGTCTTCCACCCGCTGGGTGAAAAACACATTGCTTCGATTGCTCAGATTCAGCTGCAGCGTCTGTACAAACGTCTGGAAGAACGTGGCTACGAAGTCCACATGTCCGATGAAGCGCTGAAGTTGCTGAGTGCGAATGGTTATGATCCGGTGTATGGCGCTCGTCCGTTAAAACGCGCTATCCAGCAGCAGATCGAAAACCCGCTGGCGCAGCAAATTCTTTCCGGCGAGCTGATCCCCGGTAAAGAAGTTCAGCTGGTGGTGAAAGACGACCATATAGTGGCAGTGCAGTAAATCACAAAACGACAAAAACGGGCCCTCTGGGCTCGTTTTTGTTTAAAAACCAGGCAAGAATTAAAGTCTGGATGCAGGGTTGTTTAATAAATGAGCGAACGAATCATTTATTTGAATTTAAACTTGCCACATCAGAATTACCCCCTATAATGCGCCTCCACTGACACGGAACAACGGCATGCAAGCCGCCGGGTCAGCAGGGTTTCTCCGGAAATTCTGCCAGAGAAAAGCGAAAATAAACGCTTGACTCTGAATGAGGAAAACGTATTATACGGGACCTCGCGACAGAGCGCTAAGCGCCGTCGCACTGCTCTTTAACAATTTATCAGACAATCTGTGTGGGCACTCAAAGTGACATGGATTCTTAACGTCCTCGGACGAAAAATGAATACCAAGTCTCTGAGTGAACACGTAATTCATTA
>Ga0207696_1000275_pt1 | contig 61367 bp, 56 predicted proteins | sample KBSS54metaG_FD_184403 | JGI IMG/M metagenome (GOLD analysis project Ga0207696, IMG submission 184403) | Switchgrass rhizosphere microbial communities from Kellogg Biological Station, Michigan, USA - KBS S5-4 metaG (SPAdes) (version 2) | ecosystem: Host-associated > Plants > Roots > Rhizosphere >... | reverse complement strand
TGTGCGCATGAAAGTCGGCGACAGCATCGACATCCACCAGTATCACTTTGTGTTCCGCGATGTTCACGAACTGAACGGCCCAAATTACCGTGGCGGCGTGGGGATTATCGACGTCACACGCAATGGTAAACCTGAAGCCACGCTGCACGCTGAAAAGCGTTTCTACAACAGCAACCGCGCCATGATGACCGAAGCGGCGATTGATGGCGGCGTGACGCGTGACCTGTACGCCGCGCTCGGTGAAGAGCTGGATGACGGCAGTTGGGCGGTTCGCCTCTATTACAAACCTTTCGTGCGCTGGATTTGGATGGGCGGAATTTTGATGACGCTCGGCGGGCTGTTCTGCTTATTCGACCCGCGTTATCGCCAACGCAAAAACATGCCGGAGGCCGCATGAATCGCAAAGTCTTATTTATCCCGCTGGTACTGTTTTTACTGCTGGCTGCGATGCTGCTGTGGCAACTGGCGCGTAATGCGCAGGGCGATGACCCAACCAATCTGGAATCGGCGTTGATTGGCAAGCCAGTGCCGGTGTTTCGTCTCGAATCGCTTGAAAATCCTGGCAAGATTTACGACCAGTCTGTGCTGACTGATGGCAAACCGTTGTTGCTTAATGTCTGGGCGACCTGGTGCCCAACTTGCCGCGCCGAACATCAATACCTTAACGGCCTGAAAGCGCAGGGCGTGCGGGTGGTCGGCATGAACTATAAAGACGATCGCCGCAAAGCCATTACCTGGCTGAATGAATTAGGTAATCCTTACGCGCTGAGCCTGTTTGATGGCAACGGGATGCTGGGGTTAGATCTGGGCGTTTATGGCGCGCCGGAAACCTTCCTGATCGACGGCAAAGGGATCATCCGTTATCGCCATGCCGGTGATCTTAACGATCGCGTCTGGCAACAGGAGCTGAAACCGCTGTGGGAAAAATACAATAAGGAGGCTGGCGCATGAAACGCGGTTGGCTAATTCTCATCGCATTCCTGTTCTCCTTTAATGTTCTGGCGGCGATCGATACTTTCCAGTTTAAAGACGAAGCGCAAGAACAGCAGTTCCGCCAGCTCACAGAGCAACTGCGCTGCCCGAAATGCCAGAACAATAGCATTGCCGATTCTAATGCCATGATTGCTTCGGACATGCGTTTGAAAGTTTATGAACTGCAACAGCAGGGGAAAACCAAGCAGCAGATCATCGACTATATGGTGGAACGTTACGGTAATTTCGTGACTTACGAACCGCCAATGACGCCCGCAACGCTGATTTTATGGGTACTTCCGGTGTTGTTTGTGCTGGGCGGTGCGGGTGTGATTGTGAGGCGCAGCCGCAAGCGGCGGGTGCATTTTAGTGACGAGCCTGAAAAAGCAGCGCTGCCTACCGTCAGTAAAAAAGCCCATTTTTGGTTTTTTGCACCGGGAGCGGTGATTTTGCTGGTCGTGAGTTCGGGCGTTTATCTGAAAACGTCGGATATAAAGCAGGTTCGAGCCTGGCAAAAAGTCTCAAATCAGACACCTCAACTATTGCAACGTGCTTTAGACCCGCAAGCCAGGCCGCTGAATATGCCGGAAATGGCCAATCTCGGTCTTGGATTACGCACGCAATTACAGCATGAACCTAACAATATTGAGGGCTGGATGATGCTCGGACGTATTGGTATGGTTCTTAATAATGCATCAACCGCTACACAAGCCTTTGCTCATGCGTATAAACTGTCGCCCACTAACGATAATGTAAAGCTGGGCTATGCTGAAGTATTGACCCGTAGCGGCGACCCGCAGGATAACCAACTGGGTGGTGATCTGTTGCGAGAGTTGCTCAAATCGGATCATACAAATGTTCGCGTTCTAAGCTTGTTGGCGTTTAACGCTTTTGAGCAGCAACATTACTCTGAGGCAATAGGTGCATGGCAAATCATGTTGCGAGTTCTGCCAGCAAATGACTCGCGTCGCGCTGTGGTGCAAAGAAGTATTGAGCAGGCGACCGCAGCGCTTGCTGGCGGGGGCGGCACCAAACCTGAGAGCGTAGAACAGCAATAACAGGGAGAGAATTATGAATTTCCGCCTCACTGGGCTGGCATTGGCTGTGACTGTTTTGGTCGGCTGTGCCAGCTCGGGCGATACACAACCGCAAGGGCGTTCGGACCCGCTAGAAGGGTTCAACCGCACGATGTACGACTTCAACTTTAATGTGTTGGACCCGTATGTGGTGCGCCCGGTGGCTGTGGTATGGCGTGATTATATGCCGCAACCGGCACGTAATGGGATAAGTAACTTCACCAGTAACCTCGAAGAACCTGCCTCTATGGTGAACAACTTTATCCAGGGCGACCCGTATCAGGGGATGGTGCATTTCACTCGTTTCTTCCTGAACAGCTTGTTGGGGATGGGTGGTTTAATCGATGTTGCGGGGATGGCGAATCCGAAGTTACAACGTCTTGAGCCGAACCGTTTCGGTACTACGCTTGGGCATTATGGCGTGGGTTATGGCCCATATGTGCATTTACCGGCATACGGTAGCTTCACGCTCCGTGAAGATGGCGGTGAGTTGGTCGATGATTTGTATGCGCCACTGTCCTGGCTGACCTGGTGGATGTCACTGGGTAAATGGACGCTTGAAGGTATCGAAACTCGTGCGCAATTGTTGGATTCCGAAGGCTTGCTGAAGCAATCTTCAGACCCCTATATTTTGGTGCGTGAAGCCTACTTCCAGCGCCATGATTTCCAGGCCAACGGCGGGAAACTCACGCCACAAGAGAATCCGAACGCATCAGCTATTCAGGATGATCTAAAAGATATCGACTCTCAGTAACCTTCTGGAATGAGAGACATAAAAAAGGCGAAACTGAGGTTTCGCCTTTTTTTTCACCGTTAACTATTAGAATGCGTAGTTAAAGTTCATGCCGTACAACCAGGCTTTACCTGCAGACTGGAAGGTGTATGGACCTTCTTTGATCTCAACGTTCTGGCCATGCATGTAGGAAACACCGACATCGACAGACGCATCTTCGTTAAATGCGTAGGTGGTACCCGCACTGATCCAGAAGCGGTCCTGATCCGGGATAGAGATTGAACGATGGTCTGCCGGAACTGGGCTATCGTCAAATGCAATACCGGTACGGAAGGTCCAGTTCTTATCCATAAAGTAGGTGGTACCTAAAGCAATACGGTACGCATCTTTAAAGCTTTCATCTTTATAGAACAGAGTCTGGCCGTTGGTGCCAGTGGCTTTCAGCTCCTGGAACTGGCTCCAGCTGGTGTAAGCGATGCTGTAGTGAATCGCCCACTGTGGATCAACTTTGTTATAACCGGACAGTTCCCACATTTCTGGCAGGTTCAGCGTCAGAGAACCTGGAACGGTTTGCCCGTTGGTACCAGCAGGCAAGCCAAATCTGGACAGCAGTGGGTTATACGCAGAAGGCAGGTTGCTCTTATAGTCGCCGTCGAAATCGATTTTGATTTCTGAGCGATACGTTAAGCCGTAACGGTTGTTCTTATCGATTTCATAAAGAATACCGGCGTTCCAGCCATAACCCCACTCGTCACCTTTCAGGTGCGCGATTTGAGTATCGCCAGGAATACGGGAAACCGGGCCTGCCAGTGACGGAGGCAATGCGCCAGAACCGGCAACGATTTGGCCTAAATCACCTGCGTAGCGCTCGATTTTAGCTTTAGCGTAAACCGCATCAAAGCCAAGACCGAAGCTCCAGTTGCTGTTCAGGCGGTATGCGCCGCTCAGATTCAGGTTCATCGTGGTCAGATCGGTCTTACCACCCATCGAACCTGCGGTGTAATCGTCGGCAAATTCTGTCGCCAAACCGTAGTTAGAGGTAACAGAAGCACCCCAACCAAACTGTTCGTTAATCGGTGCAACGAAGTGGATGTTTGGCACCCAGGCGGTCGGTGCGATGTTATTCGCATCGGTGCTGCGGCCTGTTGGTGAGGTTCCGGAAATATTGACGTCGGGATCGATGAAGACGGCACCGCCAGAGAAAGAAGGGCGGTCAAACATCATAATTGTTGCAGGGTTACGGCTGGCGGAGCCCGCATTATCTGCAACTGCACCTTCCCCCGAATAAGCTCGGCCCAGGCCAGAGGAAGAGAACTCGTTTAATTGAAAGCCGGCCGAGTACGCCTGCGAAGAGACTATTGCCACTGCAACCGCGAGGGCTGACTTTGTAAACAGGTTTTTCTGGCTCATGACCAAAACCTCATCGTAGATTTATTTTTATACAAACAATGTTACATACCGTAACAGGAGCGCGAATAGTAGGGGCTGATCTGTTACAGAGAAATCAGACCAGTGGCGAGAGTATAGGTCTGACCAGATGGAATGTTGCAAGTTTGTATCTAAGAATTTTCAAATTTGATCGTAGAAACGAGATCTGCCTGGCAAAATCGGGTTCTTCGTCACTACGCAAAATAGGTGAATCTTGTTTTAGATCATTTTTAAGTGTGATTTGGGTCACTTGCGGATTTTGACAAGATTAACGACTGGAGTCGCTTCAACAGGGAGCGTAAAATAAGCAGGAATTGTTTAATCCTATTCAATGCGAAATACAGAGGAAATCATAAAATGAGTAAGAACACTGCTGATGAAACCCCGGTTTGCTGCTGTATTGATGTTGGTTCCATCATCGATAACACCGATTGCACAGCAACATACAGCCGCGTGTTTGCAACCCGTGCTGAAGCTGAAGAAACTCTGGCTGCGCTGACCGAAAAAGCACGTGCCGCAGAATCTGAACCTTGCCAGATTGTTCCGCGTTATACCGAAGAAGCTGACGGCGTACGTCTGGATATCGACTTCACTTTCAGCTGCCAGGCTGAAACTATGATCTTCCAGCTCGGCCTGCGTTAAATGTAAAAATGTCGGATGGCGCAAGCTTATCCGACCTACAAGTGCCAATCGTGGGTGGATAAGCGAAAGCGTCATCCACCTTCTTTCACTTTAATATCCTTCTTTAAAGCGTGTCCCCCCTCCCAATTCTTTAGTCCACCGGTTGGCTGATTGTAACTTTTTGGTTAAAACTGTGATCAGGTCAGACCACTATTGGTCATTTACAATTTTATTCCTGGAAATATGCAGTTACAGCAATACGGCTGTTGTTTCATAGACAAAGGGAAAAACAGGGGAGCGTTATGAGTCAGGCACTTCCGCTGGTCACCCGTCAGGGCGACCGCATTGCCATCGTCAGTGGGTTACGCACACCGTTTGCTCGCCAGGCTACGGCATTTCACGGTATACCTGCCGTCGATCTCGGCAACATGGTGGTCAGCGAATTGTTGGCCCGCAGCGAAATTCCCCCAGAAATCATTGAACAATTGGTTTTCGGCCAGGTTGTCCAGATGCCGGAAGCGCCAAACATTGCCCGTGAGATTGTCCTGGGGACAGGAATGAGCGTGCATACCGATGCCTACAGCGTCAGCCGTGCTTGTGCGACCAGCTTCCAGGCGGTGGCGAACGTCGCCGAAAGTCTGATGGCAGGCACCATTCGCGCGGGGATTGCCGGTGGTGCTGATTCATCATCCGTTTTGCCCATTGGCGTCAGTAAAAAACTGGGGCGCGTACTGGTGGATGCCAATAAAGCGCGCACGCTGGGGCAGAAGCTGAAACTGTTTTCACGTTTGCGCCCGCGCGATTTATTACCTGTTCCACCAGCCGTTGCGGAATACTCAACCGGTTTACGGATGGGCGACACCGCCGAGCAAATGGCGAAAACTCATGGAATTACTCGTGAACAACAAGATGCGCTGGCGCATCGCTCCCACACCAAAGCAGCGATTGCATGGCAAGAAGGCAAACTGAGCGAAGAGGTCATGACTGCCTTTATCCCGCCTTATCGCCAGCCTTTCAGCGAAGATAATAACGTTCGCCAAAATTCGTCGATTGCCGATTATGCGAAACTGCGTCCGGCGTTTGACCGCAAACACGGTACGGTGACTGCGGCAAACAGCACTCCGTTAACCGACGGGGCGGCAGCGGTTATTCTGATGACCGAATCACGCGCCAAAGAATTGGGTTTGAAGCCGCTGGGCTATTTGCGCAGTTACGCTTTCACTGCGGTTGATGTCTGGCAGGACATGCTGCTCGGCCCCGCATGGGCAACACCGCTGGCGCTTGAAAGAGCAGGCATCACATTGAATGATCTGACCTTATTCGATATGCACGAAGCCTTTGCTGCACAGACGCTGGCTAACCTGAAAATGCTCGCCAGCGAGCGTTTTGCTCGCGATGTATTAGGCCGCGCTCATGCGACCGGCGAAGTGGACGACTCTAAATTTAACGTTTTAGGCGGCTCGATTGCTTACGGACACCCGTTTGCTGCAACGGGGGCGCGCATGATCACGCAAACGCTGCATGAACTGCGGCGCCGTGGCGGTGGATTTGGTTTGGTTACCGCCTGCGCGGCAGGTGGCCTGGGTGCTGCAATGGTTCTGGAGGTCGAATAATGGAACAGACTTCTGCTTTCAACTTGCATGTCCGCCTCGACAATATCGCCGTTGTGACAATTGATGTGCCGGGCGAAAAGATGAATACCCTGAAAGCCTCTTTCGGGCCTGACGTGCACAACATTATTAAACAGGTTCGCGATAACACGGCCCTGCAAGGCTTGATATTTATCTCAGGAAAGCCTGATAACTTTATTGCCGGTGCTGACATCAACATGATTGCCAGTTGCCAGACTGTGCTTGAAGCCCAAACGCTGGCGCAGCAGGGCCAGCAAATCATGGCGGAAATTGCAGCGCTTCCGATTCCGGTGGTTGCGGCTATTCATGGCGCGTGTCTCGGCGGCGGGCTGGAACTGGCGCTGGCCTGTCATTCGCGTATCTGCACCGATGATGAAAAAACTAAACTCGGCTTACCTGAAGTGCAGTTGGGTCTGTTGCCGGGTTCTGGTGGCACACAGCGTTTGCCGCGTTTGATTGGCGTCAGCCATGCGCTGGACATGATCCTGACCGGGAAACAATTGCGCCCGCGTCAGGCGCTGAAACTGGGGCTGGTCGATGAAGTGGTGCCGCAGTCGATTTTGCTGAAGGCGGCAGTTGAACTGGTGGCAAAAGGCCGCCAGCCATCGCGCATTTTGCCGGTTAGAGAACGTATTCTTGCAGGCCCGCTTGGCCGTTCACTGTTGTTTAGCATGGTGGAGAAAAAAACCGAGCAAAAAACGCGCGGTAATTATCCTGCCACGTTGCGCATTATCGAAGTGATAAAAATCGGGCTTGGGCAGGGCAGTTTTAGTGGTTATGAGTCGGAGGCGAAAGCCTTTGGCGAACTGGCGATGACGCCACAATCAGCGGCATTACGCGGGTTGTTTTTTGCCAGCACAGAGCTTAAAAAAGAGCACGGTGCTGATGCACCTCCACGGCCGATAAATGCGGTTGGCGTGTTGGGCGGTGGCTTGATGGGCGGCGGGATTGCCTTTGTCACTGCCACCAAAGGCAAATTACCGGTGCGCATCAAAGACATTAATAACGGCGGCATTAACCATGCGCTGAAATACAGTTGGGATTTGCTGGATAAAAAAGTGCGTCGTCGCCATCTGAAAGCGGCGGAGCGCCAGCGTGAAATGGCGCGGATCTCCGGCGGTACTGATTATCATGGTTTCCATAACCGTGACATCGTTGTGGAAGCCGTTTTTGAAGATCTGGCGCTTAAGCAAAAGATGGTTGCGGAAATCGAACAAAACTCCGCACCGCATACTATTTTTGCTTCTAATACTTCCTCGCTGCCGATTGCCGATATTGCGGCAAACGCCGCACACCCTGAACTTGTCATCGGTCTGCATTACTTTAGTCCGGTAGATAAAATGCCATTGGTTGAAGTTATCCCACACGCTGGAACCAGTGCGGAAACCATTTCCACAACCGTTGCATTGGCTAAAAAACAGGGCAAAACACCGATTGTGGTGGGCGATAGCGCAGGCTTCTACGTCAACCGTATTTTGGCGCCTTACGTTAATGAAGCGATGCGTTGCCTGGTGGAAGGGGAGCCTGTCGATAAAATTGATAATGCGCTGGTGGCGTTTGGTTTTCCGGTCGGCCCAATCCAACTTTTGGATGAGGTGGGAATCGATGTAGGGACTAAAATTAGTCCTATACTTCAGCATGCTTATGGCGATCGTTTTGCCGCACCACAAAGTATTACAGCAATATTGAATGACGATCGCAAAGGTAGAAAAAATGGGCGTGGTTTCTATCTTTATCCAGGGAAAGGGAGTAGAAGCAAAAAGCAGGTTGATGCTGCAATTTATACCCTGCTGGGCGTTTCGCCAAAAGGCGCACTGGCTGAAAAAGAGATCGCACAACGCTGCGTGATGATGATGCTCAATGAGGCGGCTCGCTGTCTCGATGAGGGCGTGGTTCGCAGTGCTCGCGATGGTGACATCGGCGGCGTATTTGGTATTGGTTTCCCACCGTTCCTCGGTGGCCCGTTCCGTTATATGGATACACTGGGAGCGGGTGAAGTCGTCGCGCAGTTGCAACGCCTGGCTAGTCAGTACGGGGAGCGTTTTGCTCCTTGCGACCGACTTTTACAAATGGTGGAAGAACAACGAAATTTCTGGGGAAAGTGAACCTCAGAAATGAAACTGTAGTCAAAGAAACATAAACATATGGCTCGGTGAATGGATGCTGGTCGGTCATTTAATAAACAGTGATTGACTATACTTGCACCATTGAGGTAAAAAACAGCGTTTCATTCGATGTACGGATAAGGCACAATGCCCGGCTGCTGAATTCTCCTCTCAAGTTTCAGGGGAATTCAAGCATTCCTGGTTAACAAAAGCGGTGCAATATGCAAGTTTTTATCATGCGTCACGGCGACGCAGCACTCGATGCCGCCAGCGACTCGGTACGTCCACTCACCCAGTGTGGTTGTGATGAATCCCGAGTCATGGCGACGTGGTTGAAAGGTCAAGTAGCGGATATCGAACGTGTTCTGGTGAGCCCTTACCTGCGAGCCGAACAAACCCTGGATGTAGTGCGGGAAGCACTGAGTCTTCCAGGTAAAGAAGACATTCTGCCGGAATTGACACCGTGCGGCGATGTGGGCCTGGTGGGTGATTACCTGCAAGCTCTGGCAAATGAAGGGGTTGAATCAGCGTTGGTGATTTCCCATTTGCCGTTGGTCGGCTACCTGGTGTCTGAGCTCTGTCCACAAGAGACACCTCCGATGTTCAGCACTTCGGCTATTGCTAATGTCACACTTGATCCCGAAACCGGGAAAGGGGTGTTCAACTGGCAGATGAGTCCGTGCAATCTCAAGGTCGCTAAAGCTATCTGAAAGCCGTAAGCATGAAAAAAAGAGCCGCGAAATGCGGCTCTTCTTATTTGTGCGATCATACGATAAGTTTGGTGGATGACGCTGCGCTTATCCACCTTACAAAATCAAAATCGTAGGTCGGATAAGCGCAGCGTCATCCGACATAAAATCTTAAGGCAATTCCGGCGGCATCCACTCTTCGATTTCAATCAACACCAGCAATGCGGCATCACCGCCATACTCTTTCGGCGCCTGGTGAAATGCCATAATGTGCGGGTGTTGCGCCAGCCACAGCGGTGTTTGCTGTTTCAATACATGTTTTCCATGCCCGTGCATCACACAGGCACAAAATACGTGTTCACGACGACAAGCGGCGATTAACGCACCTAATTCTTGTTTGGCTTGTAACTGCGTCAGGCCATGTAAGTCGAGGAATAACTCTGGCGAATAATCACCACGACGAATTTTTTTCAGCTCAAAGTGGCTGACATCTTCGCGCACATAGCGCGTAGGGCCTTCTGTCGCCAGGCGTGGCTGGAATTCATCAGAAAAATAATGACTGGCATCGGCTTGTTCCTGTAACAGCCGTTTCACCGGGACTTGCTGTATTTTCTTGCGCATTGGACGATGAACAATCGTGTCCTGAGTCAGTTTTTTGGTACCGCTCATCAAACCACGGAAAAGGTTCTGATCATCAACGCTGAGCGGAGTTTTCTTTTTCATCTGGCTCATCTCGCATTCGTTATTGCCGCTAGTTTACCTGGTTTGCCGTCCATCACTAAATAAAACGCAATTTTCCCGACGGTGAGCGTAATTGATATGCTGATTTGTCGCGGTCTTCATGGCAAACTAATCGATTATTGAATTAGCGCGAACGGCCTGCGGAGGGCAACGTGGATAAAATTTTCGTCGATGAGGCAGTGAATGAGCTGCACACCATTCAGGATATGCTGCGCTGGGCAGTAAGTCGTTTTAGCGCCGCCAACGTCTGGTATGGTCACGGTACCGATAACCCGTGGGACGAAGCCGTTCAGCTAGTGCTGCCAAGCCTCTATCTGCCGCTGGATATTCCAGAAGATATGCGTACAGCACGCCTGACTCCTAGCGAGCGTCATCGTATTGTTGAGCGCGTGATTCGCCGCGTAAACGAGCGCATTCCGGTCGCTTATCTGACTAACAAAGCCTGGTTCTGCGGCCATGAGTTTTATGTTGATGAGCGTGTGCTGGTGCCACGTTCCCCGATTGGCGAGCTTATCACCAACCGTTTCGCCGGTCTTTTCGACCAGGAACCACACCATATTCTGGATATGTGCACCGGCAGTGGCTGTATCGCCATCGCTTGTGCTTATGAGTTCCAGAATGCGGAAGTGGATGCGGTCGATATTTCTTTGGATGCGCTGGCAGTTGCCGAGCAAAACATCGCTGAACACGGTCTGGAAAACCAGGTAACACCGATTCGTTCCGACCTGTTCCGCGACCTGCCGAAAGTTCAGTACGACATTATCGTCACTAACCCGCCGTATGTGGATGCGGAAGATATGTCTGACCTACCAGGCGAATTCCGCTTCGAGCCGGAATTAGGTTTAGCTGCGGGGACGGACGGCCTGAAACTGGCGCGTCGTATTCTGGCGTGTGCCCCGGACTACCTCGCTGATGGCGGCATCCTGATCTGTGAAGTCGGGAACAGCATGGTACATCTGATGGATCAGTATCCGGATGTGCCGTTCACCTGGCTTGAGTTCGACAACGGCGGTGACGGCGTGTTTATGCTGACTAAATCGCAGTTGATTGACGCGCGTGAACATTTCAGCATTTACAAAGATTAATCTGTGCAGGCGGGCCTTTTGGCCCGTCTTCTTTTGCTGACAACACAACGAAAATGACAACGGTAAGGAGCCGTGACAAATGGCAGGAAATTCTATCGGACAAGTATTTCGCGTAACGACATTTGGTGAATCCCACGGTGTGGCGTTGGGTTGTATCGTTGATGGTGTGCCGCCCGGCATTCCGCTTACCGAAGCTGATTTACAACACGACCTCGATCGCCGCCGCCCAGGGACGTCCCGCTATACCACGCAACGTCGTGAACCTGACCAGGTCAAAATTCTTTCTGGTGTATTTGAAGGCATGACCACCGGTACCAGCATCGGTCTGTTGATTGAAAACACCGATCAGCGTTCGCAAGATTACAGCGCAATCAAAGACGTGTTCCGTCCGGGCCACGCTGATTACACCTACGAACAAAAATACGGCCTGCGCGATTACCGCGGCGGTGGTCGTTCTTCCGCCCGCGAAACCGCGATGCGTGTAGCCGCTGGTGCAATTGCTAAAAAATATCTGGCGCACAAATACGGCATTACCATTCGTGGCTGCCTGACGCAAATGGGCGACGTGCCGCTGGAAATCAAAGACTGGGATCAAGTTGAGCAGAACCCGTTCTTCTGCCCGGATCCGGATAAAATTGAAACGCTTGATGAACTGATGCGCGCGCTGAAAAAAGAAGGCGACTCCATTGGTGCGAAAGTCACCGTGGTGGCGGACAATGTGCCACCAGGCCTTGGCGAACCGGTATTTGATCGTTTAGATGCCGATATTGCCCATGCGCTGATGAGCATCAACGCGGTGAAAGGTGTCGAAATCGGTGATGGCTTTGGCGTAGTCAATCTGCGCGGTAGCCAGAACCGTGACGAAATCACTAAACAAGGTTTCCAGAGCAACCACGCTGGCGGCATTTTGGGTGGTATCAGCAGTGGTCAGCAAATTATCGCCAATATGGCGCTGAAGCCGACCTCAAGCATTATGGTGCCGGGCCGTACGATTAACCGAGAAGGCGAAGAAGTTGAGATGGTCACCCGTGGCCGCCACGATCCTTGCGTCGGTATTCGTGCTGTTCCTATCGCCGAAGCCATGTTAGCGATTGTTTTGATGGATCATATGCTGCGTCAACGTGCTCAAAACGGCGACGTGACTTTCCCTCTTCCGCGTTGGTAATGCGATGAAAAAAATGCTCGTCGGGCTGCTGGCGTTACTTGCCAGCACCGCTACTTTTGCAGCCACTCCGTGGCAGAAAATTAGTCATCCGATTGCGGGTAGTGCGCAATCTATTGGTGCTTTTTCTAACGGCTGTATCGTTGGTGCCCACGAGTTGCCGCTAAACGATCCGCGCTATCAGGTGATGCGTCAGGATCAACGTCGCTATTTCGGTCACCCCGATTTAGTGATGTTTATTCAGCGCCTGAGTAATCAGTCCACACAGCTTGGTCTTGGTACGGTGTTGATTGGTGATATGGGCATGGCGGCAGGTGGGCGTTTTAGCTCAGGCCACGCCAGCCACCAAAGCGGGCTGGATGTAGACATCTTTTTGCAGTTACCTAAAACACGCTGGACGTCTGCACAGTTACTTAAACCGCAGGCGCTGGATTTAGTCGGCAGCGATAATCAGCATGTGGTACCGCGTTTGTGGCAACCTGAAATTAGCAGCCTGATCAAACTTGCGGCGAAAGATAACGACGTCACGCGGATCTTCGTCAATCCGGCGATTAAGCAACAATTGTGTCTGGATGCCGGAGCCGATCGTGACTGGCTACGCAAAGTTCGCCCGTGGTTTGCTCATCGTGCGCATATGCACGTGCGTCTGCGTTGCCCGGCTGATAGCCTTGAATGCGAAGATCAACCCTTACCGCCGCCAGGCGACGGTTGCGGGGCTGAATTGCAAAGCTGGTTTGCACCACCGCCTCCTGGGAGTAGTGCACCGAAAAAGAAAACTCCACCCCCAATTCCGGCCTCATGTCAGGCCTTACTGGATGAGCACGTTCTCTAACGGATAAAATCATGGAATGGTTTATGGTTTCCCCCCTGATGCTGGCGGTGCTGTTTTTTGTCGCCATGGGTGCAGGGTTTATCGATGCTCTGGCGGGTGGGGGCGGTTTGATTACTATACCCGCATTGTTAGCGACAGGAATGTCACCGGCTCAAGCTCTGGCGACCAACAAGTTGCAGGCCTGCGGCGGTTCAGTTTCATCCTCGATCTATTTTATTCGCCGCAAAGTGGTCAGCCTGCAAGATCAGAAACTCAATATTCTGATGACGTTGATCGGCTCAATGACCGGTGCGTTACTGGTTCAGCATGTAAAATCAGACGTGCTGCGCCAAATTCTGCCAATACTGGTCATTAGCATCGGTCTGTACTTCTTATTGATGCCAAAACTGGGTGCCGAAGACCGGCAGCGTCGCTTATACGGCCTGCCATTTGCGCTGGTCGCTGGCGGGTGTGTCGGGTTCTACGACGGTTTCTTTGGCCCTGGTGCGGGTTCTTTTTACGCGCTGGCATTTGTCACGTTATGTGGCTTTAACCTCGCCAAAGCTACCGCTCACGCCAAAGTGTTAAACGCCGCGTCTAACCTCGGTGGCTTACTGCTGTTTATCATTGGCGGGAAAGTGATTTGGGGAACCGGTTTTGTGATGATGGCCGGGCAATTTATAGGGGCGCGAATGGGATCGCGTCTGGTATTGAGTAAAGGCCAAAAACTGATCCGCCCGATGATAGTGATTGTCTCGGCGGTGATGAGTGCCAAACTCTTATTTGATAGCCACGGAACGGAGATCCTCCATTGGTTGGGGATAGCTTGAGATGACAACAGCAATGATGACAATAAAAACAGAACACCATTATCAGGAACTTATCGATATTTTCGATAGCTGCTTTAAAGACGATTTTAATACACGTCTGATTAAAGGCGACGACGAACCGATCTATCTTCCAGCAGATGCGGAAATTCCTTATCACCGTGTAGTGTTTGCCCACGGTTATTACGCCAGCGGGATGCACGAGATTTCCCACTGGCTTATCGCTGGCAAAGCGCGCCGTGAACTGGTGGATTTTGGTTACTGGTATTGCCCTGATGGGCGTGATGCCGAGACACAAAGTAAATTCGAGGATGTGGAAGTTAAACCCCAGGCGCAGGAATGGTTACTGTGCGTGGCAGCCAACTTCCCGTTCAATGTCAGTTGCGACAACCTGAGCGGCGATGTCGACCCGGACAGAATCGCCTTCCAGCGTCGGGTGCATGCGCAGGTGATGATTTACCTGCAAGAGGGCATACCGGCTCGCACGGCAAAACTGATTGAAGCACTGCGGGACTATTACAAAACCCCGCCGCTGGCCGCAGAACAATTCCCGTGGCCGGAAGATTTAAATTAATTACCTGCAAAAAAAGAGGAAGTACGATGATCGCGGAATTTGAGACACGCATACTGGCGCTAATTGATGAAATGGTTGAGACAGCCAGTGATGACGAGCTGTTTGCCAGCGGTTATCTGCGTGGCCACCTGACACTTGCGGTAGCGGAACTGGAACACGGTGAAGACCATAGCCCAGAAGCGCTCCACACTGCGGTATCCGGCAGCCTGGAAAAAGCTATTCAGGCAGGTGAACTTTCACCGCGTGACCAGTCTTTAGTGCTGGGTATGTGGGACAATTTGTACCAGCAGGCGAAGTTTTAAGATATTCCCCCTCACCCTAACCCTCTCCCCAGGGAGAGGGAACTGTTCGGTATGCTTTTCTCCCTCTCCTGGGGGAGAGGGCCGGGGTGAGGGCGCTAACCTTCCATTATTTAACTTCTTTGCCCTTCAGCAATTTTCTCACCCAAAATCGATTCGGATTTAACGCTGCCAGTGTTTCACCATCCATCGGAACGGGTTCATCACTCATTTGTGCTGCCAGAATCTCTGCCGCCAGTGGCGCACTGCAAAGCCCTCTCGAACCGAGGGATGCCAGCATAAACAGATTTGGGTACACCGGTGCGGTTTCGGCATTTTCATGGCTTTCAACCAGCGTTGCGTAAGCTTCAAGTGTGGCGTTGTAGTCAGGAACAGATCCAATCATCGGCATATGATCGCGTGACGCGCAGCGGACTCCACAACGAGCTTCTCCGGCACTGACATCGACTTCCTGAGGCCATTGCACATCCGGCAGGCAGTTAAGCAAACGCTGGCGATTATGCTGCTGATCTTCATCGTTATAGCGCATCTCCTCATCGCCCCGATGATAGCTCGCCCCGATGCAATGCTGCTGATTGCTCGGGTTTTGCGGCGTCAGATAACCGTCGTAACACAACACCTGGCGTAACTCTGAAAGTGATGGCGTGGTGGGAATATGGCTCACCTGTCCACCGACGGCGGAAATCGGTAACTTCTCGGTTTGCGGGAATTTATTGATTTTATAGCCGTTGGCTAACACCACTGCGGCATGCTGCTGAACGGTGTTGTCAGCGAAGGTTAATTGCCACGCATCAGATGCCTTGCTTAAGGATTCAACACGATGCTGATAATGCGTTTTTAATCCCATCTTTTCGGCGCACGCCAATGCTCCGGCTGTCAGTTGTGCCGGGCATAGCCAGCCACCGAGCGGGTAAGTGACTCCGCCATGGCCTGTTTCAACGCCACACAGTTCTGCCACCGTTTCGGCACTCACCGCTCTGGCAAGTAATTCTGGAAATTCGAGGCTCAGCAGTTGCTCGATTTTATGCTGGCTCTTTTCGTCCCAGCCCAGTTGCGTGACGCCACACCAGTCATGATCAAACTCTACTGGCAATGAGTCATATAAACGGCGGGCAAAGGTAAATGCAGCGCTGAAAAAGCGGGTGAGTGTGGCGCTGTGGGTATTGAGCAACGGGTAAAGCGCGCCCTGGCGGTTGCCGGAAGCGCCAAGGGCCGGAGCACTATCTTCGCAGTACAGCGTGACCTGCCAGCCACGACGCAGCAAAGCGAGTGACAGCAGGGCGCTGGCAATACCGCCGCCAATAATCGCGACTTCGTTGCCTCGGGCTGCGGGGCGAGCATACCAGGGCGCGCGGGGTGGCGATTCGAGGGCGTTTTCCATCACTCCCGTCAGCATTTCCCGCTTGCGGCCAAAGCCTTTGCTTTTGGTCATCGTGAAACCGGCATCAATCAAACCACGACGCACAAATCCTGCGGAGGTGAATGTCGCCAGCGTGCCACCTGGGCGAGCCAGTTTTGCCATTGCGTTAAATAGTTGCGGCGTCCACATGTCTGGATTTTTTGCCGGGGCAAAACCATCAAGGAACCAGGCGTCGACCTGATTATTTAACGTGTCATCTAACTGCGGTATTAGCTCGTTAATATCCCCAAACCAGAGGTCCAGAGTGACGCGTCCGCCAGCCAGTAAAAGGCGATGACAACCCGCGATAGGTAGTGGCCATTGCTGCTGCAATTGCTGAGCAAAAGATGCCAGTTCGGGCCAGTGCGCATGAGCAGCGTGTAAATCTTTCGCTGTCAGAGGGAATTTTTCAAAACTAATAAAGTGCAGGCGCTGTAGGGTAGAATTCGGCTGTTTTTGGCAGAATTGTTCAAAAGCTTCCCATAAAGTCAGGAAGTTAAGTCCAGTGCCAAATCCGCTTTCACCGACGATAAACAGTGAGCGGTCGTGGGTCGCAAAACGTTCTGACAAACGATTTCCCCCAAGAAAGACATAACGAGTTTCCTCCAGTCCATTATCATTAGAGAAGTAAACATCGTCGAACTCTCGGGATACAGGTGTACCCTCTTCGTTAAAGCCCAGATTGGCCGATTGTATTGGGGAGTGTTTCACGTAAGTTACTCGTCTGGCAGGCAGTGAAAGGATAGTAACGATGTGTGCGAAGCGGCGCAAATTTCAGGCCGTTTTGTCTGATCGGACTTGTTCGGCGTACAAGTGTACGCTATTGTGCCTGTCGAAATCCTAAATAGTGCAGTGGAAGAGGTATTGAATGAAACGTGCAGTGATTACTGGTCTGGGCATTGTTTCCAGCATCGGTAACAACCAGCAGGAAGTCCTGGCATCTCTGCGTGAAGGTCGCTCGGGGATCACTTTCTCTCAAGAGTTCAAAGATTCTGGAATGCGCAGCCACGTGTGGGGTAACGTTAAACTGGACACCACCGGCCTGATTGACCGTAAAGTTGTCCGTTTCATGAACGATGCCTCTGTCTATGCTTATCTTTCAATGCAGCAAGCTATTGAAGATGCTGGTTTGAAAGAAGAAGTTTATCAAAGCAACCCGCGTGTGGGCCTGATTGCAGGTTCCGGTGGTTCTTCTAAATCTCAGGTATTCGGTGCAGACGCAATGCGTAGCCCGCGCGGCCTGAAAGCGGTTGGTCCTTATGTTGTGACCAAAGCGATGGGTTCTGCGGTTTCCGCATGTCTCGCGACTCCGTTCAAAATTCACGGCGTGAACTACTCAATCAGCTCCGCATGTGCGACTTCTGCGCACTGTATCGGTAATGCTGTTGAGCAAATTCAGCTGGGCAAGCAGGACATCGTTTTTGCTGGCGGCGGCGAAGAGCTGTGCTGGGAAATGGCCTGTGAGTTCGATGCAATGGGCGCACTGTCGACCAAATACAACGAAACGCCGGACAAAGCGTCCCGTACCTATGATGCGAGCCGTGACGGTTTCATCATCGCAGGCGGCGGCGGTATGGTTGTAGTTGAAGAACTGGAGCACGCTCTGGCTCGTGGCGCACACATCTACGCTGAAATCGTTGGCTACGGCGCGACTTCTGATGGCGCAGACATGGTTGCTCCATCTGGCGAAGGCGCAGTGCGCTGCATGAAGATGGCAATGCATGGTGTGGATACCCCGATTGACTACCTGAACACCCACGGGACTTCTACGCCGGTTGGCGATGTGAAAGAACTGGGCGCAATCAAAGAAGTCTTCGGTGACAACTCACCAGCTATGTCCGCGACCAAAGCGATGACTGGCCACTCTCTGGGTGCCGCTGGCGTTCAGGAAGCTATCTACTCTCTGCTGATGCTGGAACACGGTTTTATCGCGCCAAGCATTAACATTGAAGAGCTGGATGAGCAGGCTGCTGGTCTGAACATCGTGACTGAAACTACCGAGCGTCAACTGAATACTGTTATGTCTAACAGCTTCGGTTTCGGTGGGACTAACGCCACGCTGGTGATGCGCAAAGTTAACGCGTAATTCATCGCAAACAGCGATTATTTCTAACGGGGTGCCTTTGGCGCCCCGTTTTTTTTGCCATTTACAATTATTGACAGCATCAATCACTGAAGGCACTATCTCGCCATAACATTATCAATTTGATAATGCGTAAGCGTTCAACGTCAACCAACGCACCCTTAATCTGAACGTTCAGAGGGAAAGGGCGTGGTGGTTTCCTCGCCTTACTCTGCAATAAATGGAGTAAGCAGCATGTCTGCATTGATTGATTCTCAGCTAAAAAATACCAAATCAGGAAATAAGTCTTTATTTAATATCACCTTTGCGGTGTTTCTTACCTATATGACAGTTGGCTTACCGCTGCCTGTTATCCCGCTTTTTGTGCACCACCAACTCGGCTATGGCAACACCATGGTGGGGATTGCCGTGGGGATTCAATTCCTGGCAACGGTTTTAACACGTGGTTACGCAGGGCGCCTGGCGGATCAGCAAGGTGCAAAGCGGTCGACCTTACAAGGCATGTGTGCCTGTGCCTTTGCGGGAGTTGCTTATCTGTTGGCGGCATTGTTGCCGGTTGATGCAATGGCTAAATTCGGGTTACTGATTGTCGGTCGTTTGATTCTCGGTTTTGGCGAAAGCCAACTGCTGACTGGCAATCTTACCTGGGGAATGGGTTTAGTGGGTCCGGCGCGTTCCGGCAAAGTAATGTCCTGGAATGGGATGGCGATTTATGGCGCATTAGCTGCTGGCGCACCGCTGGGTTTGTTGTTAAATAGCCATTGGGGATTTGTCGCGTTGGGTGTGTCGACCATTGCACTGCCATTGGTCGCCTGGGCGTTCAATGGCCGCGTTCGTGCAGTACCGGCGCATAATGGTGAGCGTCCTGCGCTGTTTGCCGTGATTGGGCTTATCTGGAAACCCGGAGTCGGTCTGGCATTGCAGGGGGTTGGTTTTGCTGTTATCGGTACTTTTGTTTCGCTCTACTTTGCTGCTAAAGGCTGGGCCTGGGCGGGTTTCACGCTCACCGCATTTGGTGGCGCTTTTGTCCTGATGCGTGTGTTTTTTGGCTGGATGCCAGACCGTTTTGGTGGTGTGCGTGTGGCTCTGATTTCGCTGGCGATAGAAACTGTCGGGTTGGTTTTGTTATGGCAAGCACCGGAAGCGAGCATTGCGCTAATGGGCGCGGCGCTCACCGGTTGCGGCTGTTCACTGATCTTCCCGGCGCTGGGTGTTGAAGTCGTGAAACGCGTTCCGGCGCAAGTGCGCGGCACAGCACTCGGCGGTTATGCGGCATTTCAGGATATCTCTTACGGTATCGCTGGCCCGCTAACCGGGCTGTTAGCCACATCGATGGGCTATCCATCGGTGTTCCTTGCTGGAGCGATTTCTGCGGCCATGGGGATTGTCGTGACATTAATCGCTTTCCGTAAATAATGTCTGCCACCCGTTATGGGTGGCAAATTGCTACAACACAATCCACAGCAGTGCCATGACCACAACCAGCGCAACCAGCGCCATGCCTGGTCGCGCACTCACGACTTTCATCGGCTCGATAAACGGTGCCCAGATTGGGCTGGCTATAGGCTGAATATGATGTGTCTCAAGCGCCGCTGGCTGGCGTTGCGCCCGCTTTAAAAACACCTGATTCAAAATATCCTGCACTTGTGCTGCGGACAGTAACGTCTGTGGCGTCGCCTGGAAACGTTGCTGGGAGTAATCGGTCATCTCTTGCCATTCAGCCGGTTCCAGTGGCTGCTTCAGTGCGGCCTGAATGGTATGCAGGGTAGGCGCATTTTGCTGACTCAATGTCTGGCGCGCTTGCAGCCAGGTGGTCAGCAAAGTGAAGTGTTTGGCTGGAATCAGTTCGCCTGTTTTCACGCCAGAAAGCTCAAGCATCGATTGCCAGATTAATTTTCCGGATTCGCCCGTCGCGGCGGTCAGTTTGGCGACCTGTTTATTTAACGAGTTATGCTCTGCCGGAAGCAGCGGGCGGTCGGTGGCCTGGCGCTGTTGCGGTTGTGGGATCGCCAGTTGGTTATTTTGCAATAACGTCAGCACGCTTTTGAGCTGCTCTGGGGTGAGCTGACTTAGCGCAGTCTGGCCAAATTGCTGGCGAATGTAGTCGCTGACAGCCTGGCGATTATTGCCCTGCGCCAGCAACTCGCTGAGCTGCTGAACCACCTGGCGTGTGGCGTGGCTGGTTTGAGCCACGCTAACTCGCTGATTAAGATTTTGTTCGGCTGCCGGGAAGTGGCGCGACAACAGTGGTGTTTCACTTTTTAGCCCGAGATCATGCTTGAGTCCCGCCCACACTTCAGCACTTTGTTGCTGGTTTAGCGCAACAATTCGCGTGATCAATCGTTCCAGAACGGTACGTTGTTTGGAGGAAAGCGGAAATTCGCCTGCCGCAGAAGGTGTGGAGGGAGGTTCCCCCGAAGGACGCGTAGCCGCCCCTTGAATGGGTTGCATAGTCTAAAAATCCTTTGTCGTTCCCCGGCTCAAGTATGCCAGGCCGCAAGATTATGGCACACTATCGGGCTTATTCTCGACGTTTAACAAACAGGTAGCGTAAAGTGAAAATCCTCGTTGACGAAAATATGCCCTATGCACGCGAATTGTTCAGTCGCCTTGGTGATGTGACTGCTGTTCCCGGGCGCCCGATCCCAGTCTGTGAACTGGCGGATGCCGAGGCATTAATGGTGCGCTCGGTCACCAAAGTAAATGCCGATTTGCTTGATGGCAAAGGGATTAAATTTGTCGGTACGGCAACGGCGGGTACTGACCACGTTGACGAAAACTACCTTGAGCGCGCGGGTATCGCGTTTTCTGCAGCCCCTGGTTGCAACGCTATCGCCGTTGTCGAATACGTCTTTTCTTCACTGTTAATGTTAGCTGAACGTGATGGTTTCGAGTTGGCCGACCGCACGGTGGGGATTGTTGGCGTCGGTAACGTCGGTTCACGCTTGCGGGCACGCCTTGAAGCCTTCGGCGTTCGTACACTACTTTGCGATCCACCTCGCGCGGATCGTGGCGACACAGGCGATTTCCAGCCGCTGGAAACGCTGGTGCGCGAAGCGGATGTGCTGACATTCCACACGCCATTGTTCAAAGATGGCCCATACAAATCGCTGCATCTTGCCGATGAAAAACTGATCTCAAGCCTTAAACCAGGCAGCATTCTGATTAACGCCTGTCGTGGCCCGGTGGTCGATAACGCCGCGCTGCTGAAGTGTCTGGAAAATGGCCAGGATCTTAGCGTGGTGCTGGATGTCTGGGAACCAGAGCCAGACCTCAATGTGGCGTTGCTCGATAAAGTCGATATTGGCACCTCACACATTGCCGGCTACACGCTGGAAGGCAAAGCACGCGGCACCACGCAGGTGTTTGAAGCATTCAGTGAGTTTATTGGGCAGAAACAACAAGTGGCGTTAGACACTTTATTGCCCGCCCCTGAATTCGGTCGCATTACTCTGCATGGTCCGCTCGATCAGCCGACACTCAAAAGACTGGTTCATCTGGTGTATGATGTGCGCCGTGATGATGCCCCGTTGCGTAAAGTGGCGGGAATTCCTGGTGAGTTTGACAAGTTACGCAAAAACTACCTGGAACGCCGTGAATGGTCATCGCTGTATATTCAGTGTGATGATGAATCTGCGGCACAAACACTGCAAAATCTCGGTTTTAGCGCAGTTTATACCCGCTAGCCCTAATCTTTGTCCCATCGGGCGAATGTCCGGTGGGACGCTGTTTTATCAAGTCTGGAGTAAACCAACATGTCTGAAGGCTGGAATATTGCCGTTTTAGGTGCCACGGGTGCCGTAGGCGCAGCTGTGATTGAACTGCTTGCCGAACGCCAGTTCCCGGTTGGTGAATTGTATGCCCTGGCGCGTAATGACAGCGCGGGTGAAAACATTCGTTATGAAGGTAAAACGGTGATGGTTCAGGATGCTGAATCATTTGACTGGACTCAGGTTCAGCTCGCGTTCTTCGTGGCAGGCGTTGAAGCCACGGCGCGTTACGCAGAAGAAGCCACTAACGCCGGTTGCCTGGTGATTGACTCCAGCGGCCTGTTCGCCATGGAACACGATGTGCCGTTAGTGGTGCCTGACGTGAATCCTTTTGTGTTGGGTGAATACCGCAATCGCAACCTGGTGGCTGTTGCCGATAGCCTGACCAGCCAATTGCTGACCGCGCTGAAACCGCTGATTGAACAAGGCGGTTTGTCGCGCATTCAGGTGACCAATTTACTGGCGGCTTCTGGGCGTGGCAAAAGTGCAGTCGATGCGCTGGCCGGGCAAAGTGCGCGTTTGCTGAATGGTTTGCCAATCGAAGATACCGATTTGTTTGGTCGCCAGTTGGCCTTCAACATGCTGCCATTAGTGCCAGATGCGGAAGGCAGCGTGCCTGCTGAACGCCGCCTGGTGAATGAAGTGCGTAAAGTGTTGCAGGACGAAGGCGTGATGATTTCTGCGAGCATGGTTCAGGCTCCGGTATTTTACGGTCACGCACAAATGGTCAACTTCGAAGCGATGCGCCCGCTGGCCGCTGAAGAAGCGCGTGATGCGTTTGGCCAGTTTGAAGATATCGAGCTTTCTGAAGAAGGGCAGTTCCCGACTCAGGTTTCCGATGCTTCCGGCAGCTCACATCTTTCTATTGGTTGTATTCATAATGATTACGGCATGCCTGAGCAGATTCAATTCTGGTCTGTTGCCGATAACGTGCGTTTCGGTGGCGCGTTGATGGCGGTGAAAACAGCTGAAAAATTAGTGCAGGAGTATATGTACTAATGTCCGACGTGTTACCTGAAATACCGCGGCGTAAAATTGCGCTCGGCATTGAGTATGACGGCAGTAAATATTATGGCTGGCAGCGCCAGAACGAAGTGCGCAGCGTGCAGGAGAAGCTCGAAAAAGCGCTCTCTAAAGTGGCGAATGAGCCGATTCACGTGTTCTGCGCAGGACGAACGGATGCTGGTGTGCATGCCACCGGTCAGGTCGTGCATTTCGAAACCCGTATGGATCGTAAAGATGCCGCATGGACTCTGGGTGCAAATGCGAATTTACCTGGAGACATTGCGGTGCGTTGGGTTAAAGCTGTGCCGGACGATTTCCATGCCCGATTCAGCGCCACGGCGCGTCGCTACCGTTATGTCATCTATAACGAACGGCTGCGTCCGGCTGTGATGGGGCAGGGTGTGACGCACTTTTATCACCCGCTTGACGCCGATAAGATGCACCGTGCAGCGCAGTGTCTGTTGGGCGAGAACGATTTTACCTCGTTCCGTGCGGTGCAGTGCCAGTCGCGCACACCGTGGCGTAACCTGATGCACATCACCGTGACCCGTTATGGCTCATACGTGGTGGTGGATATCAAAGCGAACGCATTTGTGCATCATATGGTGCGTAACATTGTTGGCAGCTTGATGGAAATTGGTTGTGGGAATCAGGACGAAAACTGGATGGCGCAATTGCTGGCGGCGAAAGACCGCAAGCTGGCAGCAGCCACCGGTAAAGCAGAAGGTCTGTACTTAGTCTGCGTTGATTATCCTGAACATTTTGCGTTACCTAAACCCCCGATGGGTCCACTTTTTTTAGCTGACTGACCCTTGTCGAAAAGGTAGATAACTATGGAATTTATCCGCTTTATTATTGATTTTATATTGCACATTGATGTGCATTTGGCGGAGTTGGTTGCGCAGTATGGTGTTTGGGTTTACGCCATTCTGTTTTTGATTTTGTTCTGTGAAACCGGCCTGGTGGTGACACCATTCTTGCCTGGCGACTCTTTATTGTTTGTTGCCGGTACGCTGGCTGCCTTGCCAACCAACGATCTGAACGTCCATACCATGGTGATTTTAATGGTCATCGCCGCCATTATTGGCGATGCCGTGAACTACACTATCGGGCGGTTGTTTGGAGAAAAGCTGTTCAGTAATCCGGATTCAAAAATCTTCCGCCGCAGTTATCTTGATAAAACCCACGCTTTTTACGAGCGTCACGGCGGAAAAACGATTATCCTCGCGCGCTTCGTACCGATTGTGCGAACTTTCGCACCGTTCGTCGCCGGGATGGGGCATATGTCCTATCGTCATTTTGCGATGTATAACGTGGCCGGTGCGTTGCTGTGGGTACTGTTATTTACCTACGCAGGTTACTGGTTTGGAAACTTCCCGATTGTGCAGGAAAACTTGAAATTACTGATAGTGGCGATTATCGTCCTGTCAATTCTGCCGGGTGTCATCGAAGTTCTCCGTCAAAGGTATGCGGCTAAACGCCTACAAAAGTAACCCCATCGCGCGGTTCGACCACTTTTTTATCCAAAGTCGCGGGCCGTTATGTTTTAATGAGCACCATTTATGGTCTGGGGCAGCTATTGCTGCCACAGAAAAACTGGCATCGACCAGGTTCAAGCAGAAAGGTCATCAATGAGCTGGATTGAACGAATTCTCAATAAGAGCAACGTCACCCCTACCCGCAAGGCGAGTATCCCTGAAGGGGTGTGGACTAAATGCGACAGCTGTGGCCAGGTTTTGTACCGTGCCGAACTGGAACGCAATCTTGAAGTCTGCCCAAAATGCGATCACCACATGCGCATGTCTGCGCGCGATCGCCTGCACAGCCTGTTAGATGAAGGCTCGCTGTTTGAGTTGGGTAGTGAACTTGAGCCAAAAGATATCCTCAAGTTTAAAGACTCCAAAAAATATAAAGATCGTCTGGCATCAGCCCAGAAAGAAACTGGCGAGAAAGATGCGCTGGTGGTGATGAAAGGCACGCTCTATAACATGCCGGTTGTTGCTGTGGCGTTTGAGTTTGCCTTTATGGGCGGTTCTATGGGTTCTGTTGTGGGCGCGCGTTTTGTGCGTGCCGTTGAACAGGCTCTGGAAGATAATTGCCCGATGATTTGCTTCTCCGCATCCGGTGGCGCACGTATGCAGGAAGCGCTGATGTCGCTGATGCAAATGGCGAAAACCAGTGCCGCACTGGCAAAAATGCAAGAACGCGGTTTGCCGTATATTTCGGTTCTGACTGACCCAACGATGGGTGGTGTTTCTGCAAGCTTTGCGATGCTTGGCGATCTCAACATTGCTGAGCCAAAAGCGTTGATCGGCTTTGCAGGCCCACGCGTTATCGAACAGACCGTTCGTGAAAAACTGCCGCCGGGCTTCCAGCGCAGTGAGTTCCTGATTGAGAAAGGGGCGATCGACATGATCGTTCGCCGTCCGGAAATGCGTCTGAAACTGGCAAGCGTTCTGGCAAAACTGACAAATCAGCCTGCACCAAATCCTGATGCGCCGCGTGAACCGCTAGTGGTTCCGGCAGCACCGGAAGAAGGTCACGAGGCCTGATTGTTAATAAGGGCAGGCCGCACAGGTTCTGCCCTTTTTCTTGAACCGTAGCGTAGAGCGGGCATCATGGAAAAAACTCAAACACCTCAAGCCACGTCGCCCCTTGCCACGTGGCTTTGTTATCTGGAAAACCTCCATTCTAAAACCATCGAGCTTGGCCTTGAGCGCGTCAAAAAAGTGGCGGCTACGCTTGATGTCCTGAAACCTGCGCCAACGGTGTTTACGGTTGCCGGGACAAATGGCAAAGGCACAACTTGCCGTACCCTGGAAAAGGTGTTGATGGCGGCGGGTTACAGCGTTGGTGTGTACAGTTCACCGCATCTGGTGCGTTACACCGAGCGCGTACGCGTACAAAGCGAAGAGCTGGACGAGGCTTACCACACGGCGGCCTTTGCGCAGATTGAAGCGGCGCGTGGCGAGACATCACTGACCTATTTCGAATACAGCACCTTGTCGGCCCTGTTGCTGTTTAAGCAACTGGCGGTTGATGTTGTGATTCTTGAAGTGGGTCTGGGCGGGCGCCTGGATGCGACCAATATCGTCGATGCCGATGTCGCTGTCGTCACCAGTATCGCGCTTGATCACACTGACTGGCTGGGGCCAGATCGCGAAAGCATCGGGCGTGAAAAAGCCGGGGTCTTCCGTGGTGGAAAACCTGCTGTCGTCGGTGAGCCGGATATGCCGCAGACCATCGCTGATGTGGCGGCTGAAAAAGGCGCTCATTTGCTGCGCCGTGGGGTGGACTGGTCTTACAGCGTTGAAGAGAATAGCTGGAGCTTCAAAGACGGGCAGGGCGAGTTGAGTGGGCTGCCGTTGCCACTGGTGCCGCAGCCAAATGCGGCAACGGCGCTGGCAGCATTGCGCGCAAGCGCGCTGAATGTTAGCGATGACGCTATCATTCAAGGGATTAAAGAGGCGACTCTACCAGGGCGATTCCAGGTCATTTCACAAGCGCCATTGGTTATTCTGGATGTGGCGCACAATCCCCATGCGGCGGCTTATCTTGCCGGGCGGCTGGCAGAGTTGCCGAAACGTGGCCGCGTGCTGGCGGTCATCGGAATGCTGCATGATAAAGACATCGCCGGGACGCTGGCATGTTTGTCCCCGCAAGTCGATAGCTGGTATTGTGCTCCATTAGAAGGGCCACGCGGTGCGAGTGCTGAACAACTGATTGAACATCTCGGTCAGGGTGAAGTCTACGACACAGTGGCTGAGGCCTGGTATGCTGCCATGAACGCAGCAACGGAAAATGATACCGTGCTGGTGTGTGGTTCATTTCATACAGTAGCCCACGTAATGGAAGCGCTGGACGCGGAGAAAGCAGGTGGCGAGTAAGTTTCAAAATCGATTAGTCGGAACCATCATTCTGGTCGCACTGGGGGTCATTATCCTGCCAGGGTTGCTTGATGGTCAGAAAAAGCATTATCAGGATGAGTTTGCAGCTATTCCTCTGGTTCCAAAACCAGGTGATACCGATGAGCCAGATATGCTACCCGCGGCGACTCAGGCACTCCCTTCACAACCACCGGAAGGTGCAGCTGAAGAAGTGCGTGCCGGTACGGCGGCAGCGCCAGGGCTGGATATCGCTTCGCTGCCTGGTGATAGCGGGGCGGGCATTGATGAAGTCCCTGTTTCCCGTGAACAGCCGAAACCGAAGCCCGTCGCTGAGAAACCAAAACCGAAGCCGGTAGAGAAACCGCAGAGCAAGGTCGATGCTTCTCAAACGGAAGAGCGCCTGGCGATGATGAACGAAGAACCGCCAGTGCCAGAAAAGCCTGCGAAGCAAGAGACGACCGAACAAGCACCAACCGGGAAAGCTTACGTTGTGCAACTTGGTGCATTGAAGAATGCCGACAAAGTGAATGAAATTGTTGGTAAACTACGCGGCGCAGGGTTCCGTGTTTACACGTCACCATCAACACCGGTACAAGGAAAAGTCACCCGTATTCTGGTGGGGCCGGATGCCTCGAAAGACAAGCTTAAGTCTTCACTGGGCGAGCTGAATTCGCTTTCCGGGCTGAACGGTGTGGTGATGAATTATACGGCGAGATAGAAATTAGCCCGATTTGAGTTCAGGTCGCCCTCACCCCGACCCTCTCCCCCAGGAGAGGGGGGAAAGCGGCACTGATCTCATCCCCTCTCCCTCAGGGAGTGGGGGGAAAGCGGGACTGATCTTATCCCCTCTCCCTGAAGGATAGGGGGAAAAGCGACACTGATCTTATCCCCTCTCCCTCAGGGAGAGGGCCAGGGTGAGGGTTGTTTTAGGGCAAACTTTTAATGGCGTTGAGCATTTTTTCAACGCCATTATTTATTTACGCGAGGGAAGGAAATCCCTACGCAAACGTTTTCTTTTTCTGTTAGAATGCGCCCCGAACTGGACGTCAGGGCGATTTGTCGTGAGATTTGTTCATGGTCTGGATAGATTACGCCATCATTGGAGTCATCGGTTTTTCGGCTCTGATTAGTGTTATTCGTGGGTTTGTGCGTGAAGCGTTGTCGCTGGTGACATGGGGTTGTGCTTTCTTTGTTGCCAGTCATTACTACACTTACCTGTCAGTCTGGTTCACTGGCTTTGAAGACGAACTGGTACGTAATGGAATAGCTATCGCGATACTGTTTATCGCGACACTCATCGTCGGTGCGATAGTCAATTATGTGATTAGCGCACTGGTTGAGAAAACCGGCCTGTCGGGTACAGACAGGGTGTTGGGGATCTGTTTCGGTGCGTTACGTGGAGCGCTGATCGTCGCCGCCATTCTGTTCTTTCTTGATACGTTTACTGGTTTTTCTAAGAGTGACGACTGGCAAAAGTCGCAGCTTATCCCGCAATTCAGTTTCATCATCAGATGGTTCTTTGACTATCTGCAAAGCTCGTCAAGTTTCTTGCCCCGGTAATCGTATCGGGGGGTTGTGGCTTAATGAGGAAAAGACAACATGTGCGGTATTGTCGGTATCGCCGGTTTTATGCCGGTCAACCAGTCGATTTATGACGCGTTAACGGTGCTTCAGCATCGTGGGCAGGATGCCGCAGGCATCGTCACCATTGATGCTTTAAACTGTTTTCGTCTGCGTAAAGCTAATGGTCTGGTGAGCGATGTATTTGGTGCCATTCACATGCAGCGCTTGCAGGGAAATATGGGCATCGGCCATGTGCGTTACCCGACAGCGGGTAGCTCAAGCGCTTCAGAAGCTCAGCCATTCTATGTGAACTCCCCGTACGGCATTACTCTTGCACACAACGGTAATCTGACGAACGCGCACGAACTGCGCCAAAAGCTGTTCGAAGAAAAGCGTCGTCATATTAACACCACCTCTGATTCCGAAATCCTGCTCAATATTTTCGCCAGCGAGCTGGATAACTTCCGCAACTATCCGCTGGAAGCCGACAACATTTTTGCTGCCATTGCTGCGACTAACCGCCAAATCCGCGGCGCATATGCGTGTGTGGCAATGATTATCGGCCACGGCATGGTGGCTTTCCGTGATCCGAACGGTATTCGTCCGTTGGTGATGGGCAAGCGTGATTTGGGTGATGGCCGTACCGAATACATGGTGGCTTCTGAAAGCGTGGCGCTTGATACGCTGGGCTTTGAGTTCCTGCGTGATATCGCACCGGGCGAGGCGGTTTACATCACTGAGAAAGGGCAGTTGTTCACCCGCCAGTGTGCCGACAACCCAACCAGCAACCCTTGCCTGTTCGAATACGTTTACTTCGCGCGTCCGGACTCGTTCATCGACAAGATTTCCGTTTACAGCGCTCGCGTTGAAATGGGTAAAAAACTCGGTGAGAAAATTGCCCGTGAGTGGGAAGATTTGGACATCGACGTGGTTATCCCGATTCCAGAAACTTCCTGCGACATCGCGCTGGAAATCGCCCGTATTCTCGACAAACCATATCGTCAGGGCTTCGTGAAGAACCGCTACGTTGGCCGTACCTTTATCATGCCAGGCCAGCAACTGCGTCGTAAATCTGTGCGTCGTAAACTCAACGCCAACCGCGCTGAATTCCGCGATAAAAACGTGCTGCTGGTGGATGATTCCATCGTGCGCGGTACCACTTCCGAGCAGATTATCGAGATGGCACGTGAAGCGGGTGCGAAGAAAGTTTACCTGGCTTCTGCGGCACCTGAGATTCGCTTCCCGAACGTGTATGGCATCGATATGCCAAGCGCCAACGAACTGATTGCTCATGGCCGTGAAGTGGATGAAATTCGTCAGCTAATCGGTGCAGACGGTTTGATTTTCCAGGATCTGGACGATCTGATTGAAGCGGTTCGCATTGAGAATCCGGACATCACTCAGTTTGAGTGCTCGGTGTTCAATGGTATCTACGTCACCAAAGATGTTGATCACGAATACCTTGAGTATCTTGAGTCACTGCGTAATGACGATTCGAAAGCGATCCAGCGTCAGAACGAAGTGGAAAACTTAGAGATGCATAACGAGGGTTAACACCATCCTCACCCTAACCCTCTCCTTGAAGGCTGTCTCTTATACACAACTCGCCCTGGCAATTTTATCAGGGTGAGATCTTTAAGCCTCGCTGATTTTCCGTTCACCCGTGCGTTCAGTTATCTCTTTAATTCCAGAAAATTGTCATAGAATCAAGTGGTTAACGCCAACCCCTTGATAATCCAGGCGCCCGGCAAATCAATCGCCGCTTTGCGGTAAACACCGTTTTTCACCCAACATTTGGGGTCGTTCGCGATTCGTTTATTCGGCACATCCCTGTGCCGAACCACTTCGTGGCCAACGCAAGCGTTGTTCAAAAATGTTCCTGACATTTTTAGTCAGACGATCGCTCTCTCACGTGGTTCCCGACCACGTGACCCCGACTGAAGGGTAAAAAACGGCGCGATTGAAGCCGGGAACAAGGTCAAAACCACTCTGTCTTTTGACTTTGATGTTCACCGGTTCAGTGGCTATATAAAACACTGAACACCGGGTGAACGGAACTGTCTCCCGACTCACGCAGATGTGACTAAGAGACAGCCTTGAAGGAGAGGGTGACCACTGCTTGCATCCCGCCCCATCTTGCGGCAAAGTCAGCCCAGATAAACTCCTCGGGCGAACGTAAATTATGAAACGGTTAATTGTTGGGATTTCAGGTGCCAGTGGCGCGACTTATGGTGTGCGACTGCTTCAGGTGCTGCAACAATTGCCGGATGTCGAAACTCATCTCATCCTCAGCAATGCCGCTCGCCAGACACTCGCGCTGGAAACCGATATTTCCTTAAGAGAAGTTCAGGCATTTGCTGATGTAGTTCACGACTCGCGTGATATCGCCGCCAGCCTCTCCTCAGGCTCTTTTAAGACCCACGGCATGGTCATATTGCCCTGCTCAATCAAAACCCTTTCTGGCATCGTTCATAGCTATACAGATGGCCTGCTGACACGAGCCGCCGATGTAGTGCTGAAAGAACGTCGTCCGTTGGTGCTTTGCGTACGTGAAACCCCGCTGCACCTTGGCCATTTGCGCTTGATGACCCAGGCGGCTGAAATGGGCGCGGTGATTATGCCGCCGATGCCGGCGTTCTATCATCGCCCACAGAGCGTGCAGGATATTATCGACCAGACAGTGAATCGGGTCATCGATCAGTTTGATATTGAGCTTCCGCAAGATCTGTTCACACGCTGGAGTGGGGCCTAAACACTGTCCCAGTGTGGTGCATCACAAAACCCTTCGCCTCAAAATGGGGCGATTTTGTAACCTCGATCACTTCCAGAACATTTATCCGCTATTTTCCTCCGTTAATGCTTTTTCCTCATACCAGACCTGCTATCTTTCAATCTCGTGACAGGGTTGTAACTTTTATTTAACACGCTAGTGCGCACTTTCTTTCACGCAAGAAAAAGTGGCATGAGAACTGCAACTCTGCTTCGCAACACAAAACAAATACAACACGACATTACACATAATAAGACCAGTTACTTGAGGGTACCGTATGAAAAAGCAAGTTCTTGCTCTGTCTTTACTGCTTGGCCTGAGTGCCACCGCCAGCGTTTTCGCAGCCATTCCACAGAGTCTTCGTCTTGGTACGGACACGACATACGCGCCGTTTTCTTCTAAAGACGCGAAAGGGGATTTTGTTGGTTTCGATATTGATCTCGGCAATGAGCTCTGTAAGCGCATTAATACTAAATGTACGTGGGTTGCCAGTGACTTTGATGCGCTGATTCCATCGCTTAAAGCGAAGAAAATCGACGGTATCATCTCCTCACTTTCCATCACCGAAAAGCGCCAGAAAGAAATCGCCTTCTCAGACAAACTTTATGCTGCTGACTCCCGCCTGATTGCCGTTAAAGGCTCCCCAGTTCAACCGACTCTTGATTCCCTCAAAGGCAAGCACATCGGTGTGTTGCAAGGCTCTACGCAAGAAGCGTATGCCAACGCTGAATGGCGTAGCAAAGGTATCGATGTGGTGCCTTATGCTAACCAGGATCTGATTTATTCTGACCTTGCAGCGGGTCGTCTGGATGCTGCTTTCCAGGATGAAACCGCGGCGAGCGAAGGCTTCCTGAAACTGCCTGCCGGTAGCGGTTATGCGTTTGCTGGCCCAGCGGTGAAAAACAAACAGTACTTTGGTGATGGCACCGGTATTGGCTTGCGCAAAGAGGACACTGAGCTGAAAGCGGCCTTTGATAAAGCACTGGCTGAAATGCGTAAAGACGGCACTTACGACAAATTTGCGAAGAAGTACTTCGATTTTAATGTTTACGGTGAATAACGTTATCCCGTAGTCTGTAGCCCGGTTATGATTCGTCATGGCTGGGCTGAATAGAATTGCAAACTAGCGCTGAATTGCTTGCACTGATTTAGTGCAAATTTTTTCGGGTGCACCAGAATGGCAATTTCCTTGCATCCTGTTGGTGCAGTGTCTTTTTTGAGTGAAAGTGCCGGAGTAGCATGGCGAGCTTACACCCAGGAAAACACTATATTAAGATGCATAAATTGGCATAGAACATGCAATTTTATACGGTTAAAAAGCCATCGCACATAAAATTTACCCGAGCATCTTGAAGGGCGACGGGTGCAGTCTATTCGAGGATAATTATGAACAAGCAGATCATTGCTCTTTCTTTAGTACTGGCATTTTCCAGTGTATCCACAGCTTTCGCCGCAATTCCTAAGAATTTACGTATCGGCACTGACCCAACTTATGCTCCGTTTGAGTCGAAAAATGCTCAAGGGGAATTGATCGGTTTTGACATCGATCTGGCAAAAGAACTTTGTAAACGCATCGAAACCAACTGCACCTTCGTGGAAAATCCACTGGATGCGCTGATCCCTTCGTTGAAAGCGAAAAAAATCGACGCGATTATGTCGTCACTTTCCATCACTGAAAAACGCCAACAAGAAATTGCCTTCACCGACAAACTGTACGCGGCAGATTCGCGTTTAGTGGTCGCTAAAGGTTCGCCAATTCAGCCAACGCTTGAGTCGCTGAAAGGTAAGCGTGTTGGTGTGCTGCAAGGCACCACGCAAGAAACCTTTGGTAACGAGCACTGGGCACCTAAAGGCATTGAAATTGTCTCTTATCAGGGTCAGGACTCTATTTACGCCGACTTAACCGCTGGCCGTATTGATGCGGCATTCCAGGATGAAGTGGCCGCCAGCGAAGGTTTCCTGAAACAACCTGTTGGTGCCAATTACCAGTTTGGTGGCCCATCAATTAAAGACGAAAAGCTGTTCGGCGTGGGTACCGGTATGGGTCTGCGTAAAGACGATACCGAGTTACGCCAGGCGCTGAACAAAGCGTTTGCAGAAATGCGCAAAGATGGAACTTACGAGAAGTTAGCGAAGAAATACTTCGACTTCGATGTTTACGGTGGTTAACAGTCACCAGTGGTTCAACCTGCCCGTAAAGGGCAGGTTAGGTTTGTGCAAACACTGACGACAGGATACGCACCATGCTGTACGGTTTTTCAGAAGTCATTTTTAAAGGGGCGATCGTCACGCTGGAACTGGCGTTAAGCTCCGTTATCCTCGCCGTTATTATTGGCCTGGCGGGAGCTGGTGCTAAGTTATCCAAAAATCGCCCGTTAGCCATGCTGTTTGAAGGCTATACCACCTTGATTCGTGGTGTTCCTGATCTGGTGCTGATGCTGCTGATTTTCTACGGCCTGCAAATGGCACTCAATGTGTTAACCGACTGGCTGGGCGCGTCTCAGTTTGATATCGACCCGATGGTGGCTGGTATCATTACACTCGGTTTTATCTACGGAGCCTATTTTACCGAAACCTTCCGTGGCGCTTTTATGGCGGTACCGAAAGGCCATATCGAAGCGGCAACCGCTTTTGGCTTCACCGGTTCGCAAACTTTCCGCCGTATTCTCTTCCCGGCCATGATGCGTTATGCGCTTCCGGGCATCGGTAATAACTGGCAGGTCATTTTAAAGTCCACTGCGCTGGTGTCGTTGTTAGGCCTGGAAGATGTGGTTAAAGCTACTCAACTGGCCGGGAAAAGCACCTGGCAGCCGTTCTACTTTGCGATTGTCGCCGGGCTAATTTACCTGTTCTTTACCACGGTATCGAACGGTGTGCTGCTCTGGCTTGAACGCCGTTACTCGGTTGGCGTGAAGAGGGCTGATCTATGATCGAAATTATTCAGGAGTACTGGAAAGCGCTGCTGTGGACAGACGGTTATCGCCTCACCGGTGTGGCTATCACGCTGTGGCTGCTGATTTCTTCGGTCGTGATGGGCGGGATTCTGGCGCTGTTCCTGGCAATTGGCCGTGTCTCAAGCAATAAGTTTATCGCGTTCCCTATCTGGCTGTTTACCTACATTTTCCGTGGCACACCGCTGTATGTTCAGTTGCTGGTGTTCTACTCCGGGATGTACACGCTGGAAGTAGTGAAAGGCACGGTGTTGCTCAATGAGTTTTTCCGCAGCGGCCTGAACTGTACGGTGCTGGCGCTGACGCTAAATACCTGTGCCTACACTACAGAAATCTTTGCCGGGGCGATTCGCTCTGTGCCGCACGGTGAAATTGAAGCGGCTCGTGCTTATGGTTTCTCGCCATTCAAATTATATCGTTGCATTATTTTGCCATCGGCGTTGCGTATCGCGCTGCCTGCGTACAGCAACGAAGTGATTTTGATGCTGCATTCTACGGCGCTGGCGTTTACCGCTACAGTGCCGGATTTGCTGAAGATCGCCCGCGATATCAACTCCGCTACCTACCAGCCGTTTACGGCCTTCGGGATTGCTGCGGTGCTGTACCTGTGTATTTCCTATGTGCTGATTAGATTGTTCCGCAAGGCTGAGCAACGCTGGTTGCAGCATGTTAAACCAAGCTCAACACATTGAGTGTGCAATGATGACTGATAAAAAATTAAGCGTTACCGACCTGCACAAGCGCTATGGGCAACATGAAGTGCTGAAAGGGGTTTCTTTACAAGCCAACGCTGGCGATGTCATAAGCATCATTGGCTCATCGGGTTCCGGTAAAAGTACCTTTTTACGCTGCATTAACTTCCTTGAAAAACCGAGTGAAGGGACGATTGTCGTCAATAACCAGAACATAAACCTGGTGCGCGATACTGATGGGCAACTGAAAGTTGCCGATAAAAACCAGCTCCGTTTGCTGCGCACACGCCTGACGATGGTGTTCCAGCATTTCAACTTGTGGAGCCATATGACGGTGCTGGAAAACGTCATGGAAGCGCCGATTCAGGTGCTTGGCCTGAGCAAGCAAGAAGCGAAAGAACGTGCGGTTAAGTATCTGGCGAAAGTCGGCATTGACGAGCGCCAGCAGGTGAAATATCCGGTGCATCTGTCCGGCGGCCAGCAACAACGTGTTTCTATTGCCCGTGCGCTGGCGATGGAACCGGAAGTGTTGCTGTTCGATGAACCGACTTCCGCGCTCGACCCTGAGCTGGTAGGCGAAGTATTGCGTATCATGCAGAAACTGGCCGAAGAGGGGAAAACCATGGTGGTAGTCACGCATGAGATGGACTTTGCGCGCCACGTTTCAAACCATGTAATTTTCCTGCATCAGGGCTTAATCGAAGAAGAAGGGACGCCAGAAGAGTTGTTTGGTAACCCGAAAAGTGCGCGTTTGCAGCAGTTCTTGTCGGGATCGCTGAAGTAATTCCCCCTCACCCTCTCCCCAGGGAGAGGGTGCTCGCTTTCCCCTTCTCCTGGGGACAAGGTTGGGATGAGGGCGTTTCTTACCGCACCACATCCCCAAGCGCTTCCTCAAGGTCATACCAACGAAAACCAAACCCGGACTCCTCAAGCCGCTTTGGCAATGCGCGTTGCCCGCCTAACACCAATACCGAAGATTCACCCATCATCATTTTTACCGCAGTTGCCGGTGCTCGCATAAACGCCGGGCGATTGAGTACGTGGCCGAGTGCATGAGAAAATTGTTCATTGCGAACCGGGTAGGGCGAAACCATGTTGAAAGGCCCGCGTAGATCGTTATCCAGCAACCACAGAATGCCGTTGACCATATCGTCGATATGAATCCATGCCAGATATTGCCGCCCATCGCCCATCGGCCCGCCCAGGCCTAAGCGGAAAATCGGCAGTAGTTTCGCCAGAATCCCGCCTTTTGGAGCCAGAACCACGCCGGTACGCAGCAGGCAGACACGTGTGTGCTCGCTCTGCGCGCCACAGGCGATTTGTTCCCAGCGGGCGCAGAGTTTATGGGTAAATTCATTGTGCGGCGGCTCATCTTCGTTGACGACCACTTCGCCGAGATCGCCGTAATAGCCTGCGGCTGAGCCGGAGATAAATACTGACGGCGGCGTTTGACTGGTTTTAAACATCTCGACCAGACGTTCGGTGATTTGCCAGCGGCTGTTACACAACCGTTGTTTTTGCGCTTCGGTCCAGCGTTTGTCAGCAATAGGTTCGCCCGCCAGATTGATGACGGCATCAAAGCCATCAAGACTGGAGTTCTCACTTAACCCTTTCCAAAGCATGACTTTTTGATCAAAAAGTACGCGGGCCTTCTCAGGGTTTCGAGTGACGACGGTGACATCGTGCCCTAATTCCAGCAAGCGCGGCACCAAATGGCGGCCAATCAATCCGGTTCCGCCGGTAATCAGTATCTGCATGGTCGTCTCCAGCTTATTACGCCTGGCGACGCCAACTCATCGTCATGGATACCGAGTCGGCATAACGCAGCGCGTGAAGTTTATCGATTTCCACTTCAGCATAAGACACCCACGGATGGTCGCATGCGATATCGAGCACATCCTGAGTTAATTTTTCTAACAATGAGAAGCGATGATTTTCAACCAACTGGATGATTTGTTTGGTAATGGTGCGGTAGTTCAGCGCATCGTTGATGTCTTCGCTGGCACGCGCTTTATCTGCCGGATAATGAATCGCGACGTTAACGACAATATCCTGGCGATTGGCAATTTCTTCTTCTTTGATGCCAATGAAAGTGCGCAGGCGTAAATTTTTAATTCGAATAATCGCGTCTGGTTGTGGGGATGACATTGCAGGTTGCCTCCATGTAGTAATTTCCGACCTAGACTATACCCAAAATGCATGAGGAAAAAAATTGCGCGCCTTGTCGGGCGCGCAGGGTTTAGTTTTGTTGCGCTTTCTCATAGGCGCGTTCGGTTGCCGGGCGTGAGCGGATTCTCTCAAACCAGTTTTGAACAGCAGGGAAGTGCGCCAGGTTTATGCGTTGGCGCTCATGGGAAACCGTCCACGGGTAAGTCGCAATATCGGCGATGCTGTACTCATCGCCGCCAAGCCACGGGGTTTTCTCCAGTTGCTTATTGAGAACGCCATATAAGCGTTGAGTTTCCACCTGGTAACGCTCAATGGCGTAGGGGACAGGCTGGGGGGCGAAATGATTAAAGTGGTGGTTCTGGCCGAGCATTGGGCCAAAACCACCGACTTGCCAGAACAGCCATTGCAGGGTGTGGGCGCGCTCACGCAAATCTTTACTCAATAGCTCGTTGGTCTTTTCGGCCAGATAAAGCAGGATTTCGCCTGACTCAAACAGGCTCAATGGGCCGCCACCATCGCTAGGATTCCTGTCGATAATTGCCGGAATTTTATTGTTCGGGGAAATCGCCAAAAAGGCAGGCTGAAACTGATCTCCTTTGCCAATATCAATACGATGAATGGTGTACTCCAGACCTGCCTCTTCCAGAAACAGCGTGATTTTGTGGCCGTTTGGTGTGGGTGCGTAGTAAAGGTCGATCATCTCATTACCATCCTGACATCAGTTTTCTTATAAACCTATGGAGTATAGACTTTTTGAAAAAACTGCTCTGTAGATGAGTTTTGCTCAAGTGACAGGCGTGATTTTCCGCTATATGTTCAATAGCCTGGGTAACTAAATCATGGGGATATTATGAGTCAGCCGACAATAACGCTTTGGTCCGATAGCAACTACTTTAGCCCGTATGTCATGTCTGTTTATGTTGCCTTGAGAGAGAAAGGTCTAAACTTCACGTTGCAAACTATCGACCTGAATAGCGGCCAAAATCTGCAACCTGGCTGGAAAGGGTATGACCTGACTCGCCGTGTCCCTGTCATTGCGGTCGATGATTTTGTACTGAGTGAGTCTTCGGCCATTACTGAATATCTCGAAGAACGTTTTGCTCCACCGACATGGGAGCGCATTTATCCACACGATCTGGAAAAACGTGCCAGGGCCCGCCAAATTCAGGCCTGGATCCGTAGCGATTTAATGCCGATTCGCGAAGAGCGTTCTACCGACGTTGTTTTCGCAGGAGTGAAGAAGCCACCATTAACAGAGCGTGGGCAGGGTGCGGCACAAAAACTTCTGGCTACCGTCGAGGGATTATTGCCCATCGGCCAGCAAAATTTGTTTGGTGAATGGTCAATTGCCGACCTGGATCTGGCATTGATGCTGAACCGTTTGATCTTAAATGGTGATGAAGTGCCTGAGCGCTTAGAAGAATACGCAACATTCCAATGGCAGCGGGCTTCGGTTCAGCGTTTTCTGGCACTTTCCGCAAAGCATTCTGGCTGATTCGTCCCATAATTCGTTATGATAAATTTGCTTATCATTAACAGGAATGTGGTTTTATGAAGCTAATGTTTGCCTCGGATATTCATGGTTCGCTACCCGCGACAGAACAAGTGTTGATGCACTTTGAACGTAGCGGTGCTAAATGGCTGATATTACTCGGTGACGTGTTGAATCACGGGCCGCGTAATGCCTTACCGGCGGGCTATAATCCAGGTGCTGTTGCTGAGAGATTTAACAGCATTGCGGATAAAATTATTGCGGTACGCGGGAACTGTGACAGCGAAGTCGATCAGATGCTGCTACATTTTCCGATTACCGCCCCCTGGCAACAGATTTTAATGGCTGACCAGCGTTTATTTGTGACGCATGGTCATTTATATAATCCTGACAAACTGCCGCCGCTGGCAGAAAATGACGTGCTGGTTTTTGGCCACACTCATTTACCATTGGCTGAAAAACAAGACACGGTTTATCTATTCAATCCAGGTTCGGTAAGTATCCCAAAAGGTGGGTTCGAAGCGAGTTACGGCATGCTAAACGATGGTGTTCTGAGCGTTCACGCACTGAATAACGATGGGGTTATTGCACAGGTGGAGATTACCCCGTAACTTACCTTAAAAATTAGACCCGTTAGCATTCGAGTTGCAGCCAACACCCCTGCAGCTTGAAGGATGACGGGTATAACCATTACGCGCCATAAGAGCGCCCTGAATAAGGTTTCCCCGATGGTGGAACAGAGTCATTTTGTTGGCACGGAATGGGTAGACATTGTCAATGAAGACAATGAAGTCATTGCGCAATCAAGCCGTGAGCAAATGCGCGCACAGCGTTTACGTCATCGCGCGACCTATATCGTTGTGCATGACGGTATGGGTAAAATTTTGGTGCAGCGCCGCACCGAAACTAAAGATTTTATGCCTGGTATGCTGGATGCCACTGCAGGTGGAGTGGTTCAGGCCGACGAGCAATTACTGGACTCTGCTCGCCGCGAGGCTGAAGAAGAACTGGGTATTGCGGGTGTGCCGTTTGCCGAGCATGGTCAGTTTTACTTTGAAGATGCCAATTGCCGCGTATGGGGAAGCCTGTTTAGCTGCGTTTCGCATGGCCCGTTCGCGTTGCAGGAAGAAGAAGTCAGCGAAGTGTGCTGGATGTCGCCAGAAGAGATTACTGCTCGCTGTGACGACTTCACGCCAGACTCTTTAAAAGCACTGGCATTATGGATGACCCGCAACGCTAAGAATGAATCTCAGCACACCGCTGCTGCGGAATAATTCATTTAGTTTTTTTCCGGAATATCGCCAATAAAAAAGGCCGCATATCAATGCGGCCTTTTTGCTTCTCTTAAAGACTTAGTCTTGTTGAGAAGACTGAATCGCCGTCAGAGCGATGGTGTAAACGATATCGTCTACCAGTGCGCCACGAGACAGGTCGTTGACTGGTTTACGCATACCTTGCAGCATTGGCCCGATGGAGATCAGGTCTGCTGAGCGCTGTACCGCTTTATAGGTGGTGTTACCGGTGTTCAGGTCTGGGAAGATGAACACGGTAGCGCGACCCGCAACCGGTGAGTTTGGCGCTTTGGACTTAGCAACGTCAGCCATCACTGCGGCGTCGTACTGCAACGGACCATCGATAACCAGGTCAGGACGTTTTTCTTGAGCAATACGTGTAGCTTCACGTACTTTCTCAACGTCGCTACCTGCACCAGAAGTCCCGGTGGAGTAGGACAGCATTGCAACGCGTGGGTCGATACCGAATGCAGCAGCGGAATCCGCAGACTGAATGGCGATTTCTGCCAGTTGCTCAGCAGTTGGATCTGGGTTGATCGCGCAGTCGCCGTAAACATAAACCTGTTCTGGCAGCAGCATGAAGAACACAGAAGAAACCAAAGAGCTACCTGGTGCAGTTTTGATCAGCTGCAACGGTGGACGAATGGTGTTCGCGGTGGTGTGAACAGCACCGGAAACCAGACCGTCAACTTCGTCTTGCTCAAGCATCAATGTACCCAGCACTACGTTGTCCTCCAGTTGCTCACGCGCAACGGCTTCGGTCATGCCTTTGCTCTTACGCAGCTCAACCAGACGTGCAACGTAGCTTTCGCGAACCACTTCAGGGTCAACGATTTCGATGCCTGCACTCAACTCAACGCCTTGTGCTGCTGCAACACGGGTGATTTCATCCGGGTTACCCAACAGTACGCAAGTTGCGATACCACGTTCAGCACAGATAGATGCCGCTTTCACGGTACGTGGCTCTTCGCCTTCCGGCAGCACAACACGTTTACCGGCTTTACGCGCCAGTTCAGTCAGCTGGTAGCGGAACGCTGGAGGAGACAGACGACGGCTGCGCTCTGAAGTTGCAGTCAGAGACTCGATCCAGTCTGCATCGATGTGGCTTGCCACATATTCCTGCACTTTCTCGATACGCTGATGGTCATCAGTTGGGACTTCCAGGTTGAAGCTTTGCAGGCTCAGGGAAGTCTGCCAGGTGTTGGTATCAACCATGAACAGCGGCAGGCCAGTGGCAAATGCACGCTCACACAGTTTGGTGACGCGTGGGTCCATTTCGTAGCCACCAGTCAGCAGAACTGCACCGATGTCTACACCGTTCATGGCGGCCAGGCACGCGGCAACCAGCACGTCTGGACGGTCTGCAGAAGTGACCAGCAGAGAACCCGGACGGAAGTGTTCCAGCATGTGCGGGATGCTGCGCGCACAGAAGGTTACAGACTTCACGCGACGAGTTTTGATATCGCCTTCGTTGATGATGGTTGCGTTCAGGTGACGCGCCATATCGATTGCACGTGTGGCAATCAGATCGAAGCTCCACGGCACACAACCCAGAACTGGCAGCGGGCTGTCAGCAAACAGGGATTTAGGATCGATATTAGCGATGCTCGCTTTTGTGGAGTCATCAAAAATTTCGGACAGATCGGGACGGGTACGACCCTGCTCATCAACTGGGGCATTCAGTTTGTTAATGATAACGCCAGTGATGTTGGTGTTCTTGCTGCCACCGAAGCTGCTACGAGCCAGTTCGATACGCTCTTTCATCTGCTCTGGGGAGTTGTTACCCAGGGACATGACGAAGACGATTTCAGCGTTCAGTGTTTTTGCGATTTCGTAGTTCAGAGACTGCGCAAACTGATGTTTACGAGTCGGAACCAGACCTTCAACCAGAACCACTTCAGCGTCTTTGCTGCTGGTGTGGAAGTTGGCGATGATCTCTTCCATCAGCACGTCTTGTTGGTTGCTGGACAACAGCGACTCAACGTGGTTCATGTGCAGCGGTTCAGCAGTAGGGATGCTGGAGTTTGCACGCACGATGCTGGTGGTTTGATCTGGAGTATCGTCACCGGTACGCGGTTGGGCGATAGGTTTGAAAACGCTAAGGCGAACGCCTTTTTGTTCCATAGCACGGATAACACCAAGGCTGACGCTGGTCAGGCCGACGCTGGTTCCGGTAGGGATCAACATAATAGTACGGGACACGGTATAACCTCTTTGTCTTTACCCTTCATACTTCAAGTTGCAGGGGTGTTGGCTGCAACTCGAATTATTTTGGGTATAGCCCTTTTCAGGGTTCAGAAAACAACACCGCCAGCGAAGGCTGGCGGTAAGGAGAATCAAGCGGTCAGGCGAGATGCATCCTGAGCGATAACCAGTTCTTCGTTGGTCGGAATGACCATCGCAGGAACGGTACCCTCTTTGTTGATGTAGCCTGATTTGCCGAAACGAGCAGCCAGGTTGCGTTCGTGGTCAACTTCAAAGCCCAGAACGCCCAGTTTGCCCAGAGACAGTTCACGTACCATTGCTGCGTTTTCACCAATACCACCAGTGAACACAACGCCGTCCAGACGACCTTCCATCAGCGCAGTGTAAGAGCCGATGTATTTCGCCAGGCGATGGCAGAACACGTCCATTGCACGTTTAGCATCTTCTTTAGTGGTGTAGTTATCTTCAACATAACGGCAGTCGCTGGTGACTTCAGTCAGACCCAACAGGCCAGATTCTTTAGTCAGCATTTTGTTGATGTCATCAACGCTCATGCCCAGGGAGTCATGCAGGTGGAAGATAATCGCAGGATCTATGTCACCAGAACGAGTACCCATTACCAGGCCTTCCAGTGGAGTCAGACCCATAGAGGTGTCAACACACTTGCCGTTACGGATAGCAGAAACAGAACCGCCGTTGCCCAGGTGGCAAGTGATGATGTTCACTTCTTCCACTGGCTTGTTCAGCATTTTTGCGGCTTCTTGAGTCACATAGAAGTGGCTGGTGCCGTGTGCGCCGTAGCGACGAACGCCGTGCTCTTTGTACAGTTTGTACGGCAGAGCATAGAGGTAAGATTCTTCTGGCATGGTCTGATGGAACGCGGTGTCAAACACAGCAACGTTTTTATCAGCCAGTTTAGGGAAGGATTTCAGTGCTTCTGCGATACCGATCAGGTGCGCCGGGTTATGCAGTGGTGCAAAAGAAGCAGTATCTTTGATACCCTGAATCACGGTCTCGTCGATAACAACGGAGCTGGTGTACTTCTCGCCGCCGTGAACAACACGGTGACCGATAGCAGTCAGTTGCTCGGACAATTCAGGTTTTTGTGCCAAAATGGTATTAACCATAAAGTTCAGAGCTTCGCTGTGAGCGGCGCCTGCGCCCAAAGCCGCTTCTTGTTTACCGCCATCCATTTTCCACTTGATACGTGCTTCAGGAAGATGGAAACATTCGGCTAAACCAGAGAGGTACTCATCACCGTTTAACGCATCAATAATTGCGAATTTCAGTGAAGAGCTACCGCAGTTCAGAACCAGTACTAGCTTACTCGACATGGAAGTACCTACTTTTATACGTGGCTAAAAAAACGTCAGTGAGTCTCTCAGCGTAGCGCATGATGAGCCTGACATTTATGATTAACGTCATGCCAGAAGCGTTTTTTTTGGCATGGCGAATAAATACTCTAATGTTTACGCCATCTTGCACGTTTATTCGGCGATGGCTAACAGAGCAAAAATTTGACAACCTGCGGTTTCCCTTCTATGGCCGTCAAAGGCCGGCACAGGATACCTGATTGCGATGGCTAAAGACAAAAGTTTTTGAACCATGTAATTTAGAGTTGTTAAGTTGCACAAAAATTTTATTTTTTATATGTGAAGTTGAGGTAAAGCCATGTCAACACCCCAAAATAGCCATGTAAGTTGGTTTAGTCTGTTCAGCCGTGGACAACACTATTCAAAGACCTGGCCTGTTGATAAACGCCTCGCGCCTATCTTTGTAGAAAACCGTGTGATCCGCGCCACGCGTTTTGCCATCCGCTTTATGCCTCCACTCGCTGTGTTTACGCTGACCTGGCAAATTGCCCTTGGCGGCCAACTTGGCCCCGCCGTTGCCACCGCTTTATTCGCCTGTAGTCTGCCGATGCAGGGGTTATGGTGGTTAGGTAAACGTTCCGTGACGCCACTTCCGCCATCCATTTTGAGCTGGTTCTACGAAGTCCGTGGCAAATTGCAGGAAGCTGGGCAGGCGCTGGCGCCAATCGAAGGCAAGCCAGACTACCAGGCGCTGGCAGAAGTTTTGAAACGTGCGTTCAAGCAGTTGGATAAAACTTTTCTGGATGATTTGTAAAGTCCCTGCCGTTACGCATATAAAGAAGGATATTTTTTCGCAGGATTAATCCTGCGCAACAGGAGCTAAGAAATGGAAATGACTAACGCCCAGCGTCTGATTTTATCTAATCAGTACAAAATGATGACCATGCTCGACCCGGACAACGCCGAGCGTTATCGTCGCCTGCAAACGATCATCGAGCGCGGTTACGGCCTACAAATGCGCGAACTGGATCGGGAGTTCGGTGAGCTGACGGAAGAAACCTGCCGCACAGTTATCGATATCATGGAGATGTATCACGCTCTGCATGTCTCCTGGACTAACCTGAAAGACAACCAGGAAATCGACGAGCGTCGTGTGACTTTCCTTGGTTTTGATGCAGCAACTGAAGCGCGTTTCCTGGGCTATGTTCGCTTTATGGTGAACATTGAAGGCCGTTATGCTCATTTTGATGCGGGCACTCATGGCTTCAATGCGCAGACCCCAATGTGGGAAAAATATCAGCGTATGTTAAAAGTCTGGCAGTCTTGCCCACGTCAGTACCATTTAAGTGCGAACGAGATCGCGCAAATTATTAATGCCTGAGGGGAGAAGCGTAGTGAAGTGCAAAGGTTTCTTGTTTGATTTGGATGGGACGCTGGTTGATTCTCTGCCAGCCGTCGAACGAGCCTGGATTAACTGGGCAAAGCGCTTCGATATTTCGCCACAGGAAGTTTTAGGTTTCATTCATGGTAAACAGGCGATCACTTCGTTACGTCACTTTATGGCGGGCGCGCCTGAAGAAGAGATTCAGCAGGAGTTTTTGCGTCTTGAAAAAATCGAGTCTGAAGACACCGACGGCATTGTGGCGCTGCCTGGTGCCGTTGAGCTGCTGGCTCATTTGAACGAAGCGGGCATTCCGTGGGCTATCGTGACTTCGGGTTCATACCCGGTAGCGTCTGCTCGTCGTGCTGCGGGTGGTTTACCTAAGCCCGAAGTGCTGGTCACCGCTGAACGTGTTGCTCGTGGGAAGCCAGAGCCTGATGCCTACTTGCTCGGTGCGCAACTGCTTGGCCTCGAGCCAGAAGAGTGCGTAGTGGTCGAAGACGCGCCAGCTGGCGTGTTGTCGGGTTTAGCCGCGGGCTGCCATGTGATAGCCGTTAATGCTCCAGTAGATACGCCACGCCTTGAGCATGTCGATTATGTGTTGCATTCACTGACTGAGCTTCTGGTTCAAAAGTTGTCTGATGGCACCGTCGAAGTGTTTAGAAAACACTGAACACATGATTTAGCCCCGCGATAGCGGGGCTTTTTTATGGCAAAATTTTATCCCCCTGAGACAACTACATAAGGAATTGTTTTGAACTCAGAACTGGTTTGGGTTTTATCACTCTTAGCGATTGCAGTGGTGATGTTCGCCACTGGTAAAGTACGTATGGATGCGGTCGCATTACTGGTTATCATCGCTTTTGTCCTTAGCGGGACACTCACTCTTAGCGAAGCCTTCTCGGGCTTTAGCGACCCCAACGTTATTCTGATTGCTGCGTTATTTATTATTGGCGATGGCCTGGTGCGCACCGGCGTTGCCACCAAAATGGGCTCCTGGCTGGTGGATGTGGCGGGCAGCAGTGAAACCAAAATGCTGGTTTTGCTGATGCTAACCGTTGCCGGACTGGGCGCATTTATGAGCTCGACGGGTGTGGTGGCGATCTTTATCCCCGTAGTACTCAGCGTTTCAATGCGCATGAAAATTTCACCGTCGCGCTTAATGATGCCCCTGAGTTTTGCGGGGCTGATAAGCGGCATGATGACGCTGGTCGCGACTCCGCCAAACCTGGTGGTGAACAGCGAACTGTTGCGCGAAGGTTTGCAGGGCTTTCAATTCTTTAGTGTTACGCCAATCGGTCTGGTTATTTTGCTGTTGGGCATCGGCTACATGCTTATCGCACGCTTTGCGTTAAACGGGCAGAAAAAAGACGACGGCAAACAACACTGGCGACGCCGCACGTTTCGCGATCTGATTAAAGATTATCGGCTAACCGGACGCGCGCGTCGTCTGGCGATTCGCCCTGGCTCACCGATGGTTGGTCGCCGTCTTGATGATTTAAAGCTGCGTGAGCGCTATGGCGCAAACGTGATTGGCCTTGAGCGTTGGCGCAAATTCCGCAAGGTTATCGTTAATGTTACGGGCGTCACCGAATTCCGCGCTCGCGACGTTTTGCTAATCGATATGTCGGCTTCTGAAGTCGATCTGCGTGAGTTTTGTAGCGAGCAAATGCTGGAGCCGATGATACTGCGCGGCGAGTATTTCTCGGACCAGGCGCTGGATGTTGGTATGGCGGAAGTGTCGCTTATCCCTGAATCAGAATTAATTGGGCAAACGCTGCGCGAAATAGGTTTCCGTACACGCTACGGATTGAACGTTGTCGGGTTGCGTCGCAATGGCGCAGCGCTGGAAGGTCTGCTGGTAGATGAAGCTTTGCAATTGGGCGATATTTTGCTGGTGGTCGGTGACTGGAAACTGATTAGCCAGCTGCAACTAAAAGGCCGAGATTTTCTGGTACTCAATTTGCCAGTGGAAGAGGGTGAGGCATCACCTGCTCACAGCCAGGCTCCCCACGCGATTTTCTGCCTGGCGCTGATGGTTGCCCTGATGCTGACTGACGAAATCCCTAATACCATTGCGGCGATTATCGCTTGTTTGTTGATGGGCAAATTCCGCTGCATCGACATGGAAAGTGCTTATAAAGCGGTGCATTGGCCAAGCATTATCTTGATTGTCGGGATGATGCCGTTTGCACTTGCGCTGCAAAAAACCGGTGGCGTGGATTTGATAGTTAACGGGTTGATGCAGATGGGTGGGGGTTACGGCCCATACCTGATGTTGATTTGCCTGTTCGTTATGTGCGCCGCGATTGGTCTGTTTATCTCGAACACGGCGACTGCGGTTCTGATGGCACCGATTGCGTTAGCGGCGGCAAAAACGATGGGCGTCTCGCCTTATCCATTTGCGATGATTGTGGCGCTTGCAGCCTCTGCGGCATTTATGACACCTGTTTCTTCACCGGTGAATACTCTGGTCCTGGGGCCGGGGAACTATAAGTTCAGTGATTTTGTGAAGATGGGCGTGCCATTTACCGTCATCGTGATGGTGGTGAGTGTGGTGATGGTGCCGATGCTGTTTCCATTCTAAAACAACCCTCACCCCGACCCTCTCCCTGAGGGAGAGGGGGAGCACCAATCCGAATGATTCCCTCTCCTGGGGGAGAGGGTTAGGGTGAGGGCGCAATATCCAGAGTTAAAGCGGCGAATCCTGGCTAATCTCATCGAGCGAAAGCTGGAAACTTGGCACAAACACATTCATGAAGTAATCCATCTCTTCGCTGTGGCGATCCGCCAGCGTTTTTTCGAGTCGGCTTTTTGCCAGCAAGAATTCATTGTTACCCGCAGAGAGTTCTTCGAGGCATTTCAGATACGCACATAGTGCATCAGCCTGTTTGACGATGGCGCGATCTTCTTCGCTGCTCTGATGTTCATCAATTAGCGGTGCCCAAATATCGCGTAACTCTTCTGGCACCATATCGATCAATTTCTGCTGCGCAATTTTCTCGATAGCTTTGTATTCGTGGGCTATTTGCGTGTTGAAATATTTCACCGGAGTCGGCAGGTCACCGGTCAGCACTTCACTGGCGTCGTGATACATCGCTAAGAGTGCGACATGCTCAGCGTTAACCTGCCCGTTAAATTTTCGGTTCTTGATCACGGCTAAGGCATGAGCAACCATCGCGACTTGTAGACTATGCTCCGAAACATTTTCGGTACGCACATTGCGCATCAGTGGCCAACGATTGATTAATTTCAGACGTGAAAGGTGGGCAAAGAAATGGCTCTGGCTCATGGGTACACTCGGGGTCTACTGCAAAGAAAACCATTGTGCGGGGAGTCGGGGGAAGATGCAAACATCTCCCCCCGTGGGTATTACTGGTGGTAATGACCGAGGAAGCGACCAAACTTATTGATAGCCATATCCAGCTCATCAACGCGCGGTAAAGTCACGATACGCACATGATCAGGCCACGGCCAGTTAAACGCTGTTCCTTGAACTAACAGCACTTTTTCTTGCAACAAGAAATCCAGCACCATTTTTTGGTCGTCATGGATATTAAAGCGCTTAGCGTCAATTTTAGGGAACATATACAGCGCACCGCGTGGTTTCACGCATGACACCCCGGGAATATCGTTTAGCAATTCCCATGCCCGGTTACGCTGTTCATACAGACGCCCGCCCGGTGCAATAAATTCGCTGATGCTTTGATAACCGCCAAGTGCGGTTTGAATGGAATGCTGTGCCGGAACGTTGGCACACAGGCGCATTGACGCCAGCATCTCCAGCCCCTCAATATAACCTTTCGCGTGTTTCTTCGGCCCATTCAGAACCATCCAGCCCTGGCGGAAACCGGCAACACGGTAAGTTTTCGACAAACCATTAAAGGTAATTGTCAGCAGATCTGGCGCGAGTGCTGCAATTGAATGGTGCTGGGCTTCGTCGTACAGAATCTTGTCGTAAATTTCATCCGCAAAAATAATCAAATTATGCTGGCGGGCGATTTCAACAATTTCCAGCAGCAGTTCTTTGGAATAGACCGCACCGGTAGGGTTGTTCGGGTTAATAATCACAATACCGCGGGTACGAGGTGTGATTTTAGAACGAATATCGTCAAGGTCCGGGAACCAGTCGGACGACTCATCACATAAATAGTGAACAGCTTTGCCACTCGATAGTGAAACTGCGGCGGTCCATAAAGGATAATCAGGCGCAGGGACCAGCATCTCATCACCGCTGTTAAGCAATGCCTGCATAGATTGAACAATAAGTTCAGATACACCGTTACCGATGTAGATGTCTTCAACCGTCACATCCCGCATTTCACGTGCCTGATAATGCTGCATGATGGCTTTACGTGCGGAGTAGAGTCCTTTCGAGTCGCAATACCCTTGCGCTGTAGGCAGGTTACGAATCACATCGACAAGGATCTCATCCGGGGCATCAAAGCCGAATGGCGCTGGGTTGCCAATATTCAGTTTGAGGACTTTGTTTCCTTCTTCTTCGAGGCGTTTCGCCTCTTTGAGAACCGGGCCACGGATGTCGTAACAGACGTTATCAAGTTTGCTGGATTTTTCGATTGGGGACATGAACCTGACCTTAAATGTTAGCGCCACTTCCTGCCGTGGAAGCGACCAGGGGACAATGTACTCCTGCGCCGCACAGATTTGAAGGTTATCGAAGCGCCAAATAGTAATAAATCTTCAATTTTGAGAGTGGTAGTAAATTGCTGTTGAATAGTGATTTTGCAGGATCATATGTTGATAATAACATTAATATTGACCGAAAATATAGGTTATCGAGTTACTTACCATGGTAGTCACTGCGTTAATGCATAGAGTGTAGTCAGTCATGCTGACCGAAATGCGAATTATATTGAGTAATAGTTAAGGAAAATTGAATATTCATGCTTATGGTTAAATGAAGTGCATTAGTGCGAGTTAATAATATGTATATAAAAATAACCGAGTATGTGATTAATATAAACAAGGAATATAGTTAAATTGCTTCTCTTTTAGCTTGTAGAATTTTGGACATTTCTGTGAATAAGCTACTGATGAATGAATTAAAAAAGAGAATGAGATCGGATAATTCGCAACAAAAGTTATGGGATGGCGTGTTTTGCGGTAAGATACACTACTGAAAATGGTAGGTGGTTTTCGGTATAAATAACGCAACTCCATGTTTTATGGTGGGTTGGTTTGTCTGCGTTGTAGTGTGTCAATTGCCAGTACAATGAAGTGACTTAAAGAAAATCCCCATCCTGTTTACACTTGTTTCTGCTATGAGTTGAATAAATAAAGCTCAGTACTGAAGTGGTTTTACAATAATTACTCAGTTTTAATTTCAGTGACTAGTACGTTAAGACGAATGTTTGTATGTTGTTAACGACAGTATAATATCCCAGAAATACGTGCTTTGCATTATTGCTTCGCGTACCTCTGGCAGTATGAAAAATAAATAAGTCAGAACGGCTGTCAGGATGACGGTGCTCCCCTTCGGGAGGCGTTCTGTAAAAGGGAATTGCTTTATCTTTTTGATAAATCACAGCAATAAAACTAAGGCAGACTCGTAAGAGCAACCTGATAGTGAAAAAATTATGATTAACGCAAATCGTCCGATACTCAATCTCGACCTCGATCTGCTCAGGACTTTTGTTGCCGTAGCGGATCTGAATACTTTTGCCGCTGCAGCCGTTGCGGTTTGCCGCACTCAATCGGCTGTAAGCCAGCAGATGCAGCGCCTTGAACAGTTAGTAGGAAAAGAGCTTTTTGCCCGTCATGGCCGTAATAAACTGCTGACCGAGCACGGTATCCAGCTCCTTGGTTATGCGCGAAAGATTCTGCGTTTTAATGATGAAGCTTGTACTTCGCTAATGTTTAGTAATTTGCAGGGCGTATTAACGATTGGAGCATCTGATGAAACTGCAGATACCATCCTGCCGTTTCTGCTTAACCGGATAAGCTCGGTGTACCCTAAATTGGCGTTGGATGTGCGTGTTAAACGTAATCCGTTTATGGTTGAAATGCTTAATCAGCAGGAAGTGGATCTCGTCGTCACGACCTCGAAACCTGCGCATTTTGAATCCATTGTGTTACGGACTTCGCCAACTTTATGGTACTGCGCCGCTGATTACGTGTTCCAGAAAGGTGAAACGGTGCCTTTAGTGGTGCTCGATAACCCTAGCCCGTACCGTGACATGATGATTGAACAACTCAACGCTGCACGCATTCCGTGGCGTATTGCTTATGTTGCGTCAACACTTTCTGCTGTACGCGCTGCGGTAAAAGCCGGGTTGGGGATTACATCACGGCCTGTAGAAATGATGAGCCCAGAACTGCGCGTGCTTGGAGGTGCCGATGGTTTGCCAGCGATGCCTGATACGCAATACATGCTGTGCCGTAATTTGCAAACCACTAATGATTTAGCTCAGGCTATTTTCAGTGCGCTGGAAAACAACCCGAATCCATATCGTTACGTGGTTTCCTCAGACGAGGACGGCGATACCATGTTGATGGAAGGCGATTTCGAGTAACGCATTCCCCGTCATAATTCGAGTAGCAGGGGTGTTGGCTGCACTATTCGGCTCATCCATGAGCCTCACCCATGAGCCTCACCCCTTTGGGGCCGCCGCAAGCGGCGTTCAAATCTGCCTACCTGTAACTCGAATTATTTAGGGGATGTAGCCGTCATAAGGGTTTGTTAGTAACAATTTATGAAATTCGAAAACAGGTCATTGAGCACTTTTTGGGTCTCAATGGCTTGTTTTTTAATCAGTGAACGTTAAGTTGACGGGGGTTTTGTAAAAACACGTTTTAAAACAATCTACTTTACCTCCTCTTTGTCACCTGTCTTCTCCTGCTAGCCTACTAATCAACTCGTGTTTAATTGTTAAAAAATACGCTGCAATGTTGTCATTTTTTGATATGAATTAACAGAAGCGTGTCTCAGATCAAGAAAATACTCCCTATAGGGGGGATGAATAGTTGAGAAATCCTGCCAAAATAGAGCAGCAGTTAATTTTTTCCTCCTTAACGGACACGATTCACCTTCATTAAAACCGAGTTAATAACTCGGCGTTACTAGCTTTTAAGGCACTTAATGTTAATGAAGTTGGCTTCATGTAAATTAATGTGTGGATACTTTTGTTAAAGTTGACAAAAGGTTATAGAAAGGAGTAAAAAACCCCATCAATGTGCTGGTAAAGTTTTGATTCCGGCAGTTATTGTAAGGTTTATTGTTCCTCCCCATGAATCGATGTGGTGTTCATCTGCCAGCAAGAGCAGAGACTTTGGCGCCACTTTTGATGAGTAAGCAATGAGTATGTCAACATCCACTGAAGTTATCGCTCACCATTGGGCGTTCGCAGTCTTTCTTATTGTTGCCATAGGCCTGTGTTGCGTAATGCTTCTCGGGGCCTGGTTCCTTGGCGGGAGAGCTAAGGGTCGGCACAAAAACACTCCCTTCGAGTCAGGTATCGACTCAGTTGGTACAGCGCGCTTACGCCTATCCGCTAAGTTCTACTTGGTTGCCATGTTCTTCGTCATCTTCGACGTGGAAGCCTTGTATCTCTACGCGTGGTCAGTGTCTATTCGTGAAAGCGGATGGGTAGGCTTCGTCGAGGCCGCAATTTTCATTTTTGTGCTACTGGCAGGCCTGGTGTATCTCGTGCGCATTGGCGCGCTTGATTGGACTCCCGCGCGTTCGCGTCGCGCCCATATCAACCCAGAAACCGACAGTATTACTAACCGTCATACGCAGTAAAAATGAGGCAATAAGATGGACTATACGCTCACCCGCATAGACCCCGACGGTGAGAACGACCGTTACCCCCTGCAAAAACAGGAGATCGTAACCGATCCTCTTGATCAAGAAATCAACCGTAGCGTGTACATGGGCAAGCTCGAACATGCCATGCACGATATGGTGAACTGGGGGCGTAAAAACTCAATTTGGCCTTATAACTTTGGCCTTTCTTGCTGCTACGTTGAGATGGTGACCTCGTTTACCGCGGTTCATGACGTGGCACGTTTTGGTGCCGAAGTACTGCGTGCATCTCCGCGTCAGGCCGACCTGATGGTGATTGCAGGAACCTGCTTTACCAAAATGGCTCCCGTTATTCAGCGCCTTTACGATCAAATGCTTGAGCCAAAATGGGTGATCTCGATGGGTGCCTGCGCTAACTCCGGCGGCATGTACGACATCTACTCTGTGGTACAGGGCGTGGATAAATTCCTGCCTGTGGATGTTTACATCCCTGGTTGCCCACCGCGCCCGGAAGCTTACATGCAGGCTCTGATGCTGCTGCAAGAATCCATTGGCAAAGAGCGTCGTCCATTGTCCTGGGTTGTTGGCGATCAAGGTGTTTATCGCGCCAACATGCAGTCAGAACGTGAACGTAAACGTGGCGAGCGTATCGCTGTCACCAACTTGCGGACACCAGACGAGATTTAATATGCGCCTGTGGGCAGTGTGAGTTTACTTCGCATATCAATAATACTAGCGCGAAGCCACTGCTGACAGTCACCACAGTACCATTTGCAATGGTGAGAATTATGACCGATTTAACTGCGCATGATGCCAACCAGGAAGCCTGGCAAACCCGTGACCATTTAGATGATCCGGTAATTGGCGAACTGCGTAACCGTTTTGGGCCGGATGCCTTCACTGTTCAGCCAACCCGCACTGGTGTTCCGGTGGTCTGGGTTAAGCGAGAGCAATTACTCGAAGCAGTCGATTTCTTAAAGAAACTTCCGAAGCCCTATGTCATGTTGTTCGACTTACACGGCATGGATGAACGTCTTCGTACTCACCGCAACGGTTTACCGGCTGCGGATTTTTCCGTTTTCTACCACCTGATTTCTATCGATCGCAACCGCGATATCATGCTCAAGGTGGCGCTGTCTGAAAACGATCTGAATGTACCGACAATCACCAAACTTTTCCCGAATGCCAACTGGTATGAGCGTGAAACCTGGGAAATGTTTGGCATTACCTTTAATGGTCACCCGCACCTGACGCGCATCATGATGCCGCCAACGTGGGAAGGCCATCCGCTGCGTAAAGATTATCCGGCGCGTGCCACCGAATTCGATCCGTTTGAATTGACCAAACAGAAAGAAGACCTCGAGATGGAAGCGCTGACCTTCAAGCCTGAAGAGTGGGGCATGAAGCGCAGCAGCGAGCATGAAGATTTCATGTTCCTGAACCTCGGTCCAAACCACCCATCCGCGCACGGTGCATTCCGTATCGTTCTGCAACTCGACGGTGAAGAGATTGTCGACTGCGTACCGGACATCGGTTACCACCACCGTGGTGCTGAGAAAATGGGCGAGCGTCAGTCCTGGCACAGCTACATTCCGTATACCGACCGTATCGAATATCTCGGCGGTTGCGTAAACGAAATGCCATACGTGCTAGCGGTTGAAAAACTGGCGGGTATCAAGGTTCCTGAACGTGTAGACGTTATCCGCGTCATGCTGTCTGAACTGTTCCGTATCAACAGCCACCTGCTGTACATCTCCACGTTTATTCAGGACGTGGGCGCGATGACTCCGGTGTTCTTCGCCTTTACCGACCGTCAGAAAATTTATGACCTGGTTGAAGCGATTACCGGTTTCCGTATGCACCCGGCCTGGTTCCGTATCGGCGGTGTGGCTCACGACTTACCAAACGGTTGGGAACGTCTGCTCAAAGAGTTCCTCGACTGGATGCCAAAACGTCTGGATTCCTACGAGAAAGCTGCGCTGCGTAACACCATCCTGAAAGGTCGTTCTCAGGGCGTTGCTGCCTATGGCAAGAAAGAAGCGCTGGAGTGGGGCACCACCGGTGCTGGCTTGCGCGCAACGGGCGTTGACTTCGATATCCGTAAAGCTCGCCCTTACTCTGGTTATGAAAACTTCGACTTCGAAATCCCGGTCGGCGGTGGCGTCAGTGACTGCTACACCCGCGTGATGTTGAAAGTTGAAGAGCTTCGCCAGAGCTTGCGCATTCTTGACCAGTGTCTGAAAAACATGCCTGCTGGCCCGTTCAAAGCTGACCATCCGCTGACAACGCCGCCGCCGAAAGAGCGCACGCTGCAGCATATCGAAACCCTGATCACTCACTTCCTGCAAGTTTCGTGGGGCCCGGTGATGCCGGCTAACGAATCCTTCCAGATGATTGAAGCGACGAAAGGGATTAACAGTTACTACCTGACCAGCGACGGCAGCACCATGAGCTACCGTACCCGTATTCGTACTCCGAGCTTTGCGCACTTGCAGCAAATCCCGTCGGCGATTCGCGGCAGCCTGGTTTCTGACCTGATTGTCTATCTGGGTAGTATCGATTTTGTAATGTCTGATGTGGATCGCTAACTATGCACGATAAACAACAACCCCAGGCAGAAGCCTTTGAGCTGAGTCAATTCGAGCGTGATGCGATTGAGCACGAAAAACATCATTACGAAGATGCTCGCGCAGCGTCTATCGAAGCGCTGAAGATTGTTCAGAAGCAGCGTGGCTGGGTGCCTGACGGCGCGATTTATGCCATCGCTGAAGTTCTGGGCATTCCAGCCAGCGACGTAGAAGGTGTTGCCACATTCTACAGCCAGATTTTCCGCCAGCCGGTAGGCCGCCACGTTATTCGCTATTGCGATAGCGTGGTTTGCCACATTACGGGCTACCAGGGCATTCAGTCGGCAATCGAAGCAAAACTGGACATCAAACCGGGTCAAACCACGTTTGATGGTCGCTTTACCCTGCTGCCAACCTGCTGTCTGGGTAACTGCGATAAAGGGCCGACCATGATGATTGATGAGGACACTCACAGCCATCTGACGCCGGAAGCGATCCCTGACTTGCTGGAGCAGTACAAATGAAAACCGTTATTCGTACTGCCGAAACCCATCCGCTGACCTGGCGGCTGCGTGATGACAAACAGCCGGTCTGGCTGGATGAATATCGCAGCAAAAACGGCTACGAGGGTGCTCGTCTTGCGCTGACTGGCCTGGCACCGGATGAAGTCGTTAATCGTGTTAAAGACTCTGGCCTGAAAGGGCGCGGCGGTGCGGGCTTCTCCACCGGTCTGAAGTGGAGCCTGATGCCGAAAGACGAGTCCATGAACATCCGTTACCTGCTGTGTAATGCCGATGAAATGGAACCGGGTACTTATAAAGACCGTTTGCTGATGGAGCAACTGCCACACCTGTTGGTGGAAGGCATGCTGATTTCTGCATTCGCTCTCAAAGCGTATCGCGGATACATCTTCCTGCGTGGCGAATACATCGAAGCTGCGGTGCATCTGCGTCGTGCGATTGCGGAAGCCACCGAAGCGGGTCTGCTGGGCAAAAACATTCTCGGTTCTGGTTTTGATTTTGAGCTGATCGTGCACACCGGTGCCGGGCGTTATATCTGTGGTGAAGAAACCGCATTGATTAACTCCCTGGAAGGCCGTCGTGCCAACCCGCGTTCAAAACCACCATTCCCTGCTTCAAGCGGCGTATGGGGTAAACCGACCTGCGTTAACAACGTTGAAACGCTGTGTAACGTCCCGGCGATTCTGGCGGATGGCGTTGAGTGGTACCAGGGCATTTCTACCAGCAAAGACGCGGGTACTAAGCTGATGGGCTTCTCGGGTCGCGTTAAAAACCCTGGCGTTTGGGAATTACCGTTCGGCACCACGGCACGTGAAATCCTCGAAGATTACGCTGGTGGCATGCGCGATGGCCTGAAATTCAAAGCCTGGCAGCCGGGTGGGGCAGGGACTGACTTCCTGACCGAATCACACCTGGATTTACCGATGGAATTCGAAAGCATCGGCAAAGCAGGCAGCCGTTTAGGTACCGCACTGGCGATGGCCGTAGACCATGAAATTGGTATGGTTCCGCTGGTTCGTAACCTGGAAGAGTTCTTTGCCCGCGAATCGTGCGGCTGGTGTACACCTTGCCGTGACGGTCTGCCGTGGAGTGTGAAAATTCTGCGTGCGCTGGAACGTGGCGAAGGCCAGCCTGGGGACATCGAGACACTTGAGCAACTGTGTCGTTTCCTTGGGCCAGGTAAAACCTTCTGTGCGCATGCGCCAGGTGCGGTTGAGCCATTGCAGAGCGCGATTAAATATTTCCGCGACGAATTCGAAGCGGGCATTGCCAAACAAGATTTCGGGAACACCCGCGCGATTAGCGGGATTCAACCGAACTTGTTAAAAGCGCGCTGGTAACACCTGACAACAAGTTTGCAGGTTATAAAATTTTATAATTAATGCCTGAAAAGTAATCAAGAATTTCGCACTGAGGCAAGGCGGCAAAGGAGTGAATCCCTGGGAGTTTAGTTAACTAAATGACCAGGGTGAGCGAGAGAAGCCAACGCAGTCGCAGTGTGAAAGACGAAGATTATTCAGGCCAACTGGAAGCATGCTGACTATGGCTACGATTCATGTAGACGGCAAAGAATATGAGGTAAACGGGTCAGATAACCTGCTACAAGCATGTCTGTCTCTCGGCCTCGATATTCCTTATTTTTGCTGGCACCCGGCGCTAGGCAGCGTCGGTGCTTGCCGCCAGTGCGCGGTGAAGCAATATCAAAACGCAGAAGATCTCCGTGGCCGCCTGGTGATGTCTTGTATGACACCCGCCTCTGACGGCACGTTTATCTCCATTGACGATAGCGAAGCGAAAGAATTCCGTGAAAGCGTGGTTGAGTGGTTAATGACTAACCACCCGCACGACTGCCCGGTTTGTGAAGAAGGTGGCAACTGCCATCTGCAAGATATGACGGTGATGACCGGCCATAGCTTCCGTCGCTACCGCTTCACTAAACGTACTCACCGCAATCAGGATCTCGGCCCATTCATCTCTCACGAAATGAACCGCTGTATCGCCTGTTACCGCTGCGTGCGTTATTACAAAGATTACGCTGACGGCACCGATTTGGGTGTTTACGGCGCGCACGATAACGTCTACTTCGGTCGTCCTGAAGACGGTACGCTGGAAAGTGAATTCTCCGGTAACCTGGTAGAAATCTGCCCGACCGGCGTATTCACAGATAAAACGCACTCCGAGCGTTATAACCGTAAGTGGGACATGCAGTTCGCACCAAGCATCTGCCAGCAGTGCAGCATCGGCTGTAACACCAGCCCGGGTGAGCGCTACGGTGAACTGCGTCGTATCGAAAACCGTTACAACGGCACCGTGAACCATTACTTCCTGTGTGACCGTGGCCGCTTCGGTTATGGCTACGTCAACCTGAAGGATCGTCCACGTCAGCCGATCCAACGTCGTGGCGACGATCTAATCACGCTGAATGCCGATCAGGCAATGCAGGGCGCGGCAGATATTTTGCGCCAGTCGAAGAAAGTGATCGGTATCGGATCCCCACGTGCCAGCGTTGAAAGCAACTTCGCGCTGCGTGAGCTGGTCGGTGCGGACAACTTCTACACCGGTATTGCAACCGGTGAGCAAGCACGTCTGGAACTGATGCTCAAAGTGCTGCAAGAAAGCGGCATTCATACTCCGGCCCTGCGTGAAATCGAATCTTACGATGCGGTTTTGGTACTCGGAGAAGACATTACTCAGACCGGTGCGCGTGTTGCGCTGGCTGTGCGTCAGGCCGTGAAAGGCAAAGCGCGTGAAATGGCAGCGGCACAGAAAGTGGCTGACTGGCAGATTGCCGCAATCCTCAACATTGGTCAGCACGCTAAACACCCACTGTTTGTCACCAATATAGACAGCACTCGTCTGGACGACATCGCAGCATGGACTTACCGCGCTCCGGTTGAAGATCAGGCTCGTCTGGGCTTTGCGGTTGCTCACGCGCTGGATAGCAATTCCCCAGCCGTTGAACTCGATCGCGACCTGAAAAACAAAGTCGACGTGATTGTGCAAGCGCTGGCGGGTGCGAAGAAACCATTGATCGTTTCCGGTACTAACGCCGGTAGCGAAGCGGTCATTCAGGCGGCAGCCAACGTGGCTAAAGCGCTGAAAGACCGTGGTGCCGATGTCGGTATCACCATGGTGGCTCGTGCGGTAAACAGCGTTGGCCTCGGTCTGATTGGCGGCGGCTCGCTTGAAGAAGCGTTGAGTGAACTGGAAAGTGGTGCTGCCGATGCGGTAGTGGTGCTGGAAAACGATCTGCATCGCCATGCTTCTGCAACTCGCGTTGATGCAGCACTGAGCAAAGCGCCGTTGGTGATGGTTATTGACCACCAACGCACGGCAATTATGGACAAAGCCCATCTGGTGCTGTCCACCGCAAGCTTCGCTGAGAGTGACGGTACGGTGATTAACAACGAAGGTCGCGCACAGCGTTTCTTCCAGGTTTATGACCCGTCTTACTATGACCACTCCGTGGTGATGCTCGAAAGCTGGCGCTGGCTGCATTCTCTGCACAGCACAGTTGAAAGCCGTGAAGTGGACTGGACGCAGTTAGATGATGTTATCGATGCATGCGTGAAAGCGTTGCCACAACTGGCCGGAATTAAAGATGCGGCACCGGATGCCAGCTTCCGTATTCGTGGTCAGAAACTGTCGCGTTCTCCAATCCGCTCCAGTGGCCGTACCGCGATGCGCGCCAACATTAGCGTGCATGAACCGCGTCAGCCGCAGGATAAAGACACCATGTTCGCCTTCTCTATGGAAGGGAACAACAGCCCGACGGCTAATCGTCAGCAAATTCCATTCGCATGGGCACCAGGCTGGAACTCACCGCAAGCATGGAACAAATTCCAGGCCGAAGTGGGGGGCAATCTGCGTCACGGCGATCCGGGTGTGCGCCTGATTGAAGCCTCCGAAACGGGTATGGATTTCTTCACTGATGTGCCGGAAATCTTCCACGCTGAAGACGGGAAATGGCGTATCGCGCCGTACTACCATCTGTTTGGTAGTGATGAAATGTCCCAGCGTTCTCCGGTGTTCCAGAGCCGTATGACTGAGCCGTACATCAAGCTTAATCCGTCTGATGCTGCAAAACTCGGTGTTAATGCGGGTAGCCTGATTTCGTTTAGCTATGAAGGCCAGACGCTAAGTCTGCCGCTGCAACTTTCCGAAGGGCTGGCGGCAGGGCAGGTAGGTTTACCGATGGGGATGCCTGGCATCGCTCCGGTACTGGCGGGTGCTTGTCTTGAAAATCTTCAGGAGGCTGGCCAATGAGTTGGTTAACACCGGATGTTATCGACATTCTGCTGAGCATTCTCAAAGCGGTCGTAATCCTGCTGGTCGTGGTGACATGCGGCGCGTTCATGAGTTTCGGTGAGCGTCGTTTGCTGGGCCTGTTCCAGAACCGTTACGGACCGAACCGTGTTGGCTGGGGCGGCTCGCTCCAGTTAGTCGCGGACATGATCAAAATGTTCTTTAAAGAAGACTGGACTCCGCGCTTTGCGGACCGCGTCATCTTTACTCTGGCACCGATGATTGCTTTCACCTCGTTGTTGCTGGCCTTTGCTATTGTGCCGGTCAGCCCAAGCTGGGTGGTTGCCGACCTGAACATTGGTATTTTGTTCTTCCTGATGCTGGCGGGTCTGGCGGTTTACGCCGTGCTGTTCGCCGGTTGGTCAAGTAACAACAAATACTCACTGTTGGGTGCAATGCGTGCTTCTGCGCAGACACTCAGCTACGAAGTGTTCCTCGGTCTGTCTTTGATGGGCGTTGTGGCGCAGGCGGGGTCGTTCAATATGGGCGATATCGTGGATAACCAGGCGAACCTGTGGAACGTGATCCCACAGTTCTTCGGTTTTGTGACCTTCGCTATCGCAGGCGTCGCGGTTTGTCACCGTCACCCGTTTGACCAACCAGAAGCCGAGCAAGAGCTGGCCGATGGTTATCACATCGAATATTCAGGCATGAAATTTGGCCTGTTCTTCGTGGGTGAATACATCGGTATCGTGACTGTTTCTGCCCTGATTGTGACCCTGTTCTTTGGTGGCTGGCATGGCCCGTGGTTACCGCCGTTCATCTGGTTCGCGCTGAAAACCGCGTTCTTCATGATGATGTTCATTTTGATCCGTGCAGCATTACCGCGTCCACGTTATGACCAGGTAATGTCCTTCGGCTGGAAAATTTGCCTGCCGTTGACACTGGTCAATCTGCTGGTGACCGCCGCGGTCATTCTCTATCAGGCACCATAAGGGGTGAAAAAACCATGACATTGAAAGAGTTAGTGGTTGGTTTCGGCACCCAGGTACGCAGTATCTGGATGATTGGTCTGCACGCGTTTGCCAAACGCGAAACGCAGATGTATCCGGAAGAGCCAGTCTATTTACCGCCGCGCTACCGTGGCCGCATCGTGTTAACGCGCGATCCGGACGGCTCCGAGCGTTGCGTTGCCTGTAACCTGTGTGCGGTAGCCTGCCCGGTAGCCTGTATCTCTTTGCAAAAAGCAGAAACCAAAGACGGCCGCTGGTATCCAGAGTTCTTCCGTATCAACTTCTCGCGCTGCATTTTCTGTGGTTTGTGCGAAGAAGCGTGCCCAACCACGGCGATTCAGCTGACACCAGATTTCGAACTGGGTGAGTTTAAGCGCCAGGATTTGGTCTACGAAAAAGAGGATCTGCTGATTTCCGGTCCGGGCAAATACCCGGAATATAACTTCTACCGGATGGCGGGTATGGCAATCGACGGCAAAGATAAGGGCGAAGCGGAAAACGAAGCCAAGCCTATCGACGTCAAAGGCCTA